>Ga0315274_10004684_pt1 | contig 20072 bp, 22 predicted proteins | sample YL17G02_20_MG_FD_203700 | JGI IMG/M metagenome (GOLD analysis project Ga0315274, IMG submission 203700) | Sediment microbial communities from Yellowstone Lake, YNP, Wyoming, USA - YL17G02_20 | ecosystem: Environmental > Aquatic > Freshwater > Lake > Sediment | place: USA: Wyoming | collected... | reverse complement strand
AAATAGACAATGACAACAGAGAAGTACTTGTGGTTAGGAGTGATGAAGAACAAGACGTTCTCTGATAATTCTTATGCAGCATCGGAAGTGATAGGTGCGATTATTCTCGTTCTTATTGCGGTTGGTGCTTTCGCCGCTATTTATTATCAAGTGTTCCCGGTGCCGCTTCCTTCTCCCGAACCGCACGTCCAACTCGCTGGATATATCACTGATAGCGGAAAAGCCGTCCTTCAGCATGTCGGTGGTGAAAAACTTTATTCTTACGACATACGCGTAGAGCAATCAGATGGACCTCATATGTATCGATTTGAAAATGACCCCTGGGAGATGGGGCAATGCTACTACCTACCAATCAACGAGACCTTATTTAACTTAGAAAAACAAGTGAAAGTCAGCGTCTATGGGCTTTTTGCAGATGGGAGCACAAAGATCATCTTTGATGGTATCCTGACACCAGACCAACACCCCCCAGGGCCAGGTACCGAACCGTTACCTGATCCGATGTCGATATCAACATTACGAACTAGAACGATTGACGAAGACCTTATTTGTTATAATTACACAATCCACCCCAACATTAATCCGATTACCTTCATCTACAATTGGATGATTGCTTCAACTGGACCATACACCTCACTCGCAAGAATTTTAATGCCGTTTGATACCCAGAACCCCTTCCAAACCAAAGATTATTCTGGAAATTTCTACAACGGAACCATAAACGGAGCAACCTGGACACACACCGGGAAGCTTGGTGGTGCGTACCAATTTGGTGGCGATGACTTCATTTCAATTCCGTACTGTTTTGAAAACAACTACATCGACAAGATCACCGTCGAAGCATGGATAAAAACCAGTCTTACCTCAGGAACAATCATGTCATATAACCGAAATAAATACTGGGAACTTGCGGTTACTGACGGACACGTTAAATGGAGTACAAATTCAAGTGATGGTGCTGCCGATATTATCGGAACCCTACTGGTCAATGATAACACCTGGCATCTCGTTGCCGCGACCTACGACGCTTCTTTAGGGGATTGCGCTATTTATGTCGATGGCAGACTCGATACCTACAAACACATCCATGCCGCAGGCAAACTCCTCGGCTCCGGTGATACCCCTGTTGGTGCCATTGGAAAAGGAACCGGTGTTGCAGGCAGACAAACCATCTTCTCAACCGGCTTCGAAGCTCAAGATGAAAAAAATCAATGGATAGAAAACAATAGAACCGGCGGAGCACAGCAGCAGAACTGGGCAAACCTCCGCTATGATAATTTCAACTCAGCATGGGGCAGTTATGTCCCTGGAAGCAATGGCACCTATGCTGATTGTTATCGATCTACTTCCTATAAGCACGAAGGAACCTCCTCCGCATGTGTGCGAGACAACAGCGGCACATCTTCAGCGTTCACGCTCACCAACAGTATCGATGTAGATGCCCCCGCTTACAAATCCTTAAAGGTTGATTTCTGGTGGATGTGGCGAGGCAACGGGTGGGCAGACGGGGAAGACTGGTGGCTTCACTATTACAATGGGACCGCCTGGGTTACCGTCCTTGATATCAACTACCCGAGTACTTATACAAAAAGTGTCTGGTACCATACCATAGTCTACATCAATGAAAGCAATTATCGATTCCCCGCCAACATGAGACTCCGCTTCCAATGTGATGCAAGCTACGACGATGATTTGGTCTATATTGATCAAATCTATATTAATGCAACAAGCTATTCAAGAATAGAATGTGATTTTAATTTACTACCCTCAACCATGTTCACACCACATACAGGGTCGTTTTCAATTGGTGGGTCTGGTGACTTCGATCCGGAATACGCCGCGTTCAACAGAACCGGCATTGATCTTTCAGGATACACAAATGTAAAAATCTCCGTATGGTACAGCTACAAAAACACAGAGAGTAATGATTTCTTGGGATTATATTACCGGAATGGGGGCCAATGGAAACCGATTTTTGAAGTGACTAATCCTCAAATGGTTGGTGGTCAGAAACCCTGGGCACAAGTGCAATTCGACCTGCCAACATCACTTAGTGTACTCCGCTTGCAGTTCAAATGGGCGACAACCGCGTCAAACGAATACATGGCAATCGATGATCTGGAGATCACCGGGGTACGACTCGCAGGAGAAATTAACTTCACTGGCATCGTTGATGAAGTAAAAATATATCCGAGAGTCCTTGCACCAGAACAGCTCTATCAGAATTATCTCTGTACAAAAGATGGGAGCACAACGAGAAGCGTCATTGTTTCAGAAGAAATACGTCTTGACGAAAGCTGGAAATGCCTTGTCACCCCAAATGACGGGACACAAGACGATGTCACTACTGAGTCCAATATCTTATATTTAATCAATTATGGTGGAGGCGGATAGAAAATGAACAAAAAACTATCTACGATCGGGATCACGCTCCTGCTAGTGATTCTCGTCTTCGTAGCAATTTCCCCAGAGCCGGTGAACGCAGGTTCGTACGATGGCCATGATCTTGCAATTGCCTTGCTTGAAAATCAATCAACTCTGATAAGTTCTCAATATTGGGATAGAGACACTGGTGGACATCGACAAGCTGTAGCTCTCGCCTCACGAGGAAACCTTATCCCAACCAATGGACCAACATTCGCTATATTTAGTACAGGACGTGCAGATCTTGTTCTCGCTACCTCAAACGGACTGAACCCAGGGAATGAACGCGGAAACTGGTACCAAGGAGGACAATATGGAAACCCGCGAGACGAAGCAAACCTCCAGCTTCAACTACGCGTCCCTGCTTTCATGCATTACCTCTATTATGATGTTCAATTTTTTACTGTTGAATACCCGGATTATGTCGGAACCCAATATAATGACCAACTCACCATTACCGTCAACTCGCCATCAAAGGGAGTGTCATCTTACGTAATTAACGTCAATGGTGGAGACTTCGTCCTCAACGCTCGTGATACAGCCCTGCTTGGGACAGGGTACAATTTGTTTGCTCAGGATAATAGCCCCTCGGGAGTCGACTGGCTTCAGACAACACCCAATTCCAATGGTGTCGATGCGGGCGCATCCGCACTCATTGGTCGATACCACCTGGTGTCCCCTGGTGAAATTATAACCCTTACCATTGATTTGAAAGACGAAGGGGACAACCAATTTGACAGTATGGCGTTCTTCGATAACCTCAGATTTTCCGGGTTTGCAAAAACACAAATCCTCGCGCGAAAAACAGTCACTGACATCAATGGTGGCCTTGTCCAATGCGAAGACTTGTTAGAGTATTCGATAACCATCAGTAATATTGGCACCGCAGCTCAAACCAACAACCCGGGACCTGAATTTGAAGATATCATCCCTGCAAACATGCAGTATATTCCTGGGTCTGCGACCGCTGGGTCAGGAACCATCACCTATAACAGCGGAACCAACAAAATCCTCTGGGATGGTGCTATCCCTGCGCAAAGCAGTATCGCGTTAAATTTCATGGTGACTGTCAATACTGGCTTAGTCAACGGCACGAAAATTTCAAACCAAGGAGTCGTCCACTGGGACGAAAACGAGGATGGAATAAACGAGAAAAACGAACTCACTGATGACCCTGCGGTAAATGACGGCATTGACCAAGATGGAGACGGTGAAACCGGTGACGATGACCCAACCATCGTCAGCGTCTGGTCGTATGATGCACCAACCATTCTTACTGAGGATTTCGCTGACTTCGACGATATCGTCGGCGGTAAAGCACAAGACTCATACCAAGGCCAAGTCTGGTTTGACACCAGTGAACAATCCGGTGAATCGAATTTCGAAGTCTCCCCCAGCTATCATTATTTCACCGCGAAATCCTTCAAGACCAAACTCAGATCTACAAGCACTATTCAGTATTGGAACTATTCCTTCTCCATGTTCAACAGCGAAATAACCTCATGGGAGACCTGGTTTGCCTGCGGAAACAGCAGCGAGCCAGCAGACCTCTGCGCTGATTTCAAAACAACCAGTGGTAATGATATTGCAAAGATAAAATTGGATTATGTCTTTGTCGACGACGCTCCTCACTCCTCCTGCTATCAAGTAAAAATGAGCATTAAAACACCAAGCGGATGGGTTCAGTTGAATTCTGATTGTGCAAATGGATATCTCTATAATGGGTGGTACAAATTACGGATCGAGAAGAACGGAGATGCAGCCATGAATTATTCACTCTTGAGATCTGGTGGAGGAGTGACAGATTTTGTTACAGGCCAAGGCTTAGGCTCGTCTTTCAGCAATCTTGCCCGTGTTGAATGGTATTCCACACGAAACCCGGTAGTCAGCCCGATTGTCTTCTGGGATGAGCACACGGTCAGCCTTATCTCCATTTCATAAGGTGGTGTAGAAAGTATGGCACGTGAATTCACACGAAACATGTTCATCATGCTGGTTTCAATCATGGGTGGTGTCATCATCATCACGTTTTTCGTGGGTGATATCATGAACCGATCAAAAATAGACACACTTACCGAACAACATATTATTGAAATCTCAGATATCAACAGTAGAAATGAGAACTTCACTAATTACTACTTACAGGGTGCTGTCAAAATGGATTCAGCACGTGAAGTCAGAGAAGTCGCCAACTACTATTTTGATTTCGCCTTGTTCTGGTTTAATAACGCGCTTGCCAATCAAAGTAAAAATCTCACGAAGCAGTGTATTGATAATTGTACAAACGCGATGCAAAAATACCTTGGCTCCCATGAGAATTTCGGGAAATCAAAACCTTATTTTATAAATGCACGGAATTATACAAATAACTCGCGATACCTTGAGGTGCTTGGCTACTACATCGGGTTTGCAGGCGCAGGACAAAACATCACGATGTTACGGTACAACGCGAGCGATTATCTGAGACGTGCGGCTGAGAATTTGTCATTTGGCAACAGGGAAAATGTGTCCATCCTTAGGGAGATGTTCAACCTAACAGAACAAGCCTACCAAGGAGCGCAGCAGGAATACCAGGAGTTTCGGTACCAGATTGATGGTTATATCTTCTTTAGCACAATCCGCGAGATCCCTGATCAGCAATAGATCATGGTTTTTTGGCCCTGTAGATAATTTTTTCTTTCTTCTTTTCTTAAAAGAAACGCTTCCAAAAAATTAAAGAAAGAGAAGTGATTACCCCCAGCTACACACAAACAAGAATCTCTGCCCCGGTAGTGTAGTGGCCTATCATGAAGCCCTGTCGAGGCTTCGACTTGGGTTCGAATCCCAGCCGGGGCGTATATAGTAATCATTAAAAGCCCCTACATTGATTCTCATTATAGTGATACGACGTGACAGACCATTTTATAAAAAAACTTGAAGCCGGGAAAAACTACATCGAACGGCTGGACATCACACCAAAAAACAAACAGCTCATTCTTTCTTTCATTCATCAGCTCAGCGCGGAAGGCATCACCTGCGTGAGACAATGCAAGTACATCTACGCGTTCGGCACGATCAGCAAGCTTCTCGACGGCAAGGATTTCACGAAACTCACAAAACAGGATATCACAAAATACTGCAGCAAGGTGAACATCGCTGATTATACTGAGTGGACGAAACGGGATTTTAAGATAATCATCAAGCGTTTCATGAAATGGCTGCGTGAACAAGAAGGCCAAGAGTTCGATAAGCATCAATATCCTGATGAGGTCAAATGGATCTCTACCACGATGAAAAACAACAGGCAGAAGCTACCCAGCGAGCTCCTCACTATCGATGATGTGAAGAAACTTGCGGATGCTGCGAACAACCTTCGGGATCGATGCTTCGTATTGATGCTGTATGAATCCGGTGCTAGGATCGGGGAACTCATGAACCTTTCATTGAAGGACGTTGAGCCGGATAAATACGGGACGAAAGTAACTCTTTTTGGTAAGACAGGATCACGGAAAATAAGGTTGATCGCAAGCGCGCCGGCTATTAGTCTGTGGATAGAACGGGGGCATCCTGATCGTGATAACAAGAACAGCATGCTTTTCTGCGGTATCTGGAGTAAGAAGAAAGGCGATGAGATCGATTATCAGACGTTCCGGTATATGCTGCAGAATCTCGCAGAGAAAGCAGGGGTCGACAAGCCGGTGAACCCTCATCATTTCCGGCACTCTCGGGCGACGGAGCTGGCTAAGATGTTCACAGAAGCCCAGCTTTGTCAATACATGGGATGGATACCCGCTAGTCGTGAGGCAGCGACCTATGTGCATCTGAGCGGTCGTGACATGGATAAAGCCGTGTTAAAGCTCCATGGGCTTGTTGACGAAGAGGACACTGAAGACAATAAATTCAAGGCCATTACATGCCCCAGGTGTGGTATTCAGAACAGTCCTGAGTCCAGGGCATGCCCTCATTGTGGTATTCCTTTGGATCTGCAGTCGGTGATGGATTATGAAAAGACAAGTAAGACCGCTTTGAAGCAGCTGGAGGACACGAAAACCATGGATTCTTTGCTGCAGCACCTGCAGATGTTGGAGGCGAAGATTGCTGAGCTTGAAAAGAAGAAATATAAGAGGTAAAAAAAATAGTAATGGAGGAATTAGAAAACTATGGAAGAAATAAAAACAGAAAAAAAAGTAGATGAATCTTCTGAGCCGGAACGACCAATGACCTGGTCACTGCAAGACGACACAGCAAACTCGGACGATTTTGAACCAACGCAGATCTCTTTCTGGGATGATGTGGGCGAGGCAATAACTCAAACATGGATCCATGTTTTACCCCAGTCAGCATGGTACAGCATCAAGAGAGTCAAGAACCATCTTGAGATCTTCCCGGTTGAGATCAAGGAAATACCATAGGATTCATTCAGGATCTATGGAACCAGGCCAGAAGGCCTCTCCTTTTTTTTTTATTGTGTACGTCATCTTTAATTCAATCGGACGATACTCATCGTCGATAAGTAAAACTCAGTACCCTCTCTACCCATGTATTCACCGCTTGTGCAATAGCAATACACAAAGACCGAATCGTTCACATCGAAATAACCGATATCAGAAAAATGATGATTCAACATCCCTCCGCTAATCGAAGTATTAATGTCCATCTCACGACAACGGGAAATAACATCATCGTTTCTTTTCAGATCAACAAAACCAGCACCATCATACATGATATACTGGAATACATTCACCGTGACCTGATAGTATCCACTCTTCATGATAACGATATGATCCTGACCCGCTGTCCAATTCAGACATGATGGATCCGTGTTTAATATTTGGACGTCCCAGGTGTAGTTCCCTGATCCTCCCCGGCTATGGTTCTGCGCCCATTTGCCCAGGATCGGCGTCGCATTGATAAATCCTGAAACATCAAGTTTCTCAGAAGGATTACTCGTCCCTATTCCGACGTTACCCAGTGGTATAGTGAACATGTCTGGCGTATTCGTCCACCAGTTCCAATCATGGACAAAAAACCTGAGAATAGAAAGACCGGTCATATTATTTTGTTTAGAATTAACCGGTTTGCTTGTCGCGGAAGAGACAGATAACGCGATGAACATCACGCATATTATTCCGCAGATCGCCAGCCTAAGATTTTTATTTACTTTTTTCCGCATAACATTTTCGCTCCCCCAAGAGTTCTTGGTATGATTTTGTAACATTTTCTTCTTTAAGAACCTATACCCCGATACAAACAAACATTCTTATACAATTAAAAGATAATAACTGTTGGGGAGTCATATAATAAATTCAGGTTGACCTTCTCTCCTTAGATATTCTACCATTCTTTCCTGTATAATAACCGTAAAACCTCGTTGACCGGAGATTTCTATACTTGTTTAATCCTACGATTTTTATTTAATTAAGATTGAGATTTTTTTATTGATTTAATGTGATATTTTTTTAATATCGATATCGCTCTCTTGGAATCAAACTTTGATGTATTTTTTAATGAAATATATTGATCAAGATAACAATTATGAGCATCAAAGGAAGATATGACTCTTGAAATAGAAATCCCTGGATGTGGTTCATAGTCAGGTATTTCATCCGTTACTTTAACACCCTTTTTGATGAGTCTTTGGTATAACTTTTGAATTTTAATAGCTTCAATTTCTCTAATATGATTTTCTATTTCCGTGAGAAGTTCTCCCATCTTTTTATTATCTTCATCTGTAAATTCTTTTTCAATCATGTCACGAGATATCCCATAAATGATAAAGCTCGCTGGTTCCCCCTCTTTTACAAAAGACATTATTTGATCACTTCGATATTCATCCAAACAATCTTTATTTAAAATTCTATGGAATTCCCTTCCAAATTCATCTGATAACACGTATCTTGGTTTCGTAAATCTTGAATCTTTTTTTATAATTTTTAATTCAAGAAGTTTTTTCAGATATGTATTGTTCAGATCATTTTTTGTTTTAATACAACCTATTGTTATCAATCCATTTTCAGCATATCTTCTTAATCGTTTTCCAAAAATACCATCAAGTTTTTCGATATCCTGATTTTTCAGTAGAGCCAGTCGTAAATGCTCGAATGTCAACCCCCTTTCTTGCCATTCGCTGGTATTTTCAAAGCAAACGAATAATTGTAAAATACTTCGGTAAGGATCGATGTAATAAAAGTTCTCCGTTGTTATTCTTTTTCTGGACAATTTAACAACCCTTATTCATGTATATTATAACCTACATAGAATACACGCTATAATAACTTTGTGAGTGTTATGAGTTTTGAAGGTAGTGAAAGATGAAAAAAGAAATAACGGAAGAACAAGTAAAATTAGCAGAAAGGTTCGCCGATGCATCAGAAAGATACGCCAGTGCTCTTCAATCCATAGAAGACGATCTCGAAATGGCTGAAAAATATTTATCAGTCCTAACTCAAATAGAGAATTTAGAGCAAACCTGGAATGAAAACGATGTCGAAGAGGCAAAGAAACATTTAGCGACACTACTGCAAATTGAAGAACATAAAACAGAGTGAACGATGAAAGCCAGAATTACAATCTGCATAGAAGAACAACGACTCGAAGACATCGATAAGATCAGAGGACTTGTTTCACGATCTTCTTTTATTGATAAATTCCTGGAGAAACATCTCAATTTTCAGACGGGAAAAGAACTATTGAAGTCTCGATAGAGGGGGATGTGGATGGACTCGACAGAATTCTACAAAAAAAAATACTGCAGTGAATGCCCGACGCCATGCAAAATGAGCAAGCTGGAAATGGCATCATGCCTGTTATCAAAAATCGACAAGGCAAACGTGCGCATTCATATTCTCACTAAAAACTAGGATTAAATGAAGGTGAATAAAAATGGAAAAACAAACAGAAATAAACGATATTGTCTGGAAGAAAGACCCAGAGGTCCCATTTTCAGATGAGGCAGCAGAAGTAATAAAACTCAAGGTGGGAGAAAGCATCGAAGGAGTCCTAATGAAAGTCCTCGACAGCGTCAAATGGCCAGGGAAAATGATCTACAAGATCAAAGTAAAAAACGATGACGTCCTGAAAGTGCTAGTCGGCACGACAAACCTTGACCGGCTGATGTCGACAAAGAATGTTGGCGACCTAGTGAAGATCGAGCGGAAAGAAGACAAACCACAAAAAATCGGTAGCCCCTTGCAGATATACGAAACTTATTCGCCATAAAAACATGCTGGGCAAATTCGCCCAGTGCTATCTTTTTTTTTAGAAAAATGGTGAGGAGATGGGACGGTTCGATTACAGTCAGCTTAAAAGCGGGATAACACGACGCGGTGAGGAACTCTTCCCGTTCGCATGCTTCAAAGAAAAACGAGACTGGGACGGCATTCTGAAAGAACTGGAGGCCATGAAAACAATGTATAATATCGATGGTGAGGAATGAATCATGGCGAACTGCCGTACCTGCGGAGTCTACATCAATGAAGACGGACGAAGAAAATACTGCGACAGCCATCGGGAGTTACGCAGCAACGGCAAATACAGACGAAAAGGCTATGTCGCAGAGTTCTTCCGAAAGAACAAACGGAAATACTCGATGAGACAAACAAGAATCAGCGGCAGAACTGGTTTTTCTGAGCATATGAAAACTGATCGGAAGACCGGCGCGCCACTGTTCGACAAAGAACGAATCGCAGTCCTCAAAGAAAAAAAACGGATTCTAAATGCAAAAAAAGAATAATTTCTTAATAAAAAAAACATCATTTCACAAAATGTGCTCTATCGAGAAAAATACTGGTTGCCTATATTAGGCGATTAACAAAAAGGAGAGACAAAAAACATGGTAAAACGCGTAGTAAGTCTGTATTTGGACGATCGATTATTGGCGGGAGTCCCTGAAGGCGAAAGATCAAGCTGGGTGACGTTCGCGTTATGCCGAATGGGCCTAGATTTTTGTGACTATATGGAGAAAAAAGGAGGGAGAAAATAAACATGAACTCAAATCTCAATTACGAAGAGGCGAAACGCCAGAAAACAAAAGCGATCCGCAGTCAACTCATTGGTATGGCAGTAATGAAAACCTGCGTCAATGAAGACGTCCACATCCATTACGTGAATGAAAACCCAGCCAATATGCCGCCATCCGGACAACCTACGATCCCAGCAGAGAAATTCACCATGAACCGAGACGAATTTCACAATTTCATGCGCAAACAGATCGAAGAACAATCATAAACCCTGGAGACGTGACCAAATGGACAAAGACGCTATAACCAAACTCATCAAACAGACCCCATCCCCGGTTTGTAAACTTGTTATGGAAGGTCGAACCCAAGAATTTTTTTTACTGGATGGGATCGTTGAATCAATCAATACTGATGCCATCATCTTCCGAACCAAAACGCAGACCAGTGCCATTTCTTTTAAAAAAATTCTCGAGATCACGCTTACCAACCGGAAGGAGTTATGATGACAAATAATCACATATCGACGGCGGCTGGTAACGGCTCACCTGCCGTCGTTCATTCTCCTTCAAAACGAAACATCGAACAAACTTATTTTCATTTCTACGAGAAACGTAGCGTCCCCTATTCCGAAGCCCGAGCATTACTTCAACGAGTCAGACAGAAACCCGTACAGATCCTTTACATATCAATGAACAGGAGCCGAGAGCAATGACCGAGATACGATTCACCAGAGACGTCTATCCTTTCAAACAAGGAGAAAAAACAGAAGTCCCAGAACACAAAGTCAAGATATGGCTTGCCGTCCCCGGTGTTGAAATAATTCATTCAGAGACGTCGGTGAATCCAATAACACCGGAAATAAAGCAAACCGGTAAAACACAGAACGCCACAGATAGATCAGCGTGTGAAGTACCATTACCTGAAAAAAAAGAGATAAAGTCCGAATCGGAAATAAAAAAAGAAATCCCCGTTCAGAAGACAAAACCAGAGCCAGAGATACCTCAAATAAAAGAAGAAAACACAACTGAAACCCAGCCATTTGAGGACATGAGTAACGAACTAGCAGAGACCATCTCACAACTACCAGAGATGTTCGACAAAGACATATTCTTTGAAACAAATGAAAATGGAAAAACAGTGTTCAAAGCCCCGATACTCGCCAAAGACATATGTTTCAACGGGGAGAACATCAACCGAGGTTTTCTCGTAACAAACGACAACAAAAAAATCTACTGGTACAACGGCACATACTGGGAAGAAAACGGGGAAGATATCCTACGAGACATAACACAACAGATCCTAGGGACCAAAGTATGCACCAGGCACAAAACCGAAGTGATATCCTGGATAAAGGATTGTTACGAACTACAGATAAGACGTGACGAATTCGACAATAACACAACAAAAATAGGTTTAGAAAACGGCGTCTATGACGTCATCACAAAAGAATTCCTATCATTTCACCCAAAATACCTGCTCACATCATTATTTCCATTCCAATATAATTCACAAGCAAATTGTCCCGCATTTGAAAAATTCATCTCTGAGATCGTAGAAGAAAGCGACGTGCATGTATTGCAGGAAGTGCTCGGGTATTGCTTCCTAACAGGTTACCCCATCGCAGCCATATTCATGCTCGTAGGCAGCGGACGAAACGGCAAAAGCACAGTCCTAAACGCGGTCATCTCGCTACTAGGAAAACACAATGTCAGCACCGCGTCAATGCAGGCGTTAACCGATGAAAACTTCTCAGTGAAAGACCTATACAGAAAATACGCGAACATCTGCGGAGACCTCACCAGCAAAGAACTCAACAACACAGGACAACTAAAACAACTCACCGGGCAGGACTACATACGCGCCAGGGACCTCTACGAAAAAAGCATGAAATTCGTCAACTACGCAAAAATGATATTCTCAATGAACGAGATACCACACTGCCACGACACCACATTAGCATGGAACCAACGACTAATAGTCATCGAATTCCCAAACACCTTTCTTCCAGGAGAAGAAGGGACAGACCCAAACATAATCAACGAACTCACAACACCCGAAGAACTAACAGGAATCTTCAACTGGGCCATGAAAGGATTAGAACGACTCCTAAAAAACGGCAAATTCTCCCCACATAAAAACCTCAACGACGTCGAAGAATACATCGCAACAACCAAAAACAGCGTGCTACAATTCGTAAAGAACCACGTAGAGGCAGAACCAGAAAACGAGATACTGAAAGACGAAGTATACAAAACGTTCCTGCAATATGCGGCAGATAACAAGCTGACAACCATCAGCAGCAGCCATTTCTCAACTAAATTCAAAGACTACCTCATGGAGCGAAAAATAGATTTCACGCAGGGACACCTCAAAGCGGGACGCACCTGGAAAGGAATTAAGATAAAAAACCCAGGTGAAGCAGAGACGCCAAGCGAAACAGGAAGAAAAGAAGCAGCGGGGCTGAACCGATACGTCGGCATGCAGCCAGACGAGATCACGGAGATGATGAACCACGAATAACAACATGAACGCAGTGAACGACAAAAAACATAGACCTTTCTTATGTTTCTCGCGTTATACACACAACATCACAACATCACTGTACTATAGATATCATGTGGGGAAAAAGTTCCCACAAATAGGAAAACATAGTAAAGGTTATCATTTTCTAGCGTTCACCGCGTCCATCAATCGTTCTAAACCGTGCCTGCATCGTGTCTCGTCTTTCATTTTAGGAAATCGAGTTAAGAAACGATCAGCCGGGAACCGACCGTGGTTAAACTCCCTGTGGGGGAGTCTATGTTTATTCAGATGTTTTCTGCATGAAAGACTTACAAGTATATATACAAAGATAAATACAGACGGAATCCTTTTTGATGGGAGGGGCTGTCCATGGACGTAACTGAGACTGAAAAACCAGCTGAGAAGACGCTCCCAGCGCAACGCCGGGAAGTGATCAAGAAACTGATCGAGGAGAAAGGTCTTCATAGTTTGAGCAAGGTCGAACTGGGGAAACAGTTCGGTGTCACTGACGTTCAGATCGCACGTGATATCGAAGCGATAATGGGTGATCTTCCCCCGGTTGATTGGATCAAGCTGTTCAATAAGACGCTTATGGATATCGACAGATCTCTTGACATTGCAAACAAGGCATTGGATAACACGTCTGATCATGCAGCGAAAGGCCGTCTTGCGAATCAGATCTCTGAGATTCTTTTGAAGAAAACATCGATCCTTGAGAAGATGGAGAAGTTGCTGCCAGCAAGCGCGAAAGCGGAGCCGGTCACGGTCACGTATAGATCTGTGGGTGTCGTGACCCCCGAAAAAGCGAAAGAATCGGTGAAAGAGCCAGAGGATAACCTCGGGAGTGTCATTGATGGTTGATGTAGAAAGCCCTCGGGTGTTTCTTCCGAAACAGCGGCTTATCCTGGAGACAACTAAACGTTTCCCGTTCTACAGTGGTGCTTTTGGTGGTGGTAAGACGATCCTTGGTTGCCATAAAGTGATTAAGGAATGCCTGGAGAATCCTGGTAGCGTGTGGTTGTGTGCGTCTCAGACGTATCCGCAGTTGCGTGACACGGTCTTGACGACGTTCCTGCAGGAAGTTAAACTGTTGCAGAAGAAGTTCGATGAGGCTGGTGCTGGCGTCGAGCTGATCAAGGATTTCAATAAGACTGAGTTGAAGATCGTGCTGTATAATGGATCTGTTGTCTTGTTCAGGAGTTGTGAGGATTTCAGCAAGTTCAAATCGTTGAATCTTGATGGTTTTTTCCTGGATGAGCCTGCTGATGTTTCTCAGGATGTTTTTAACATGCTGCAGGGCCGTCTCAGGGGTCGTCATACGAAGCATCATTTTGGTGTGTTGTGTGGTAATCCTGCGAACCGTAACTGCTGGTTGTATTCATTGTTCTTTGAGCATCCGCCTTCTGATGATTATTTTGTGGTGACGACGTCATCTTATGAAAATTCGTTTCTTCCCGATGGTTACGTGTCGTCTCTTGAAGCTAGCTATGATGAGGACTGGACCAGGCGTTATCTGAAGGGTGAATGGTTCACGATGGAGGGCTTGATCTATTCTGAGTTCGATCGTGACGTCCACGTGGGTGATTATCGGGATCGTGTGTTTAATGATTATCGTGCGGGTCTTGACTATGGTTTTCGTAATCCTTCTTGTTTGTTGGTGGTTGGTGTGGATTCTGATGATAATTTCTACGTGATCAATGAGTTTTATAAGAGTGGTTTGACGATCAGTGAGCTCGCAGCTGCTATCTGTGCTGTGGTCGCGCCTTTTGTTGGTAATTTCCATGAGATCTGTGCTGATCCGTCGATGCCTGCGGCGATTGAGGAGATCGGTCGTCTTGTGCGGTGTGTCCCTGGTGATAATGATGTCGCTGGCGGCATTGGTCGTGTTAAGAGTTTGTTGAAGCAGAAAAGACTTTTCATTGATCGGGGCTGTGTGAATCTTATTCGTGAGCTGGAGGGGTATCATTACGAGAAAGAGGGGCGTAATCAGGAGTTCTGTGAGCAGCCTGTGAAAAAAGCCGATCATGCGGTTGATAGTTTGCGGTATTGTTTGTTCAGGAAGGAGCTTGGGACAGGTGATTTTTACATTGGCTGAAAAAGCGGTTGTGCCGGTTGATCCTATGACACCGGATGCGGGGCAGACTGGTAAACCAGGGGATGTCACTGTTGATAAATTAGCTGGTGAGATCCATGATTTGGAGGAGAAGAAGCTGCAGCTGCAGTATGATATCCTTGTGTTGTCTCGTGATCGTGATAAGTTGTGGGATGATGCCAGGGCGCAGGTGATGGAGACGATGCGTGTGTTCGTCATCAGTTATTTTGATGAGGATTTTGCGACTGCGTTCAGGGAGTTCTCTGAGACGTATCGTCCGAAGGACAACGCGGTTGGTATCTATGGGTAAAAAAGGAGATGAATAGAAATGGAAGAAAAAAAAGAAGACGCAAGTGGATGGGATATAAACAAAATGAAAACAGCAGAATCAAAAAAGGTTGAGGAAACGGAAGTCGTTCCTCCTATCTTAGAGGTCTCAGAGGACGTTGCTGTGGAAAGCCTGTCAAGTCATGAGATAAGTGATTTGATTGTGAAGAAAAAACATCGGTTGTTCGACCGGAAGAAACCAGCGAAGTCTTACACCCTTGAAGAGCTGCAGATTCTTCAAGAGCAGAAACTGAAAGAGGAACGTCTGGCGCGCGAGTCGGCTGCTGATGAGGAGACCCTGGCTGCGATGAAGCTTGAGAAGAAAGGATACTATGAGCATTATCGTAAGTTTTTTTCGATGGGTCAATCACAGGAGGTCCGTCTGAAGAAATTCTTCGAGTTTTATACAGCGCGTGTTCATTCCCCGGGCGCCTTATCTCTCAAAAACTCGATGGAGCGAGTACAAAGCTGGATGGACCTGTTCGGCATTTCACTGGCTGACAAGAAATCTAAGCCGTTCAGTGACGCGGAGTTTGAGGCGTTTGCGGAGAGATGTAAGGCCAGTGGGATTGAGTGTCCGTTTGATGTGTTTGCCAAGACTGTACGCGAAAGGACGTCGATCCATAAAGAGACTGCGGATGCGGATAAGCATCGCCTTGAGCTGTACGAACAGGTGTTAGGAGGACGCAAATGAACGGACCGGATGAGACAGACGAAGATGAGACGATCATCGATGATGCGGGTGGTGAGACGATCATTGACGATGAGGGCGGTGAGACGATCATCGATGAACAACAGGTTGAACAATTATCAGGAGGGAAATAGAATATGTCGCATAGGAGAAAAAAAAACATGAAAGAAGAGAATGTTGATCAGAAAGAACCAGAGGCCTTATCAGAACAAAAAAACGATCCTGTCGTTGTCTCAATCCTTGTCCCTCATCAGAATGTGGTGAACATGAGATGGGCAGAGAATTTCAGATATCTAAGCACACCATTCAATTATAGGTGTTATACTAACAGTTATCCACTGATCGATATTGCAAGAGATGTCTTGGTGCGAACGGCAATGAAAGAAAGTAATCCTGAATGGATTTTTTTCCTGGATTCAGATACATTATGCCCGTCCAATACGATCACCCGTCTTATTCAGATAGCGAAAGAACAAAAGATAGACGTGCTGTCTGGTCTTGTTTGGGGAAAAAGCGGGGCAATGCCCGGGGAATTGGAAGAAGGACATGTTCAAGTTCCTTTGGCATCTATGATAATAAACAAAAACCTGAGCGAAGGAAGCATCGTCTATCGTCCGATTATCGAGGAGATCAAGCAATATCTGGACAAGAACGCGGTCTTAGAGGTCGACTCGGTTGGTGCAGGGTGTCTTTTGATTAAAACAGATGTGTTCAAGAAACTCGATGAATCAAACCCGAATCTCCCATATTTCCAATGGGGATATGGCAGAAAAGACGCGCAGGGGAAACCACTTTTGCAAGTTGGTGAGGATTTTTATTTCTGTTATCGTTTAACCAGTGAACTCGGGCTCAAACCGTATGTTTCCACGGAAATAAGATGTGAGCATCTGTTTTTCCCTTACGCATGTTCACGACGGGCGTTAGACGGGAAAATGATACTATGAAAATAGCGTTATATTCTACTCAACTCTTTCCGTCAACACCAGAACTGAAGGGGTACGGTGGACTGGAGCTTATTGTCGGCTTGCTCGCAAAATACTATGACGAGCATGGACATGAGGTTCATCTGTTCGCACACAAGGATTCATACGTTCCAAAAAACGGGAAGCTCTATTCAGTCGATGATGTATCAGCAAGAGACAACGAAAAGGTAACATGGCGATCTTATTTCGCTGAACCAGACGCAAAGAAAGCATTTCTAGACGCTGACATTATCCACGACCACTCCTGGGGTTTTTCCCCTTATCAACTGTTCGAGGAAAAGAACGGGAATATATGCCATACCTTTCATGGCACTTCTTTTGTTCGCAAGAGCCAGTCAGTTAACCAAAAAATCAATTTCATCACTGTTTCTTTTAACAACGCAAGAAACCAAGCAGAATGGAATGATCTAGTATGGCGTGCTGTACAAAACGGGATAGACATATCAAAATATCCTTTCAAGAAAGACAAACAGGATTATCTCTTATGGGCAAGTCGGATCATGCCTGTTAAAGGCTGCCACCGTTTCATTGATCTCTGCGACAAGATGCAGATGAAAGGGAAGATATTCGGTGGGAGCATCCATCCAGACCCGGTGTACATGTCTCAGATCAAGAAGCAGCTTAGGAACTCAAAGTATGTAACCCTCGTAGGGAACCTTGGTGAAGCGATACCGTTTGAGCAGAAAGTCGAATTGTATCAGAATGCGAAAGCGGTGGTCCTGCCTGTTATTGAAGAAATCACCATCGGAAAGACTCTATATCAGTTCAAAGAGCCATTTGGCCTTATAGCACCCGAAGCAAACGCTTGCGGGACCCCCGTCATAGTCACTCCTTCCGGGGGTTGGAACGAGACGACGATACATGGTAAAACAGGGTTCTTTGCGAACAGCGACGATGACTTCATGTATTACATCAAGAGGCTCGATGAAATAAAACCGAAGGATTGCAGGAAGCACGCCGAATGGTTCAGCTATGAAAGAATGGCGCAAGAATATCTCTCTCTATACAGGGAGATCAATCAAGGACGATGCTGGTAATGAATAGACAAACACTAGGAGGCAAATAGAGAATGTGGAGCGATTATTCATATGCATACAAAAAAACGATACTCATCGGTAAAGACAAGGTCGTCTCAGACTGTATAGGCTTCCCGGTGCTTGTGTCAATCACTGACGCCATGCTGAGAAACATCGATAATGGCGGCCATGTCCAGAGCAACAGAGGATACGATATCTGTTTCTATGATCAGACAGATAAAATATTACTCCCGCATGAGATTGAAAGCTACGATGGCGTGAACGGCACGATTGTTTACTGGGTGAAAGCAAACCTCTCATCAGCTGTCAATACGCTTATCTACATGTATTACGGGAAACCAAAAGTAACGATCAATCCTTCTTCGACTGACGTCTGGGACACGGATTACATGATGGTTCAGCACATGAATGATGCGACAACGATGACGACAGCAGACTCGACATTGAACAGCAACAATGGCGCAAAAACAGCAGCCAACGAGCCAATACAGACAGACGGTAAAATAAGATACGGCCAGCTTTTCGATGCGACGAACGATAAAATAAATTGTTCAAACAATCCTGGTCTTACACCAACAACTTCTCTGACGGTTTCTGCCTGGATCTATCCACATGTTGTTAACAGCTGGCAGCAAGCATCTGTTTTGGATAAACAAGAGCCGTCGAAATATCAATATAAGCTCGGGCTCAACGACATAGGGAATGTTCGGTTTGATTTCTGGAAAGATCAGGCGACATGTTACAGTCCAGCTGGTGGGACTGTCACGCCGGACAACTGGCAATTCATTTGTGGCAGAACAGATGGCACAAACGCCAAGGTTTTTCTAAACAGCCTTCTCGTCGGCTCAGTCGCTTGCTCTGACTCATGTCAGAACGTTGATTCCAGGCTTTATGTTGGTTATGAGCCGGCTAATAATCGATGGTTTGACGGCATCATAGATGAAGTCCGTGTCAGCAGAATAGCGAGGAGCGACGGCTGGATCCAGACCGAGTACAATAATCAGAAAAGCCCGATTGATTTCATGACTGTTTTCCCTGAGGTTAGTGTGTATCAGGCGAAAGGAGTGGAAATTGAGGCGTGTAACACATCGTTTGACATTTGTATGGGTAGCGACAGCTTTACTGTTGAGTTACCAGGAAGGAAAATAAAAATACCATAAAAAAATAAGGAGAAAAAAGAGTATGGCTCTTGTAGTCACAGAAAGAGCGTTTGGTGGTGGGCAATCAACACTGATCACGCTCACTGGCAATGAGGCCCAGGTCGCTGACAGTCTTGCAGCTGGGACGGGTTTATCAGCTGCGAAATATCGATGGACTGGCGACAGGAACAGGGTGATAGGTAATGGTGGTATCGTCGGCGCGATCTCGTTGCAATACATCGCTGCCGTGAAATACGGGTAAAAAAAATGATTGGACAAATTAAGATTCGCACAAGTGGGAACGAAGGAAAGGTATTGTTTCAAGGAGAGACAAGAGACGTTACTTTTTTTGGGGTTAACCCATTGCTCTTAATTCAAATTGAGAACGGGGTTATCACGCTTGTTTTATGCGAACGGTTGTTTGATAGGATAGAGAAACATAATAACGAAAAAGATATTTTCATCTATGGGAAATGAAAGAGACTGAAACTGAAAAGCAAGTTAAGCTACAGACTTAAACAACATATATATGTATATTCATGTTCTCTTAATTATAAATAAGTTTATTTTTGTTGTTTTAAATCCTTTTCTTATGTTCAGGATGTTAAGAATAAACGAATCTTCCCAGCCGGGGCGTGTTTCTTTTTTTCTCCTGTTAAAAATATACAAAAATGTTTTTTCTTTGGAGAAATAGAACTGGGGGGCTTTGGAGTATTATCAATGCATCTCGACAGAAGCATCAGTCGCATTGAACCTCTCACAGCGAATCCCTTGGGAGGGTACGATTGTTAGGTGATGGCAGTAGAACTCTTTTTCTAGAAAAATAATCATAAAGTGCTTATTGCCATTATAAGCACTTATGTGAGGTGATAATGAAATATGGAAAAACTCTACGCAGGATTAGATATCCACAAGGAAA
>Ga0315274_10004683_pt1 | contig 20073 bp, 20 predicted proteins | sample YL17G02_20_MG_FD_203700 | JGI IMG/M metagenome (GOLD analysis project Ga0315274, IMG submission 203700) | Sediment microbial communities from Yellowstone Lake, YNP, Wyoming, USA - YL17G02_20 | ecosystem: Environmental > Aquatic > Freshwater > Lake > Sediment | place: USA: Wyoming | collected... | reverse complement strand
GCTGGAACCGCTGCGTCATCTCTTCAAGGACGAGGTCAGAGAGGTGGGGCTGGCCCTGGGGCTGCCTGAGGAAATGGTGATGCGCCAGCCCTTCCCCGGCCCGGGGTTGTCCATCCGCGTCATCGGTGAGGTTACCAAGGAGCGCCTGGAGATACTACGCGACGCCGACTGGATTGTGATGAATGAAATCAAGAAGGCCAAGATGTATCGTCAGCTCTGGCAGAGCTTCGCCGTGCTCACCGATGTGCGCAGCGTGGGGGTGATGGGGGACTACCGCACCTACGGCTATCTGGTAGCGGTGCGGGCGGTCAACAGCGAGGACGCCATGACTGCCGACTGGGCACGCCTGCCCTATGACCTGCTGGCTCGCATCTCCAGCCGCATCGTGAACGAGGTGCCGGGGGTCAACCGCGTGGTCTACGACATCTCCTCAAAACCACCATCCACTATCGAGTGGGAGTAGAAACCGAGGACGTCATGCGTCAGAAAGCTGATTCACGAATGGCAGATTCAGACAGCTCGACTCAGGAAATTCGAGAGCCTACCAATGTATTCCAAATATCTCTGCCTAACACGGATTTAAAGCGTCAGGATATAGTGAAAGTAAGACGACTGTCGCATAAGCGGGCCAACCAGTTAGATGGTAAGACTTGGACGAAGTTTTCAATATCTGTTTGGAGTGACATTAGGAAGACGGCTGAGGAGGCTACGATGATGTTAGACCCGTCTATTGGCCTGGGGGCTGATCATGTCTAGGAGTACCAAGGATAGCCCAATAAGGACGTTTTATCCACTTGTTGGCAGTCTTTCCGATTATCAGAAGAATATCACCAAGATATTCTCTACTATCCAGGCCCATAACTTTACCCGTGTAGAAGCTATAGAGTGGATGATGCAACAATACGAATCCAGTCGGGAATTTTGTCGCAAGCTGCTGGACATGCTAAAAGCTGTTGGGCTAATTATGACTTTTGAAAAGCACTATCAACTAGCTTCTCCTGCTCAACGCTATTTACAGATGGGAGACCCTGAGGTATTGGCATGGGTCTTCATTGACAAAGTGGTCGGCTTTGCAGAAGTTATAGAAATTCTGGCTGATAGAGGAGCTAATGCCAAGTCTACGATCCTTGCTGAATGGAAAGCAAAGGTGCCAATTAGGGTTTCGGACAATCAATTCTACCACAGGTTGAATTGGCTCAGAGCACTTGGTTACGCAGACGTTGTAGCCGGAAGTTATTTCTTGACTGACCGTGGTCTAAAGCTGGCCGGGGATATTAAGAAGAAGGGTGCTGCAACAGTCAAGGAAAAACAGGAAATCTCGCATCGAGACTTGCAAGATAGCGTGAGAGTCATCGGTGAGTTCTTTGAGTTTGAGACGACTCAAGGAGCAAGTATAAATCAAGTATTACCTTCATATGCCCTGAAGCTCACCGAGGGGGACCGGCAATTGGATTGTCTATGGGTCAGATACGTTCCCTTCGCGGGAAAAATTAAGTTTCCAATCGAGATTCATCTTGGCGGAAACTTGGCCGATACAATAGACAGATTAGAGACTATCTCGGAATATGTACAAAAAGCCATCATAATTACGGATCAAGAACAGGAGAAAAAGATACTGGATAGGCTGAAGGTAAAAAAGTCGAGGTTACTGGATAAGCTTATCATTGTTAGCGTCGAAGATTTGTATAAGGCTGTTCAAGCAACCAGTGTGCTGAAATCGTTCACCACGAGAATCTTTGTGGATTAATAGGCGTCGTTTGAGCAGAGCGTTGGGGGTAATCCTTTGTGCAAGAAAGAACCCGATAAGTTGAAATGCGGCAAAAAAGTCGAAATGTATCCCGATGTTATAAATTGGCTTCAGAGATTTTTGAGGGAAAGATTTCCAAGACATCAAATAGACATTCGTGATACCCACGGCATAGCTTTAAATCAATTTGTGGAACAGCATCAGCTTACCCATTATTTCAACACTCAAGTTTGGCAGACATATGATATCCGCGCCGATATAACTGGATTCATGGTTCAGAGAAAGCAATTAGGATTAGTCTTGGTGGAATGTAAAACCACCCCAATCACAATTGCGCACATGTCACGGCTACTGGATTATTGCCGTGTGGCTCGCCCTTCAGCAGCATTTCTTATTTCGACTAGAGGCGTTGGTGGCGCAATTCGTTCTCTGATTCTAAGTCATGGACGTACGGATATCCTTGAGTATTATTGGACACGTGGCCATCGTCCTCAATCTCTGATTCTCGCCAAATGGGATGAAATAGCCAAAACAATTGACATGGTGTCGGTTTTACCACCTGGAGCACTAAGTTATCCTGTTCAAATAGGCTTATGAATATCTTAGTTATCGGCAGCGGTGGACGGGAGCATGCCCTGGTCTGGAAACTGGCGCAAAGCCCCCTGGTCAAAAAGATATACGCTGCTCCAGGCAATGCCGGCACCGCCGCTATTGCCCAGAACCTGGACATTCCGGCCAGCAATATCGAAGGCCTGGCTCGGACGGCCAGGGAGCAGGCTATTGACCTCACTGTAGTCGGGCCGGAGGCCCCACTGGCTGCCGGTATAGTTGACCACTTTCAGAGTCAGGGTCTGCTTATCTTCGGCCCCACCAGAGCAGCCTCCGAAATAGAGTGGAGTAAGATATTTGCCAGGGATTTGATGCTCAAATATGACATACCCTGCGCTCAAGGAGAGGTGTTTACCTCATTCTCCCAGGCTGCAAGTTATGTTAAGAACCACCAGCCGCCACTGGTAGTCAAAGCTGACGGTCTGGCAGCGGGCAAGGGGGTGATCATAGCCCATTCTGTTGATGAAGCGCTGGCCGCCCTCTCTAACATCTTGGAGAAGAAGGCTTTCGGCGCTGCCGGAGAGCGGGTGCTCATTGATCAGTTCCTCAGGGGCAAAGAGGCCAGCCTGCTGGCCTTCAGCGATGGCAAAACGGTGGTGCCAATGGTGCCTGCCTGCGACTATAAACGTGTGTTTGACGACGACAGCGGACCCAACACCGGCGGCATGGGCGGCTATAGCCCGCCCGAGTTCGTTGACCAGCAGCTTGTAAACCAGATAAAGCTGACAGTGCTGGAGCCAGTGGTGCGCGCCCTGGGGAAAGAGGGTCGGCCTTACACAGGCGTGCTTTACGCTGGGCTTATGCTTACAGATGAGGGGCCCAAGGTGCTGGAGTTTAACGCTCGCTTCGGAGACCCTGAAACTCAGGTCATTTTGCCCCGTCTCAATAGCGACCTGGCCGATATCCTCTTCTCGGTGGCCTGCGGCACCCTGGACAAACAGAAAGTAGGCTGGGATAATGGTGCCTGCGTGGGGGTGGTGATGGCCTCACAGGGATATCCGGGCGACTACCGGACTGGCCTTCCCATCAGCGGCCTGGATAGCCTCACAGAAGAGTCCCTGGCGTTCCACGCTGGCACGAAGAAGGGTTCGGATGGTAGGATATATACCGCCGGAGGCAGAGTGCTCGCCGTGGTGAGTCAGGGCAAGACCATAGCTCAGGCCCGCCAGAAGGTTTACGCCAGTCTGCCCCGCATCAGCTTTGAGGGCTGTCACTACCGCAAGGATATAGCAGAAAGGGCTGGGGGAAGTTAAATGTCACTGGTAGGAGTAGTCATCGGCAGCAAGACGGATGAGCCACTCATCCAGCCAACGTTGGACATACTTAATGAGCTAGGCATCAGCTATGAGCTATCAGTCATCTCGGCACACCGCACCCCGGAGAAGGCCCAGGAATACGGGAAGACAGCCCAGCAGCGGGGTCTGGAGGTCATCATCGCTGCCGCTGGCGCTGCCGCCCACTTGCCCGGCGTGCTGGCAAGCTGGACTGTGCTGCCAGTTATCGGGGTGCCATTGCCCACCAGCGAGCTTAAGGGCGTTGATGCTCTCTATTCCATCGTCCAGATGCCTGGCGGGGTGCCCGTGGCCTGCATGGCTGTGGGGGCTGCCGGAGCCAAAAACGCAGCGCTATTTGCTGCCCGGATACTGGCGCTGAAGCATGAAGAGATACGACGCGCCGTTGAGCAACACCGCCAGAAGCTGGCCGGCGCTTGAGAGGTTTGGGATATGATTGAGCGTTACTCCCGACCCCAGATGAAACAGGTTTGGTCAGAGGAGAATAAGTTCCAGAAATGGCTTGAGGTGGAGCTGGCTGTCTGCCAGGCCTGGGCTGAGGTGGGGGTCATCCCCCAAGAAGCCATCCCCAAGCTGAAACAGGCCCGCCTGGACCTTAAACGCATGAACGAAATCCTCAAGGTCACCCACCATGACATGACCGCCTTCCTGAATGCTCTGGCCGAGACCCTGGGCGAGGAGAGCCGCTTCATCCACCTGGGTCTGACCTCCTCCGACGTCGTCGATACAGCGCTCAGCCTGCAACTGCTGGAAGCTGCAGACCTGCTGGCTCAGGATATTGACGGCCTGCTTCAGATACTCAAGGCGAAAGCCCTGGAGCATAAAAACACCATTATGATGGGGCGCACTCACGGCGTCCACGCCGAGCCTATCACCTTTGGGCTGAAGCTCGCCTTGTGGTATAGCGAGATGGAGCGAAACCGCCAGCGCCTGGGGGAGGCCCGGAGGGCAATAGCGGTGGGCAAGCTCTCCGGGGCCGTAGGCACTCATGCCACTGTGCCTCCCAAAGTGGAGGAGCTTGCCTGCGCCAGGCTGGGGATGGCGGTGGCCCCCATATCCAGCCAGATCATCCAGCGAGACCGCCACGCCCAGTTTGTGACCACCCTGGCCCTGATCGCCTCCTCTCTGGAGAAGTTCGCCACCGAGATAAGAGGGCTTCAGCGCACCGAGATTCTGGAGATGGAGGAGCCTTTTGAGCCGGGGCAGACCGGCTCCTCGGCCATGCCCCACAAGCGCAACCCGGAGCTTTGTGAGCGCATCTGCGGCCTGGCCAGACTCATGCGGGGCTATGCCCTCACATCTATGGAAAACATCGCTCTGTGGCATGAGCGGGACATCAGTCACTCCTCCACAGAACGCATTATCCTGCCTGACTCTTGCCTTTTGCTGGACTACACACTCGACCTGTTCAGCTACATAATGAAGGGGCTACAGGTATATCCTGAGCGCATGCGGCAGAATCTGGAGGTCACCCAGGGACTGGTCTTCTCGCAGCGAGTGATGCTGACCCTGATTGAGAAAGGGCTGAGCCGACAGCAGGCCTACGCGATTGTGCAGCGTAACTCTCTGACCGCCTGGAAGGAGAAAAAGAGCTTCCTCAAACTTCTGGAGAGCGACCCCGAAGTGACAGGAAAACTCAGCCGTGGCGAACTACACCGTCTTTTTGACTATAATTTCTTTGTCAAGCATATAGATGACTCTTTCCGCCGGCTGGGGTGGGTTGATGAGGGCTAGGTTAAGGGAGGACATGCAAATAGCAAAACCAGCTTATCGACTTAGACAGGAGAAACACGTGTCCGTTTTACTGCAATCAGAGCTACCTATACCCCTCTACTCCCAGGGCAAGGTACGCGATAGCTATGAGCTAAACGACCTGCTGCTCATCGTCTCTACCGACCGCATCTCCGCCTTCGACTCGGTGCTGCCCTGCGGCATCCCGGACAAGGGCCTGGTGTTGAACCAGCTCTCAGCCTTCTGGTTTGAGCGGACGCGCCATATCGTGCCCAACCACCTGGTGGAGTTGGTGGAGGACAGCCGCATCCTCATTAGGTATTTCCCGCCGGGCAAATGTTATGTTTACCCATCTTATCTCGCCGGGCGCTCCATGATTGTCAAGAAAGCCAAACGTCTGCCTGTGGAGTGCGTGGTGCGGGGCTATCTCGCCGGCTCTGCCTGGTCTGAGTACCAGGAGAAGGGTACTAGCTACGGTTTATCTTTGCCCCAGGGACTCAAAGAAAGCCAGGAGTTGCCCCACCCCCTGTTCACTCCCACCACCAAAGAGGATGAAGGACACGACCTGCCGCTGAGCTTTGAGGAGATGAAAAAACTGATCGGAGAGAGCCTGGCTGAGCAGGTTCAGCAGAAGAGCCTGGCTGTCTATAACTATGCTCGTGAATACGCCAAGAGCAAAGGCATCATACTGGCTGATACCAAGATGGAGTTCGGCCTTGTGGACGGCCAGCTAATCCTGATCGATGAGTTGTTGACCCCAGATTCCAGCCGTTTCTGGGATGCTAAGCAATACCAGGTGGGCCGTTCTCAGCCCAGCTTTGATAAGCAACCACTACGCGACTGGCTGGTGGCCTTAGGCTGGAACAAGGAGCCTCCTGCCCCCATGCTGCCCCAGCAAGTCATCGAGGAGACTGCTGAAAGATATCGCCAGGCCTATACCAGGCTGACCGGAAAAGCGCTGGAAAGGCGCAGGCGTAAATGACAGGAGCTAAAATGTATCTGGCCAAGGTCTATGTCACGCTCAAGCCCACGGTGAACGATCCTCAGGGGTTGACCATCAAAGGCGGGCTGCACACACTGGGTTTCCAGCAAGTGGCCAGCGTGCGTGCTGGCAAGTATATGGAACTCAAGCTGGAGGGCAACGACCCCGAGCAAGCCCGGCAGCAGGTTGCTCAGATGTGTCAAAAACTGCTGGCCAACCCAGTGATCGAGAACTACCGCTTTGAGCTTGAGGAGATTGCCCCCTAGCTTTCTATGACGCCCTTGGTGCTGGGCACTCCTTTGCGGCGGGGGTCTATGCGTGTAGCCTCATCCAGCGCCCTGGCCAGCGCCTTGAACAGAGCTTCAGCCTTGTGGTGGTCATCTGAGCCGTAGATTATTTTGGCGTGCAGATTGAGCCGGGCCTCGTGAGCCAGCGACCTCAAGAAGTGCTCTACCAGCCCGGCATCCAGATCACCCACCTGGCTGCCGCTAAAAGCAACATCCACCACAGCGTAGCCCCGCCCACTGATATCCACCGCCACCAGGGCCAGGGCATCGTCCATAGGCACCAGGCCATGGGACATCCGGACTATACCCCGCCGCTCTCCCAGAGCCTGGCTCAACGCCCGCCCCAGGCAAATGGCCACATCCTCCACCAGATGATGCTGGTCAGCACCTGTCGCCAAGACCTTGAGGTCAAAAACACCATGCTGGGCAAGCTGATCCAAGAGATGATCAAAGAATCTGATACCCGTCCTGGTCTGGCATTGCCCACCGCCGTCAATGTTAAGCTCTATCTCAATGCTGGTCTCACCGGTCTCCCGTTTCACCTTGGCCAAGCGTTCAGCCATGTTGGCCCTCCCACAATTCCTTAAGCGCCCTAATTAAGGCGTCAGTATGTTCAGGCTTGCCCACGCTGATGCGCAGGCAGTTCTGCAGCAGAGGCGTATCAAAGTAGCGCACAAATATCCCCTTGCGGCGCAGTCCCTGATGTAGCTCTCTGGCACGGCCATCGGCCACAGAGCACAGGATAAAGTTGGACTGAGAGGGATAGGGTTTGAGGAACCCCAGCCCGGCCAGCTTCACCAAAAGGCGCTCCCGCTCCTCTACTATACGTCGTATAGTACCCCTCATGTAGTCCAGGTCAATCAGAGATTGGCGAACCGCTACCTGAGCTGCCACATTGATATTGTAAGGTTGCTTTATCTTGATGATGTAGCGCACCAGCTCAGGAGACATTATTCCATAGCCCACCCTTAGCCCGGCCAGCCCGGCCCACTTGCTGAAGCTGCGCAGCACTATTAGGTTTTCGTAGTGGGACACCAAGGGTGCCACAGTGACACCACTGAACTCATAGTAAGCCTCGTCCACCACCACTACTATGTCGCTCTTCACCAGCTCCAGGATGACCTCCTCGGGGGTCAGATTGGCGGTGGGGTTGTTGGGGGAGGTAATAAAAATCACCTTGGTATCACTGTCTATCGCCGCCTTGACCTTAGCCAGTTGGATATTGAAATCCTGGTCTCGCTTGATCTCTACCACCTGACCCCCGCAGACCTGGGCGCAGAAGGGGTACATGCCAAAAGTGGGCGGACAGTTTATCACTTTATCGCCAGGCTCAATCATCAGGCGCAGCACCAGGTCAATAAGCTCATCGCTGCCAGCACCCAGCACAATACTCTCCCAATCGGCACCTGCATAGTCCGACACCAGCCGGCGGAGATCGCGCTGCTCCGGGTCGGGATAAATGTGGTAGTAGGGATAGCTGGCCAGAGCCTCTCTCACACGGGGCGAGCAGCCATAGGGGTTCTCGTTGCCATCAAGTTTCACCAGATTCTCAGGAGAAATGCCATAGCCCTGGCCCAATACCTCCACCGGCTCAATAGGAGTATAGGCCCCCATCCGGCCTATGTCAGGCCTCAGGAACCTGTTCACACCGCTCATTTCCGCCTTCCTCGTTTCTTCAGCCGCATTTCCAGTGCGCGGGCATGCGCAGTCAGCCCCTCAGCCCGGGCCAGCGCCGCTGCTGGTGGCACCAGGCCCTGCACCATCTCATCATCCAGTGCTATTAGACTGGTAGTCTTGAGAAAATGTTCCACACCCAGCGGTGAGCTGAATCGGGCAGTGCCCCCAGTGGGCAGGACATGGCTAGGTCCGGCCACATAATCGCCCAGGGACTGGGCCGAAGCCTGGCCCACAAAGATAGCCCCAGCGTTCTCAATCATATCTACGAAAGGCCAGGGATCCTTTAACGCCAGACATAGGTGCTCTGGAGCATAGAGGTTGACCAGCTCCACAGCCTGTTCCAGACTTTTCACCACCAGAAGCCAGCCCCGGCTTTCCAGACAGCGACGGATGATGTCGGCTCGTTCCAAGTCTGCAAGCTGACGTTCTACCTCATTAGCTACTGCCTGGGCCAGCGGCAGCGAATTGGTGATCAAGACAGCCCAGGCCAAGGCATCGTGCTCTGCCTGAGCTATCAGGTCAGCAGCACAGATAGCGGGCGAGGCGCTGTCATCGGCCAGGATCACTATCTCACTTGGCCCCTGAAGCCCATCAATATCCACCTGGCCATAAAGCTGTTTCTTGGCCAGCATGACGAACAGGTTGCCTGGCCCGCAAACCTTGTCCACTCTGGGCACAGACTGGGTGCCCAGAGCCAGGGCGGCTATGGCCTGAGCGCCCCCCATCTTGAATATCCGACTTACCCCGGCGAGGTCAGCAGCTACCAGTGTGACTGGAGGTATGTCGCCACCAAGCCGGGGCGGAGTGGCCAGTATAATCTCGCTGACCCCGGCAGCGTGGGCGGGCAGCGCCGTCATCAACACTGTGGAAGGGTAGACGGCAGTGCCCCCTGGGGCATAGATGCCCACGCGGTTAAGGGGACGCACCAGCCTGCCCAGTCCGTCTTTCAGCTCCAGCTTCCGTTTCCTGGAGCGATGATAGCGTTTGATGCGCTCCGCCGCCAGCTTCATCACATCTAGCAGCCTGTCATCTACCTGGGCGTAAGCCCGGGTTATTTCCTCTGACTCCACCTCCAGCCTGTCGAGCTTCACTCCATCCAGCCTCAGGCTGTAGTCAAAGAGGGCGGCGTCACCCCGCTGCCGCACGTCATAGATGATGCGGTCCACCACTTGCTGTGGGGTTAGCTCCTCCCCAAAGCTTGCTTTAATACGCTGGCACAGCCAGGCTGGTATCTCATCCTGACCGGGAACGCCTCGGCTGAGGATGGCCCTGGCCTGCTGAAGATTGGTTATAATCCTCAATTGAAATACTCCTCTGCCACTGATAATGATAAGGCCACCGCCTGTTGTTTGAAAGCATCCAGCCGCTGCCAAGTCACCTGCTGAAGCGCCAGCTCCCGCATCTCCGGCAAGGAAGCCAAGAACTGTTTCACCCGCTCTGCCTCTAACTGCTTGCGGGGTATGAGAAATTTTTCGGCGTAATGGCGGAAATTTTCCCAACTGAACTGGCGCTTGGCCAGAGTATATACAAATCCCTGCCAGCGTCTAAGGGTAGCCCCATCAATGAATCCCAGATCGTCCACCGCGAGAGGCTCCTGGAGCAGTGAAAGTATCTCATCACGGACAGTCTGGTCAGCCCGCTCCCTCTGTTCCAGTTCATGCTGGAGGGCACGGTCAAACAAATTGGCCTGGGGATCTCTGCCCAGGGGAGACATGGAGCCAAAGAATGGCCGGTAAATATTCACAATCCACAGTTCGTCAGTTGCCAGGTGAGACAGATAGCCAGCCACCATCTCCCCGGCGACCTGGCTGAGCCGGCTGCTTCGGCCGAGTTCCGGGTGAGTCTCCAGAAATAGCTTTATGCTCCCCTCCTTAGATTCTTGGTTCAGGTCAAAGAAGTGGGTTTCCTGGCGCGACAGGGAGGTTGTGATAACATGCACGTCAGGTATAGTGCTCCCCAGCAAATAGCTGCCCAGATGACGCTGCAACTGTTCACATTTACAGCGAGAAGCAGCCTCTCTGGCAATAACTAGATGTATATAAAGGGGAGGCAAGCGATATTCCTTTCTCCCCATAGCTTAGGATAGCGTCTGGCGCAGGGTCTGAATTATAGCTTCCATGCGAGCGGCCTGGGCTGGCTCGCTTGGCATCCGATTGGAGCCAATAAGGCAAGCCGAAGAGGTGAACAACGTGTCTATTATCTTCAGCTTGTGCTGGGCCAGGGTCTGCCCGGTCTGCGTGTTTTCTACCAGGAGGTCAGCGTCCTCCGGCAAGAAGGCCTCGCTGGCCCCCCAGGTGGGCACCACCCGGTAGGGACTCAGATGATTGTCCCGGGCAAATTTATCGGCGATATTGGTATATTCGGAGGCTACCCTCAGCCAAGGAAGACCAGCCTGGGACAGGTAACGCCGCAGCCCTGCCAGGTCATCCGCCGGCCATTCTTGGACCACCACCGCCACTATCCTCACCCTACCAAAACCAAGCTCCAGTATCTCCTTCACCGGGCTGGCAGGAAAACGGCAGAGGTGGTCTCGCAACCAGTCCTGTCCGGTGATTGCCAGGTCGAAGTTCCCGTTGGCCACCTGCAAAGGCATGTCCTGAGGCCGAATCACTTTAATCATGACGCCAGTCAGGTCTATGCCAGCGCCGGTTGTCTCAGTATAGCCTGGGATGGCAAAGCCGGCCTTGGCCAGCAGCTCTGCAGTCGGCTTTTTCTGGTGTCCATCGGGCAGGGCCAGACGTACCAGGCTGGGCGCGGTTGGGACAGAGACTATAGTTCGCACCACGGCGCTGCCGGGCACTGAATCGTCTTCAATTGGCGCTGAGACGCTGGCCAGCGCCGAGAGCAACTCTCCCATATCCTTGCATTCCCAGCTATTCCGATTGGCGACCAGGCAGGCGGCTGTGGGGGCCATGGGGTAGAGCGGCACCAGGCCATAATCGGCAATTTGCCGGGTGTTTCCTGTGACCAGAGCCAGGTCAGCGCACTCAGGCAGGTAGGCCTCGACAGCCCCCCACACGGGAAAGACCTTAAACCGCCTGAGCCTGAGCTTGAGGGCTAAGGACTCGGCGAGGTTGGGATATTCAGAAACGATACGCCACGCCCTGCCATCGGCCCTGAGGTCATCAATGCGGGAAAGGCCGCTGTCCGGGCTCGCCACGGCATAAAGGCTCCCCTGTCCGTAGCCCAGATCAAGCACCCTTTCCAGCGCCATATCCGGGTATCTCACCAGGAGTTCTGTCACCCAGTCCGAGCCGCAAATGCCCAGGTCATAGTGTCCCAGAGACACCTGAACAGGGATATCTTTTTCCTGGAACACTTTGGCGGAAAGCCCGGGGAAGCGCTGCGAAGTCAGGCGGTAGCTGCGGGAGTTCTCCTTGAAATCAGCCAGACCTAACCCGGCTGCCTCCAGCAGTCGGGCTGTGGCTGCCATCAGCCTGCCTTTGGGTAAAGCAAATTTCAACTGCACTGCTCACGCACCATCCTTATTACTTCGCCGACCGAAGCCAGCTTCCAGCTTTTGCGGCGCCCTGTGCGGCGCAAAATGTAGTTGGGGGAAGCGGCTCGAATCAGAACCACCCAATCGTAATTTGTCTCTGTGTCTCCCAAGTCTAACTGGGCCAGATAGCCAGCCTGGTGCAGCCGCTCAGCTAGCTCAAAGCAGGCCTTAGTCACTTTGGAAGGGTCTCCCTCAGTGCGAAGCAACACCCTTTGCTCAGAGACAGGAGCACGCTCAATTAACCTCATAAGCTGGTCCATATAGAGGGCAAGGCCAGAGGCGGGCTGGAGGCCACCACCCACCAGAGGGAGCAGCGAATCGTATCTACCCCCACCCCCCACGAAGCAGTCGCCCACCTGGAATTGAAACATAACCCCGGTATAATACTCAAAGCCTTTTCCCGAGGCAATATCAATACTGTAACGACAGCCCAGGGTGGTGAGCATTTCAGTCACATTCAGAAAGTTGTCCAGGCTGGGTAATAGCCCGGGCAGGCTGGGGGCCAGCACCACCCTCATATTTTTCAGAAAGCCATGTGAGCGTCCCCTCAGCTCCAGCAGCAAGGATAGCGCCCTCTCCAGACCTGGTTTGCCTGGCTTGAGCTCGGTTAGAGCCTTAAAATCGCCCTCAAGAAGGTGGCCTATAAGCTCATCCTGCTGACCGGGCTCCAATCCCAGCTCAGCCACCAGCGCTCGCAGCAACCCGGCGTGTGAAAGGCACACCTGTATATCGCTCAATTTCAGCCCCTGGAGCACCTGCCAGCCCAGCATGATGAGTCCCGCATCAGCCAACGGCTGGGAGCTGCCAATAAGCTCAGCGCCACACTGCCAACGCTCCCGGCTTTGCTCTTCCTTCTCCTCAAAGCTGAAGATGTTTTCCACATAATACAGCCTCGCCAGCTTTTGCTGGCCCAGGTTATCCACATAGAGCCGGGCCGTGGGTATGGTGCCATCAGGCCGCAATACCACACGCTCCCCACTCCAGCCATCCCAGTCCAGAAAAGAATAGACCCGGTTCAGCCGCTCCGGGGTCAGGGTGCCTGCTGAGGTGAACAGATGCAGATACTCCAGGGTAGGGGTTCTGATCTCCTGATAACCCCAGCGGGAGCAGCACTCCCGAAACACACCCTCAATCTGGCGAAATTTGGCCATATCCTCGGCCAGCAGATCGCGACAACCTTTGCACTTTTGATTGGCCATAGCTATCTCATCCTTAGGTTAGCCTATTGTACACAATTCAAGCTGGGGTTTCAACGGGGCAGAGAAGCATAGGCCGCTCAAGTTGCTTGGAGCGTTCAGAGTTACTATAATTGACTTGGGGCTGTGATATGTCGAGAGGCTTTGCTTTATTACTGCTCACACTACTTCTACTGGTTGGCTTAGCCTGGGCTGAGGCCGATGCTGCTGAGCCAGCAGAGATCAATGTGCTACACATAGATGGAGCCATCAACCCGGTGGTTTCTGGCTACATCGAACGCGGTATTGATCGGGCTGAGAAAAATGGGGCGGTCATGGTCATTATCCAACTAGATACTCCAGGCGGGCTGGACAGCTCCATGCGGGACATCGTGCAGCGTATCGTCAATGCCAAGTTGCCGGTGGTAGTCTACGTATCTCCTGCCGGAGCCCGAGCCGCCTCAGCGGGGGTATTTATAACCATGGCCGCCCATGTGGCTGCGATGGCACCCAATACCGCTATCGGGGCTGCCCACCCGGTGTCCATCGGCCCCTCGGGTGCGGAAGAGACGTCCAGCACAATGGAGAAGAAAGTTCTCAATGATGCCCTGGCTTATATCAGGAGCATCGCCCAGTTTCATGGCCGCAATGTGGAGTGGGCCCAGGCCGCGGTGCGAGAGAGCGTCTCCGCCAGCGCCCAGGAGGCGCTGGAGCTCAATGTTGTTGACCTGATAGCCCCCAATTTGGACTCTCTTCTGGAGCAACTGGACGGGCGCCAAGTGCGCCTGCTCAATGGCAGCCAGGTGGTGCTACAAACCCACGGGGTGGAGGTCAGGAAGCTGGACATGAGCACCATAGAGCGTTTCTTGGATGCCATTAGTGACCCTAATATAGCTTATATATTGCTCAGCTTGGCCATGCTGGGCCTGTTTGTAGAGCTAGCTAACCCAGGTATGGTTTTCCCTGGCGTATTGGGCGGCATTTTCCTATTCCTGTCCTTATACTCCCTAGGTATGCTCCATGCCAATTTCGCCGGCTTGCTGTTAATCCTGCTCGCTTTTGGTCTTTTCTTTGCCGAGATTTTTGTCGCCAGTCATGGTATGCTTAGTGCGGGAGGCATAGGTGCATTTATCTTTGGCTCATTGCTATTGTTCAGCGGCAGCTCGCCGGTGTTCCGCATAAGCCCCTGGCTCATCGGAGGGTTGGCCAGCGGCATCAGCATAGTTTTCATCTTGATCATAGCCGCCGCCATCAGAGCTCATCGCCGTCAGGTTGTGACCGGCCGGGAGGGGTTGCTAGGCGAAGTTGCAGTGGCCCTCACCATCCTCGACTCTGAAGGTACTGTGCTCCTGGAAGGCGAAAGATGGAAGGCAGAGCTCGAGGAAGGCCGAGCTGAGGTTGGCGAGAAGCTGGTGGTAACCAGAACCAAAGGACTCAAGGTATGGGTCAAGAAAACTGAATCTGAGTTTCAATCTGAGGCAAAATTAGGCAACCTCAAAATAAATTAGGAGGTGACTTATGGGCGAAGCAGTGGCTCTCAGTGTTATCGGTTTTGTGGTGATCCTGATCATCCTGGCGGCGGCCTCGGTCAGAATTGTCAAGGAGTATGAGCGAGGAGTCATCTTTCGGCTGGGTCGGCTAATGGGGGCCCGAGGGCCGGGCCTTTTCTTGCTTATCCCTTTCGTAGAAGGCATGACGAAGGTGGATCTCAGAATCGTAACCATGGATGTGCCTGCTCAGGAATGCATCACCAGGGACAACGTAACGGTCAAGGTGAATGCAGTGGTCTATTTCAGGGTGGTAGACCCCGAGGCCTCTGTGGTCAAGGTGGCTGATTTCTCGCGGGCCACTTCCCAGATCTCCCAGACCACCCTGCGCAGTGTGCTGGGGCAGTCCGACCTCGACGAACTGTTGTCAGCGCGGGACAAGGTGAACCAGACTCTCCAGCGCATCATTGATGAGCACACCGACCCCTGGGGGATAAAGGTGACTGCGGTGGAGGTCAAAGAGGTGGAACTGCCTGAGAGTATGCAGCGGGCCATCGCCGCCCAAGCCGAAGCCGAACGGCAGAAGCGGGCCAAGATCATCCATGCCGAGGGCGAGTTCCAGGCGTCCCAGCGCTTAGCTGAAGCGGGCAAGATTATCGCCGCTGAGCCAACCACCCTCCAGCTACGTTATCTACAAACGCTGGTTGAGATTGCCAGCGAGAAGAACAGTACTATAATCTTCCCACTGCCTATTGACTTGATCACCATGTTTTTGGGGCAACGAAAAGACCAAGCCAGATAAAGGTGAGGGGTGGGGCCGCTAAAGGTAGTCTCGCCCCCCCCCAAACTATCTTTGGGGCAGAGAGCGCAGCGTCACATCGCCAAACACTATGCGCGTCAGACTGCCATCCGGGCGGCGCAGCAGCAGGCTACCGTCTGTGTCCACATCCTCAGCTATACCTTGCTCTACCTTTCCCCCCTCCATCACCTGCACCTCCTGGCCCAAAATAACCAGGCGCTCCCGCCAGCGCTGGTGAAGGCTCTGTCCAGCCCTTATGTCCAAATAGAGCTGCTCCACCTCAACCAGCAATGTATGCACAAGCTCGCTGCGGGAGACCTGACGGCCTAGCTCCGCTGACAGGCTAGTAGCTATGTCTGCAATCTCCGGATAAGCGGAAAGGTCCATGTTGACGTTTATACCGATGCCCACCACAGTAAACTCCAGGACACCGCCGCGCAGTTGGTTTTCTATGAGGATGCCACACACTTTCTTGCCCCGAATAAGAACATCGTTGGGCCACTTGATGCCAGCCTTGAGACTGGTGACTACCTCAATAGCAGAGGTCACAGCTAGCGAAGCCAACATGATCATCTGGGGCAGGTGCTGGACAGCAGGACGCAGTATGAGAGAGAGTGCAATGCCACCAGGGGGCGATAGCCAGGAGCGATGGCGTCGTCCCCGCCCTGCGGTTTGCTCCTCAGCGATAACCACGGTGCCCTCAGCAGCACCACGCCCGCCCGCTCTCCGGGCTACCTCCATTGTGGACGGCAGGCTATGATAATAAATGATATGCCGACCTACAAAGCGGGTATTCAGGTTTTGAAGCAAATTTTCGGGCGAAAGCTCCATGATGTTATCTCTTTATATTATCTTTATACTTATCTATGATTGCTGGCAACCAAGCTATCTTATGTTAACACACTGCCTTTTCAGCTTCAACAAAGACCACTTGACAGGAAGGGTTTGCCCGTATATAATTGTCACAAATATGGGGCAGAATTTTACTATCCTGCAATATAATGTAGCTCAGCTACTCAAGGAGCTTATAGGTTCCCTCCGCGACTTTGAGGTGGAGAGCACTGGCTTGGATCTCGATGGAATCCAGACAGGGCCGGTGAGGGGCAAGGTCAAGCTAATGTGCACCAATCGCTCAATCCTGGCACAAGCAAGGTTTAAGAGCAGCGCCAAGGTAGAATGCAGCCGCTGTATGAAGGGACTTGAGTATCCTTTGGCTATAAATCTGGAGGAGGAATATTTCCCTACCATAGACGTAGTCAGCGACCGGCCTCTACCACCCCCCGATGATCCTGGGATGTTCACCATAGATGAAAATCATATCTTGGACTTGACCGAAGCAGTGCGCCAGTATTTGTTGCTGGCCCTCCCTATGAAGCCATTATGCCGTGCGGACTGCGCAGGCCTGTGCCCCGTATGTGGAAAGGACCTGAATTTGGGGGCTTGCGGCTGTCCCGCTGTCCAACCAGACCCGCGCTGGGCCAAGTTGGCCCAACTGGCTTCTGCCAGAGGCGCTGAAAAGTAGAAAGGAAAGCAATTATAATGGGTGCTCTACCCAAAAGAAAAGTCTCTAAGGCACGCCAGGGGAAACGGCGAAGCCACTTGGGAATGGCTATGCCCTCACTGGACTTGTGCCCTCAATGCCACAGCCCCAAGCTGTCCCACCGTGTCTGCCCTACCTGCGGTACTTATGGCGGCAGACAGGTGGTTGAAATAAAAAACCCCAAGAAGAAGGGCTAACTAATCTTTACGCAGAACATGCGTGCCCTCCAGCTTGTCGGGGAAGAGGTCAGTATTGCTTAGAACGGCACTTTGTGATCTGTTTGGCATTGAGTATCCGGTGATTCAAGGAGGCATGGCCTGGCTGGCCACCGCGGAGTTGGCCGCAGCCGTCTCCGAAGCCGGGGGCCTGGGTATCATCGGTACTGGCAATGCCCCGCCTGAATTCGTAGAGCAGCAAATAATACGCACCCGTGAAATGACGTCCAAGCCCTTTGGCGTCAATGTGGTGCTCCTGTCTCCCTTCGCCACCGAAGTAATGGAGATAGTGCTGAGGCATAAGGTCAGCATCGTGGCCACTGGTGCTGGCAACCCAGGTATCTATGTTCCACGGTTCAAGGAGGCGGGGATCAAAGTGATGCCTGTGGTTTCCAGTGTAGCACTGGCCCGGCGACTGGAGCGTGCCGGGGTGGATGCTCTGGTAGCGGAAGGCATAGAATCAGGGGGGCACGTAGGCGAGACCACTACCATGGCCCTAGTACCTCAGATGGTGGACGCAGTCAAGCTGCCTGTGGTGGCAGCCGGGGGCATTGCTGATGGGCGGGGGATGGTGGCTGCTCTAGCGCTAGGCGCCCAAGGCATCCAGATGGGCACCCGCTTCATCTGCAGTCAAGAGTGCGTAGCTCATCCCAAGTTCAAGCAAAAGCTGGTAGAGTCCCGCGACCGTGCCACCGTGGTTACCGGGCTGACCACGGGCCATCCCATCCGCTGCCTGGAGAACAAGCTCGCCCGTAAGTACCAGGTTTTGGAGAAGGCAGGGGCTTCAGTTGAGGAGCTGGATAAACTAGGTATAGGTAGGTTGTATGCCGGGGTTATCGAAGGGGATATTGAGATGGGTTCACTCATGGCGGGCCAAATCTGCGGGCTGATCAATGACATCAAACCGGCCCGTCAAATCATCCAAGACATCTTGGCTGAGGCCGAGGCTGTAATCGCCAGGCTATCAGCAATTCCACAGGGGGTGAAGTAATGTCTAACAAAACACCAGCCCAGAAGAAAATTAGCAAGGTAGCTTATGTTTTCCCAGGACAGAGTTCTCAGTGGGTGGGCATGGGGCGTGATCTTTACAATGATTCTGACGTTGCTAAAGCTGTTTTTGATGAGGCAGACGAGGTGCTGGGCTTTCCCCTGTCGCGCCTTTGTTTTGAGGGGCCAGAGGAGGAGCTTAGACGTACTGTAAACGCTCAGCCAGCTATTCTGATAACTAGCATCGCCTGTCTTAAGGCTGCTGAGGCGGTAAAGGGGATGAAGAAGGTGGGGACTCCAGGGTTTGTGGCAGGACACAGCCTGGGGGAATATACCGCTCTGGTAGCCGCCGACGTCCTCGACTTTGCCCAGGCAGTGAGCTTGGTTAGGGAGCGGGGATGGTTGATGGAGAAGGCAGGGCGGAAGCAGTCCGGTGGAATGCTGGCCATCATAGGCCTAGAGCAGGCGATGGTGCAGCAGATATGTTTGGCATCAGGAGCGCAGATTGCCAACATCAACAGCACTGAGCAAATCGTGATCAGTGGCTCCAAGAAGTCTTTGAACCGGGCCAGCGAGTTGGCCCAAGACCACGGCGCTCGCAGAGTTGTCCCCCTCCAAGTAAGCGGAGCTTTTCATTCCGAGCTGATGGAGCCCGCCCTCCAAGGTATGACCGAGGCCATCACCCAGCTAAATTTCCGGGATCCTAGCATACCCATAGTGGCCAATATTACGGCCCGACCATTGACCACTGCTGAAGAAGTTAAAGCTGAATTGATCACTCAGATATGTAGTTGCGTTGACTGGCGAGGCAGTGTAAATTACATGGCAGAGGCAGGGATAACGACCTTTGTCGAGATAGGCCCAGGCCAGGTACTCTCAGGACTTATCAAGCGAAGCCATCCGGAAGTGCAAACTGTCAATATCGGGGAGCCTCAGCCAGGCAAATCCGTGCTCAAATGGCAGCCGGCATCTCAACCAAAAGATGTGAAGCTGAAGGGTGCGAAGGCCAAGAAGGATAGGGCATGGGGCTGGATGACAGGGTAGCCATTGTAACCGGAAGCGGCCGGGGTATCGGTCGGGCGATAGCCCTGGAGTTGGCCCGCCAGGGGGCGACGATAGTGATCAATGATGTGGGAGACACCGCCCCAGCACAGCAGGTGTCCCAGGAGATCCAGAGCCAGGGAGGGCGCAGCCAGGTGATTCTGGCCGACATCAGCCAGCCCGCCGAGGCCTCCCGCCTGGTGGACAACACCCTGACTGCTTACGGCAAGGTAGATATCCTGGTTAACAATGCCGGCATCACCCGCGACCAGCTTGTGCTCAGGATGAGCGATGAGGACTGGGATCGGGTGCTCAGCGTAAACCTCAAAGGTGCTTTCCTCTGCATCAGAGCGGCGTTGCGCCCCATGCTAAAGCAGCGCTGGGGTCGTATCATAAATATCGCCAGCGTGGCTGGTGTCATCGGCAACCCCGGTCAGGCCAACTATGCTGCGGCCAAGGCGGGGCTTATCGGCCTGACCAAGACGGTAGCCCGCGAAGTAGCCGCCCGGGGCATTACGGTCAACGCTGTCGCTCCAGGTGCCATAGACACTGCGATGCTCCGTAGCCTCAGCGAAAGCATCAGACAAGAGATGGTTAAACAGATACCAGTGGGCCGTCTGGGCTCCCCAGAGGATGTAGCCCAGACAGTAGCCTTCCTAGCTTCAGAAGGAGCCAGCTATATCACCGGTCAGGTGTTTCACGTGGACGGTGGCATGGTAATGGCTTAAAAAGCTCCGGAACCATGTCCAGACTGTATTCCTCCCTAACTTCGGCCATTCGCTGTGAACATTGCGGCAAGTCGTCTCCGCTGATCACCCGCAGTTCCTGATGCTAGACCTACCCCCCACCTCCAGACGCCACACCCTGGAGTGTCTGGAGGCTGCTCGTGGTGAAGGGCTTCGCAACGTTCGGGTGGGCAACCTGCATCTGCTTGGCGAAGACTACTGACCGCAAGCAAAAAAAAACAAAAACTTTCGACCAGGTCTTGCCTTGTAGTCACAAAAG
>Ga0315274_10004682_pt1 | contig 20073 bp, 27 predicted proteins | sample YL17G02_20_MG_FD_203700 | JGI IMG/M metagenome (GOLD analysis project Ga0315274, IMG submission 203700) | Sediment microbial communities from Yellowstone Lake, YNP, Wyoming, USA - YL17G02_20 | ecosystem: Environmental > Aquatic > Freshwater > Lake > Sediment | place: USA: Wyoming | collected... | reverse complement strand
CCCGCGTCATATGCTGTGCAACTCCCAAGCGAACCTGCAGAAGGAGTTCCAAGATTTGGAGTTACTAAAGTAGGTGAGGTATCGAATACAAACTTCCCTGTGCCTGTCGCTCCTGTGGAAGTAACGCCTTCGAGAGTAACGTGCCCCGCGCTATCTATCCTCACCCGTTCCGTAGGGGATCCGTTAAGAGCGGGCAGAAACGCTATGTAAGCGTCTTTAGTGCTTGAAGCAGAAGTCCAGTTCCCTTCCGTTCCAACGGTAATTCTTGCGGCGGTAGATATAGCGGGAGTAGTAACATCATAGTAATACTGATTAAAGAGAATTGAAGAACGGGTGTCGGTCATAGAGGCGGCATTATTAGGATTGGTAATTCCGATTATATCTCTGTTAATAGTCGACCCGCCTGTCGCTAATGTCCATACATCAAGATTATAACTCGGTGTCTCCGCACCTACTGCTAAACTGTATCCGTTAGATCCCTGGTATCCGTAACTTACGGCAGTGGCATAGGCCGCGCCATTGACACTTGATTGGAATTTTAAGAACGAATACGGCACACCGCCTGACTGAACAGGACAAACAAACGCTCTCCAATCGCAGGACTTAGATAATTCCGCTCCTGTTCCATAGCCGTAACCCCTTAAAACGATAGGCGGAGAATATTGTTGCAAGCCCCCGATAGCGGCGGTGGTGTTAACAAGATAAATCCCGTTTGCGTCTGATTGCGTCTCGCCGATAGCGTTGGTAGTTATATCGAATTCACCGTTTGAAGCGGCAGCATTTATTCCGAGACGCCCGAAATAAGGTGTGGATGTTGTCTTAACCGTCTGGTCTTGACCGTCAAGATACGCCCATTCAGAAGTAGTAAGAGTATTCGCGCCGATTGTAAATGATGTCCCTGTTATCGCCCCTGCCCCGAGAGTGCCTGTGGTGGTAAGATTATATGTTCCCAAATTAACATTAGTAGTCGCTCCCGTGTAAGGGACATACGCCCCAGAGGCCCCAAAGACCCCAGCGGGAAAATAAATGTTATGAGAACTATCCACCCACCATATCGGATTGCCGCTTACATTAAAGCCCGTTCCTGTATCCGTCCCTGGCCATAACTGAAACACGCCCCACGGGTCGTTCGCGCCGTTGACGTTGGAGTGAAAACACATAGCAGTATTATCGCCTGTGTTCTTGAAGACATATTTAGGGGTAACTGCGGATTGGGTTAAATCACCAGAGGCGTCAATTTTAACCTTCTCCACCTCATTGATATTAAACCTTATCGTCTTGCCGTCAATGACTGTCCTGCCCTGCCCATCGCCGAAGGTGTTTATTCCTTCCTCGCCCGCCGCTGTGCCATCCTGCGACTTAAAGACAAGGGCCGCCGTAACGCCTGAATTGACTACGGGCCCAGGAGTAACCCAGGTTGCGTTGTTAGTTAATGTGCCCGTGTAAGAACCGCCATAGCAGTTAGCAACCGTTCCTGTGCCTTCATCGGCGTGCCAACCTGCAACGAAGCCCGTGTTATAAGGGGATCTTAAGATATCACCGTATACACCGCTTCCACCGTTATAAAGAGTGTTTATCTCGGCTTGAGTTAAAGCCCTGTTCCATACGCCTACCTCGTCTACAGCTCCGTTTAATCCCTGATTCGTTTCGCCGTATATACCTATTTCAAATTCGGCGGTTAGATTCTGAGTATACGCTCCGTGGTCATCCGTTCCCGCGCTGACGCTGTTTTTATAGAGCGTCCTTGTGTTTCCTGATTTAGTAACTACGATATGAGTCCATACGTCAGCCGTCAGACTGGATACCTGCGTCCAGGTATCGGCGTCTTCCTGGATCATAAATCCCGAGTCCGCTCCTACGGATTTGTAATAAATCAGAAATCCCGCGCCGCCGCTGTAACGTCCAATAATCGTCCCGCCGTTGCCGTCTTCGCCGACGCCGTGATAATAAACCCAGAAGGAATAGGAGTAATCCGAATTATAGAAATCGAGAGCGGAAGTCGTGCCCGCAGTAACGTAATCATCCGTTCCGTCAAATAAGAAGGCGTAAGGCGTGCCTGCCACCACATTGACCTGATTATAGAGAGAGAGTTCCCTATTGAGAGCAACGCGCCTTAATCTGGCCATATAATTAGAGTCATCGGTCGAGGTTAAAGTAAGCGTCGGGTCTACGTTCTGGATATTTATGTCGGTCGTAAGAGCGGCGTCCATTGTCCATACGCCGCCGGCGGATACCGTAATATCCCCGTAATCGGCGTCCTTGATTTTTGTGCCGTCTATCTCGTCGCTTGAGTCCCATTGGGTCGTGCCAATTAAAAGATGTTTTCCTGTGGTTAAGGTCAGACCTTCCCCGAAGATAGGCGCGCCACCTGTTACGGTCTGGGGGGCGGATTGGTCGAGTTTGAGATAGGTATTGTCGCCTGAAAGAGAACTAACGCAAGATAAATCAAAAGAACCATCGCCATTATCAGTTAAAGTATTGTTTGAAATATATATTGTTCTGGGTCTGCCTGAAGGAGAACCGTCAAATTCCTCAAATCTTGTATTTGGACTTCCGCCTTCAGCAGCAAAAATCAAAGAGGGAAATAATAAAATAAATAAAATAAGTTTTTTCAAATTGTCCATCTCTCAAATTTAACAGTAACATTTCCCGTTGAAGGACGTTTTATATAAATGCTTACAGGATTGGTCTGATCTCCCACCCAACCATAAGCAACCGAAAAATTATCCCCTGGAACCGCCTCAAAAGCGTAATGAAAATCGTTTCCATTTAATTCGGATAAACGCCACGACAATATATCTACTAAGCCAGTCGCTGTAAGAGTCCAGTTAGCGTCTGTCGTAGTAACAGAAGAAATAACTACGGTCGAGGGCCTTACGGGAACAACGGCAAAATAATGGTCATCTCCTATCTTTTCTAAAATTATCGAAAGAGCGGAATCTCTATGTAAAGCGTTTTTGATCGTATAAGGTCTGGACATTAGACACCTTTAAGATTATGTATCTTAATAAGCGTTTCAATTTTTCTTTGGCGACTGTTTAATTCTTCTTCGCGTAAATCCTGTTCTAAATCCTTATCTTTTTGCGGTTCTCCTAATTCATTCTGCTCTTTTTCTTTATTCTGTATAAATGAATTCTTTTTCTCTATCTCTACTAAACTTATAGAGATTTTTTCCTTATCCGACTTATTCTTTTCGGTCTCGCTAAAAATGGTATTTAATAATTCATTTGATTTTTTTATATCCTCGCGTAGTTTTTCTCTGGCAGTCGAAATATCATTTTCTTCTTTTTTAAGATGTTGAAGATGCTCTTCTATTTCTTCACGTTCTTTTTTAATATCCGATAGAACAATCTCGTTTCTGTCCAAAATAATTTGAGTATCGGATTTTATCTTTAACAATTCTTTTTCACGTTCGATATTGGCATTAGTTGCGGTAAGCGCGTTATTGTTTATCTCCTGAATCCTTTTGGCTAATTGGTTTTCCTTGTCTTTAAATCCTTCTTCCGTTTGAAATCTATGCGTCTCGAAATTTTCTTTTTCTTCTTTTATAGCATCAAGTTCTTTATCGAGAATTCTTTTTGATTCGTTTGCTTTTTCAATCTGGGAATTTACGGATTTTAACAAATCGAGAGATTCGTGATATTTAACCAACACTTTATTAAGATTCTCCTGAGCTTCATTTTCCTGACGCTTGAAATCGGCTAAGCTGCTGTCGTAAATCTTTTTCAAATCGAGCATAAGTTTTTTATGCTGTTCTGTCATATCTTCTTTAATCTTATAAAAATCGCTCATTTAATCCTCCGTAGTTAAATAGAAAATCCCAAGAACAATAGGCAATATATGTCCTATTCTGGCCAAATGAAAAGGAAACTGCGTCAGGCATTCGATTGCGAGACATATTAATACACCCATTGAAGCGCAGGCGAAAATTTCTCGTTTAGACCTCTTGAATCTATCCCATATGAAATAAAATATAAAACCAAGAATAACCAACGCTTGAACGCCTATTTCATAGGCAAGCCATAAATATTCATTGTGAGGATGGTCTGAAAAAGTAAGAGAGCAGGAAGACGGATTATCAATAATTTTTTTCAAAAGCATATTATCGTTATCGGAAGAACCTCTTGCTTTATTATTTTCTTTAACCATTCTTACAACATCGTATTTTGAATCTCCCTCATTGTAATTAAAATATCTAAATTCAGTTTCCCGCACGGGATTAGCAAAAGAATCAAGGCCGTGTCCTAATGGGTATCGTGTAATATCCTGAATCACCGCGCCCCAAAGCGGAAGCCGTATTTTAAAACCAGTCAAAGTTTCCTGTCTTATCTGCGGAATAGAAAAAACAACAATCATTCCAAATGAACATATTCCCATAAATATCCAAAATAAAATCCTACACCGAAACCATAGAAAAAATCCTATTGCTCCTATCGAACCAAAAATCGCCGCTGATGATTGAGATACTAACATTGGAATAAATAAAAGCAAATGTATTGGGCTTAATGTAAGAAGCAAGGATAAATTATGCGCAAAATACATACCCATTGCCGAACTTTGAAAAAATATAGATTCTCTTGCTCTTATAACCGTAATTCCACGCCATATAACTGCATCCCTGAAATCATAATTAAAAAACTGTAGAGCAAGAATAATAATACAAAATGCCGTAAAATATCCGAGTCCCTTAAAAATAAATTTAATATCATCAATCTTAAACGTTTTTATAACAGTGAGATATACCAAAAATCCACATATAAAATTCAATGCGATATAATAACGCGGAATATCGGTTGATAATCCTCCGAGTGTTCTTAACCACGCAAAAAGGAAAGCGATTAAAAGACATCCTATGGCAGCATTAAGTTTTGAAAATTTAATCTCTCTTTGGGCAAAAAACATCCCTAAAGAAAAAACAACAATGCTGGATATTTGGAAAAAAATCTGCTGAACGTCTCTTGAGTTATAATTAACCCAAAAAAATAAAGGATTAAATATAAGATATGAAAGAATAATCCATCTCATATATTTGCGTTATCCAAAGGAAATACGGAAGAATTCTGGCTGTCCGCATCTCCCGCATTATGTCTTTCTCTATGAGAAACAGGCAATACATTTTCAGCGATAATCTGCTGGTTTTCCTGCTTCATCTTTAAAATGCCGTCCTCGTAGATTAAATGCTGTTCCGCTCTATTCCCTTTTTCAGGTTCAAGCATATAAGCATATTCAAGCATACCATCTATAATTACCTTTTCGTATTTATCGGGAATATCTAAAGTAGTCGAAGAATCGGTTGCGGCAGTGATAAGTTTTATGTAATCTATATAGTGCGCAACCACCACGGAATCGGGTATGGGCCAAAGCAAAAGATTATTCGCGTAGATAGAATACCATCTCGGCGTTCCCGAATCTTCCGTCTCGTCGGCGACTTTCTGTCTAAATCTTTCATAAGGAATAAAAGTTAAAGTTATATCATCAGTTTTTTGGTAAACGTGTATTGTTTTCGTAGTATCAATTAAAGTCGTCGGAAGAATAGTTGCGAAGGCGTAATCATAATCTGCGGCGGCAGTATTAAAAGTCGCGCCTAAAACCTCTAAAAATCTCCAATGGAAACTTTCCTGTCTGGATTGAATATCTTTTAAAATAAGGTTAAGCCATTTTAAAGCAAGGCCTCTCCACGCGGTATCATTGGAATTTTTATCGCATTGGGAAATCATAAAATCAAGTATTGAATCGGCTCTCATAGATCCTCCAGAGAGGGGTGGAATTAACCACCCCTCTCTTATGCTGTTAAACTATTTCAACCAGACCCTATTCGGCCCATCATACGAAGCGGAAGTTTCAAAACAAATACCTATGTCTTCAGAAAGAGTAAGAGTTGTTCCTGCCGAAGAAAGGTAAGTATGAGTTGTTTTGTATGTGCAAAAACTTGCCGCCAATGAAGAACCATTTAACGCAAGACGGTCGCCAGCAGTTGACTTTGATGTATCCATCTTTGCTCTAACTAACCCTCTTACAGCCATATAACCAACTGTGGGACTACCATTTTTCGGGTTAGAATAAGAGTAGGTTGAATCTTGCGAGGTTGGAGTTACCATAACACCAGCGAATACCTGCGTTCCATCAGAATCATTCGCGCTCGCCCTCTTGACGTGATAACCATCTGCGGCGTTTGAATAATCCCAAACCATTACATCGCCTACTTCCGCAGAAGTTGTCGTTCCAGTTGAAACCTTTATTACTTCAGTAACTGGAGTTATGCCGGAAGGCCCCATATGCGATCCGACTATAACAGCATTATCTCCAGAACCGATTTCTACCGTAGCGAATACCTGTCCGCTCATAACAAGAAGGCCGATAGACGCTAACGAGAATAGTATTTTTCTCATTTTAGGCCTCCGTTATGTTTGTTTTTAAGCCGTGCTGTCTTAATCCGCCCCAAGTGATGTTATAAACAAGATACATCTTTATGGCGTAATTTAAGTAATCGCCCGACTCAATAGGTGGACGGACTTGAAGGGATATTGCCTGCTTCCCTTCTCCGATTGTCTGAATTGAACCGACGATTTTAGTGTTAGGCCCGCCTAACACCTGCATACGAATATAATTGGTGTTGATAAGATACATCCTTCCTGATGCGACATTTCTATCGGCTATAACAGCGGCGCGATTTATCATTATATTGTCGAATCCGATTTTTAACATTTTATCATTAACACCATAACGCCTTAACGTATCAGCGGAACCTGTCATCTTAGCGAAAACGCCGGTTGTAGTTAAAGCGACATCAGGTTGTTCCGTAGCCCCTGAACCACCAGGAGAACACGCCCACGCGAACTTTGATATGGCCGCTATACCTGCCGCCGCGCCTATATCAGCAATCGCGTCCGCATTATACTGATTCTGCCACGCATCCGTTGCGTCTGCGACACCAGTATGGTCGGCTCTGTTTATACCGCCTAAGGTTCCTGTTTGCGAACCAAACGCAGTTGCCTGGATATTGTAGGCGATTGAATCAGGGTCATTGCTCGTAGGTGCGGACTTCATTACCGCATCCCCGATTTTATTCGGAAAAGTTAATTTTGACTCCTCAATTAAACTCTCCGCTAAATCGTCTATCTTTGCCTGACCCGAATTCTGGTCTTGTTCAACCAAATTCACTACCGCACTACCAGAACATACTGCCTGGCCGAAATATCCGGTTAAGAAGTTATTCTGGAAATCGGTAGGTATCTGAGCAAACTTCGATCTGTGGCCGACTGTCGAATTCTGGCCCAGATGAGTCCGCTCATCAAACCTGTTTCCGCCCTGACGAACTTTTACTCTTCCATTAAGGCCTAAAGCCGCGAGAATACCATTGTCCAAAAATATATTCTCGAATATCTTTTCGGACTTAACCTCAAGTGTAAAAGCTATATCGCGGGCAATTCTGTCATAACTTACAGACATTTAATTGCTCCTATTTTACATTTTTCTTTCGCCAAGCCATAATCTCGGAAACGCTCCATTCAGCATTGGGCGTTCCCTCTCTTGCGACTTGGGCATCATCTTCAAAAGCCGAAGCTTTGAGGATTTTCTGCCGGTCTTTTTCTTTTTGTTTACCCTTCTGTTCCCCGAGTTTTAAACCTTCTTCCGATAATGCGAGGCGAAGTATTTTTACGTGTCCAAGTTTAGCGTCTTCATGATGTTTGCTTAAATATACGGCCATTTTTCCGATAGCTGTATTTGGGTTACCTTCATCTTTTCCAGCTGTGCCATATTCAAGACCGTAAACATCTTTAGCAAGTTCGGAAGCTTCCTGTTCCTGCTTGGCTATGTAAGATTGTATTTCTTTGGAAGTAAGTTCGCCTTTTATGGGACGAACCGTCTCTTCAGAAAAATGCTTCGACATCCTTCGCATCATCTCAAACCATCCCTTTTGAGTAGCAAGGTCAAGACCTTTTGAAAATTCAGCGAATAATTCGTCTTCCGATTTATCGCTTTTTTCTTCCGACTCAAATCCCGCCTCTTTCATTTTTTGGGCGAGAATGTTAGGGTCTGTAATTCCTTTTGCCTGCAAAACAGCTCGGAAAACAGAGGGGTTATTTAAAAGCCCCGACATCTCCTCATTTTCAGCTTTAAGCGTAGTAATCTCCGAAGCAAGGACTTTTTTGCCCTCGTTCAGTTTCTTAAAACGCTCATAAGGAATAGGTGAGCCGCTTTTTAACGCCTCTTCTATTTCCTCGTCATCAGAATTCTCTTCGGACACCGCGTCTTCGGAGTTTGTTTTAACGTCTTTTCCTGACGCATCCTGACCCGCTGTTTCTTCGGTAGATGATTCCTCGGAGGTTCCAGCGTCCTCCCTTGTCATATCGACCTTGCCATCATTTACCTGTTCGGTCTCTACGACTACATCAGTTTCGTTACCCATTTACCACCTCTTTTTTTTACGCCCTAATTGGGGAGGCGGCCCCCTCTTTGCGACCGCGCAAAGGCGATTTACTCCAATCCGTAAACAAAAATTGACGGATTTATATACAGCTCGACAAAATCATCTATCGTCTCTTGTTTCGCGTCTTTAAATCTTTCTTTCACAATAGGTTGATTTTTTATCAAATTAGGATTACGTAAAACATCGTTGCGAGAAAATAACGCATTAAAATCATTTTGCGGGTCAACAATAACCCATCTATTTTCAATATATGCTTCGCCTATTGTGTGAGGACTTTCTGTGCCTTCTTTGTTCAATAAATACAGCATTCTTGTTTTTATCTTTTGAGATTCAGCAAGGCGCATAAATACAGCGACTTGGTGATTGCACCACCCAACACCGGAACCCAAACGGTCGCAAGTGGACATCTGCGCTTGGGGCGAAACACCTTTCGTCTCATCAGGTTTTAATTTAAGATAAACATAATGAGATAATGCTAAAACCTTTTCCTCGTCCGTCTTGCAATCTTTTACCGCTTCATCAGAGATTTTTTTTATCTTATCGAAATCTTCCTGAATAGCGAAACATTTACAAGCCGAAAGAAGCAGGCATCCTGTCAATAAAATGGCGATATTCTTCATTTTTTAAATCTCGCTTTCGCTATTTCTTCATTGATGTTGCGCTTCTTTTTAAAACGGCTCAATCCCGCTTCCGACAACGCAATAGCAACCGCCTGTTTTTTATTTTTAACTACATCACCAGAACCGGAATGGAGAGTCCCTCTTTTAAATTCTTTCATAACTACGTGAACCTTGTCTTTCCCGTGAAGGGACTTTCTTTTATTAGCCCCTGCTCCAAGTTTATTGGAATGCTTCATCACCTCTTTAATTTTAGAATCTTCCATTTTTTAACCTTTCTTTTCTGACGTAACTTTCGGGTCTATGATAGGTCTATCTTTTCCACCCTCAAAAATCTTATCGGAATGTTCGGAATTTCCGAATGGCTTGAGTTTCGTCTCTTCTTTTTTTACCTGTTCTATTTCATTTTTCCTGTCTTCCGGCCCAATCTGCGCTTTAGGCATTTCTATGCCCTCCTCTCTTTTTGGCGTCCGTAATACTCCTGTGTTATCTTTTTTCTGTCGCTTGCATTTTTGAATCTTCGATAATCGCTTAGAACCTTGTCGTATTCGCGGCATTCTTTAAAATCTCCTCTTTGCGGGCCTGTAGATTTAGTAAGACCCTTATGAATATCCTCCTGACGCCTCATAACGTATCTGGCGTCTTTTTCTCTTCTTACTTTTTCCTCGATAGAACCCTTTCCAATTATCAATGTCATAGTCCTTCCACTCCTGTCGTAACTTTATTTGCTCCTGTTTCTATTGCCCCTGCTTCAGGCGTGGATTTATTAACCGGTGCGGCAGGCAATCCCGACGGAGGAATAAGAGCCGCTTTCTCTTCTTCTGTCGTATCCGATATATATTTACTTGCGTCTGGGATAGCGTCGAACGTGGCGAAATAATCTTCAAGCATTAAATCTATATTGACAGATTTTCCTTTTGCCTGTAAATCGGGAGATAATGCTTTAGCCAGTGTTATGCCTTCCTGAAGTTGCTTGCGTATTACCGGATAATCAGGCCTTGCCGCGCTCTGAATATCCACATCGAATACGAAATCAATATCTATGTTGCCTGTGATTAAATCCGATAATTCAAACCCATTCTGTCCGCCTAACTGAAATTCAGCGTTTGGTTCTAATGCTTTTCCCGTCATCGGGAGAATAAGATTTTTTCCAGTCATTTTCAGTATTATTTCAGGAGTTCCAAATTTAATAAAACATTCAATTCTCTGTTTAATCTGGTCTATCATAAAATCTCTGATAGCATCCTGCATACCCGATGAACGCATAACATCGCCTAACGCTTTTGAACGTTCAGTTGTGGCTAAATCCGATTCAGGGCCTCCGGCCTTCCCGCCTGTAGTGGACAAAATCAATTGAAGATACTGCCGGACATTTTCTATATTGCCAAATAACGCAGGATCAATGGACGCGGACTGTAATGGCAAAGCTATGCCTGCGCCAATAGGTTTTGTCGCGCCCACTATTCCGCCTATATCATTTTGGCGCAATGTTTTCTTTCCTGATTCACTTAACGCGTTTTCGTCCACAATATGTTGATTGCGCATATTATCAAGATGCTTTTTCCAAAGTTCATTTAGATAATTTAATTCCTTCTGTGCCCTTAAACCCAGTGTTCCGTGAGAAACGGAATATAAAATATCTCCCATTTTATTGAATTTCAAATAGGAATTCGGAAGATAATCATATTCCGTTTTAATCCATTTTATCGGTTCCTGCCATCCATCAACATAACATAGCTTCCACGCGTAACCGTTTATCATACACCAATGCTCGGTAAGTTTTAATTCAACCAAACGTTTATCCCTGTTCCTGTTTCCGAAATACGAAATGAAATTAGACGATAAATCATACAAATTGGAATCAATCAATTGCTGTAACGTTCTATCGTATAAAAAAGTAATTCTGTTGCTTTTTCCGAACGGCTGGCTTGAATCAAGATAAGTTGTTTTTGGCGATTGCCTTAACGAAATCGCCTTCTCGAATTCGATATATTCAACATCGCCTTCCATATCGTTTGTTTTATCGGATTTTGTTTCCCCTGTAAGCAATGATGGATTTTTAACTTTGCCTGTTCTTGAGTTGTATCCATTTTTCATAACGGCGTATCCGTAAGGCAAAAACGCGTCTATAATGCAAAGTTGATTTTCTATCTTTTCCTTATCTCCGAAAGACGCGTTTATAAGAGAGGTAAGAACAGCGGCTTCAAAAGAAAGATTGCCCCTTTTGGAACGTATATTTATGCGCGGAAGCTGAAAAAATAAAGAAGGAATTATTGTCATTGCCCCAATAAATAAATAATTCTCGGCCTGTGAATTATCTCCTTTTGTAAAAATACCGTTATATCCTGCGATAACTTCTTGGGGGCTGTTGTATTTATCGAGCCCCGTATCGTGTTCAGAAATATCTTTATCGATTACGGTTTTGTAGTATTTAAATTCTTCAGTCGACATTTTATTGTCCGGCATTCAGGTCTCCAGTTAATTCATTCTTTTCTATTTCTTTAAAATGCAATGAGTTTCCGCATTCACAGGCGCGCCTTTTAAAATGCGGCGTATTTCCTACCGAATTTATTTCAAATTCTTTTTTACATTTAGGACAAACGTATATCGCAATCAATTATATTTTGCTCTCCAATTGGTGGCGAGCAATTCCTGCTGTAATAAATCTTCAGCAACACTTCCCCGTTCGATTTTAGGCGATTTATCTTTTATCGGTATTACCGGACGGGACATTATGCCGTATCTAATCGTTTCGACTAAATGCGTATCAACTCTATAAGGCACTTCCTGTACTTCGCCTCGTGAATTAGGTTTTAATTCCGCCCATCTATATTGGGGTATTTTTTCTCTCACTAAAGTGCAATTAGCGAAAACTTTTAGCTGTTCGCGTTGCAGATATTCGCCGACTCTGTTTAATCCCGCATAAACATCTTTTTCTGCTTTTTGCAAAATTATTCCGTAATCAAAAAATTCGTCCGCTATGGAATAAAGCTGGCCTGCCTTCTCTCTTGTTTTATTAAACGCCGATGTATCCGCTATCCATTGACGGATCTTATTTTTTCCTGTTTTTAAAAGCAAATCCTCGCAATGTTGCGATATGAGACGCCCTTCTCTTTGATACTCGTCATAAATATATAATATACCGTCATTATCCACGGCCCAGAATGTAGCCGCTAAAACACCGGACGCAACGGGTGTATCCAAGACAATGAATTGCTCCCAGTCAGACGGAATTTCAAAAGGATTTATAACATGCTTCCCCTCGCTCCACATATCCCAAATCTGGCCTTCCATATCGGCGTCTGAACCATAGAGATAGCGTTCCTGTAATTTTTTAGGAAATTTCATTAGGCCAGGAATATAATCTTTAGGCAGGTTTGCTTCATTGTCAAATGTATTCGTGGTAATAAGCCGTCCGCCGACAAAAGGTGCGCCATCGGATTTTTTATGCTTGTTAAATAGGCGGTAGATGTAATTATGCCCATCATAGTTACATTCCAAACGCAGTTGGCGCGTCCCTTCTTTTCTCCGAAGACGGCCCTTTAAAAACCAAAAGTCCTCTTCCGTCATCTCTTCCGCCTGTGTCAAAAGAACACCGCCCGCATTTATGTTTTTTATGGAATTGATGTCGTCTCCGTGAATAAATAATAATACCGAGCCGTTGGGAAACTTTACCTCGTTTCCAGTTATCGGATAACGGTCGCCAAATTCATCCGTCCAGTCCCTCATTGTGGAATTCTTCAAATCAACATATTCCTTACGGATTATAATGTATAAATTATTCGGGTAACTTTCGCACTCGATACAAGCGGAGATTAAACCCGCTAAACTTTTTCCGCAGCCGAACGTGCCTTTAAGGCAAACGAATTCATCGGTCGCAAATATAAATTCATCTTGCGGGAACGTTAACTTCCTGACTTTCTCTTGCGTTAATTGGTCTGATAATGACATATTTATTGTGTATGTGTTGTGAAGCGTCTATCAAGGGCGAATCTTTCCATCCTGCTTTGTTTTTGAGGTAAAAACATATAGCGGCAACATTTCCACTTATCGCCGTTTTAAATAAAGTATCTATAACGGCATTAACTCTGCGCGTCTCGCTCCTATCAACGCAGGCGTCAAGATATCGCTTTATCATCGGACGCTTGCGCCATTTATCAAGACAAGAATAACTTTTCATTCCCGCGTTGCGTATCGCAACGCCGAGGCACTGCCCGTCCTCAAGCGATTTTCTTATTTTCGGCAACATCTCCGACTTTTTATACATTCAATTTTTGCGCCTTATTTTCTGTAAATTTTTCCCAACGGTCTATTCGGATATTTTTCTTTTTTCGCTACGCCAGTTTAACATCTATTTTTCTGCTCCACAAAAAACCAAGACGGTTCGCAACTCAAAATACTTTTTATCCGATTACCGTTTTCATTCTTAAAAAACTGTTTCAAATTTTCCAGCCGTTTTATGTGAGCATCGAAACTCATATCCGCGAACGGCCCGAACTCCGTTCCTAACCGCCCGTAATTATCCGCCCGCCAATCTGAGCCGTTAAAATTTATCTTGCGCCAATTACTGCGTTGCCCTGCTTCTCGGATCACGGGTTGCCTTTATGCTTCTAAATCCTTTAAAGTTATCCACAGGTTAAGGTCATTGTTTTCAATAGTTTAACATACTTATCCACAGGTTATTCACAACCCTACTCATACCACAGGACGTAATGCTCGGCAAGTATCACCGAACGCTCTAAAGAACTTGGTATCTTACGGTCATAAGACCCAAGCAGAGAAACTGGGCGTCTTTATCGGTCGCGCGTATCGTGCGCCGTTCGCTCGGCAATACTTGCCGTTTAAAGACCATTTATGAACCCGTCCTGTTATTTCGAGGTCAACGCCCATTTTACTTTTGCTGTTCTTCCAGCCGGTTCGTTCTCAAAGAAGAACCGAAAAACAATTTATATCCTGATGCCTCGACCCTTTAAATAAACAAAAAAAGAGACACCGCTAAAATGTCTCTAAATACTTTTTCCCTTTACACCCTGATAATTTTGGGATATCGACTGTCAAATCATAAACTCTTTTTCTCCCCCGCTTTTGTTGTTGAGTAAATTAAATCATAAAAAATCTATTTTGTCAAGAGGATTATTTTTAATTCCACCGTCCGCATATACATTCTTCGCCGGCTTTTATTAATCAAACCCAATTCTTACCGCTTTTGGGATACTTTCCGTTAACCCCTTTAAGCGATTTTGAGATTCCAGAAAACCGACAAGGGGCACGGGTTCGTGTATATCTTTTTTTTCAAACGTCTTGTATATCTCTCTAAAGCGTTTTTCCACGAACGGCATATCGCAGGTCAGTTGCGAGCAAAAATCAACCCACCCGCCCATCTCTGAAATTACGCGCGAGATAATCGGATCTCCAAAGGCGACGCTGTTATAATAACCAACCCTGGCAATCGCACTGCGCGCCGTAAGCCACGCGTTTAAGGCCTTATCGTCTTTTGTCCCCTCTATCCACTCGATAATATCCGCCGGCTTGGGAAGTGTGTTATATTTATACGTCTTGACGCAGTTCGTAACGGCGGTATTTATCTGCTCGTCGCTATACTCTTTAAACGCCTCGTAGTAAATATCAAATATAAATTCGCTCGGCGTTTTGTTGAATAATTCACAAAGCCCTGTCATCACTTTTACGAAATACGGCTTATCCAGCATTTTCAACCTCCTTTTGTAACCACGATTGGCCTATCAAATACGCTTTTACTCCTGTTTCAGTCAGTTTTGTCTGCGGCTCCTTCTGGTTTAAATACGATTCAAACTTTGGCCCATAAAGGGTCAAAGGCCGTAAATACCTAACCATTTTTTCATCTGCACCCCAAACCCGAAGCATCTTGCGGTGGACGGTTTTAAAGTCGTCTAAAGTGTATCCTTCCGCTATTCTGGCGGAAATTAGAGAAATGGTGTTTTTTGTAGAAATTTTATAGTTACTACTTAAGACCTCGTTTAAGTCGTTGATAATACTGATAGATACGTCTTTAACCGTTAAGTCAACGTCTTTTAACGGTTCCTTAACTACCAACTTGTCTGCAAGACACTCCCCATTCCCATCCCCATTCCCATCCCCATTCCCATCCCCATTAGTGTTTAGGGGGGGTGCGGGGGGGATTGTGCTAGCTTTTTCGGTGTGGTGCGGTTTTTGGTGTTTATGCCAGTTTATAATCTGGATATATTTTTCTCCGTTAATTTCATAGCGTTGGATATAGGGCCTTCCGGATCCGGTCTTTGGTTTGCTTAACGTTTCGAGGATTTTGTCTATATCTACCTTGTCGTAGGGGTATATATCCGCTTTCAGTCGTTTAGGTCTGTCTTCTAACCGCCCGTCTCTGTCCGCACAAATCCATAGACCGGCGTAAAATAGCCGGCACTCGAACGGCAGTTCCGCCAAATCTTCGTCTCGGAAAAAATCCGGTTTTAAATATCTTATGCGTGCCATTTTTCACTGCCCCCTTTCAAAAAATTTCGCCCGCAGGTGAATAACGGCGTTAACCGTTGTTCTTTGACGCGGGGGCGGCCTGCGGGCAAAATAATAGCCGAAGGATTTTTTTCTTCGGCAAATTTTTTATCCTGTCTCGTAACGTTACTCATTAACGCCCCCTTGTTTTTACATGCGCCCATAATACTACCCCCAAAAATCATTGTCAAGCTTTTTTTAAGGGGAGATGGCAATTTGCCTATACCCTCTAAAAATTATTAGCCGTAAATGGCCCGTAGGGGCACGATCTCGCAATAACCCATATAATATAACCCGCTTACGTGAGCACAAAATCATATATCATTACTAATCGACCGTCGGCAAAAAATAAATGTTGACATAGCCCGCTTGGCGTGCTATTATCTCTTTGTAAATTAAGGAGAGCAAAAAAATGAAACGAGAAATAAAACTGTATCTGGGAGACATCGGGAGCAAGGGTGGTAAAAGCACAAGCCCCAAAAAAGTAGCCGCCGCAAAAATAAATATCGTTAAAGCGACCGCCGTCCGTCGGGAAATGTATCTGCGAAAAATAAATGAAAAAAAAGCTTGACAAGCGGCTTGGCGTGTGTTATACTTGCCTTGTAAGTAAGAGATACTCGACCGCAGAGGGGAGCGGGGAAAAAGGAGGGCAGAAAAATGGGACATGAAAAATATCAGGGGCAGGTCGATTATTACGGAGACATTGCGCCGCGGGTAACGCACTGGTACGATACCTATGCTGAGGCGCATGCGCGCGCCGAAAAAATAGCAGGCAACGACGGACGAGTCCGCGCAATTGATGTTAAGGTATCAATCGGCGGAAGCAGCGAGTTCTTCAAGTTCTTCAAGTAGTTCAAAGAGTTCAAGTTCAAGCAGTTCAAGCAGTTCAAAGAGTTCAAGCAGTTCAAGTTCAAGCAGTTCAAAGCAGAGGGAGGGTAGGGAAATTGACGTCAAAGGGGGCAAAAATGTTTAAAAAAACCATCTTACTGACCGCCGCCCTGCTGTGCGCAGGCTGGGCGCTGTGCCGGGGAGAGGACTGGACGGATGCGCAGATAGTCAACGCGATTTACTGGGCCGAGGGCGGACCGAAAGCGGACTATCTTTACGGCATCCGCTCCGTGGAGTACGACAACGCGGCGGAGGCGCGGCGCATCTGTTTTAACACCGTGCGTAATAACCGCAGGCGTTTCACCGCGCAGACGGAGTATAACGACTTTATAAATTTTTTAGCCAGCCGTTATTGTCCAGTCGGTGCGGGCAATGATCCGGAAGGCGTCAACATTAACTGGATTAAAAATGTGCGGTATTATCTGGATAACCCGAAACCGATTGCAGAGAAAGGCGGTGATTGCCAGTGTTTATAAACGTCAGTCAAGTAAAAAAGTTTTTGAAAGGAAGGGAAAAGCAGTCGAGCAAAGAGTTTGAAACGGCTCTTGATAAATTTGAAGAAGTCGCGGAAAGGCGAGGACTTCCGCCGGTTATAAAAGAGCGATATATAAAATATATGCGGACTCGCTGGGCGAACGAGGAAGAAACGCAATGTTTAACTGGTTATGCGATGGAATGGGCAAATAGGTTTTTAATCGGAGATGAGTATGGCGCGTCAGATATTATAGGACACGAAGTATTAGAGGAGATAGACAAATGACTCCCGACTTCTACGCGGGATTGACAGTGGGTATCTTCGGGACGCTTGGGGCCTTGGCGTTCATCGGAATAATGTGGTATGTGTGGTATGAGCACTAATGGAAGGAGATAGTCAAATGAACGGCTCTGACTTAACAATTTTCCGAGAAGAGAATTACGACTGGAACGAAATTGAGGCCGCTGAAGAAACGGCGAAGCAGAAGTTAGAAGATATGAATACGTTTATTGATAACAAGATTTTAGGGTAATTGTGCCCTATGATTTATTACTGCAAATTTAAAAAGGAGGTGATACCGCTTGGAAAATTCAAAAATTACTGCCTTAACAAAATGGGCTGCAAAAATTGGACGATAGTCAGAAGGAAATTAAAAAGGAAAGCATATGCAAAAAATAATCGAAGAATTTATCACGGTAAATAAAGAAAAAATAGTCAGGGTAACTGTCGCGGACGAGAGATGGTATTTACGAGAGATGTATAGCCCCGAAGGATTGCCGTATACGGTATACGTTCCTTCGGTTACATGGATTGCCTCGCATTACCCCAAAGGCGTCGGATTTTATAAGTGGCTCGCTAATAAAGGTTGGGACGAAGCCGAAGCGTTAAAACAGGCGGCGGGAGATAAGGGTTCAAAAGTCCATTTCGCTATCGCTTCTTTAATTGACGGAAACGATGTTAAAATGGACAGCAAGTTTAAAAACCCGTCAACGGGAATTGACGAAGAATTGACTCTCGAAGAATACGAAGCGATAATGTCGTTTCATTCGTGGTTTTTAGAAACGAAGCCCGAAATTCTTTTGCGTGAAATCGTCGTCTTTAACGATAAAGAGGAATATGCTGGCACGTGCGATTTTATCTGCAGGATAAAAGAAAAGTTGCATCTTATTGACTTCAAGACCTCTCAATACGTTTGGCCCGAACACGAGATACAGATTTCGGCGTATAAGCACGCCTTAATCGGCAAGTCGTTTCCTGATTTTAAGACCGGCGAAGCGATAACTTTTGACGATACCTTAAACCTCGCTATTCTTCAGCTGGGATACGGGCGCAACAAAAAGGGTTTCAAGTTTACCGACATCGCCGACCAGTTCGATTTATTTCTGGCGGCTAAGACCATTTGGAGAAAGGAGGCGTCCTCGCAGCATCCGTCCGTGAAGGATTATCCCGTAAGCATTTCGTTGCCGAAACCTGAACCCGTTATTAAACCAAGTTCTGAAGTAATAACTGATAACCTAAAAACAAAAGGAGACGAAAAAAATGGCATACCCACCTGCTCGTCCGAAGTTTGATTACGAGAAAGTTAAAATCGGGGAGTTTGTTTTTGGAACAATAGATAACATCGAATATGACAACGAACACGAATTTAAGATGAAGGGAGAGAAAAAAATAAGTCCTGCCGTGCGTCTTGTGTTTAAATTAGACGGATGCGAATATCCGCATCGCTCGCGCTGGATGACGTTCTCTTACGCCGAAAAGTCGAACCTATATTCCAAGTATCTCTCTAAACTTATTTTAGGGGCTATGCCCGATATGGATATGGATTTGGACGTCCTAAAAGGCGTTAAAGTCAAGACGATTTGGAACGAACAAAACGATTTTCAATGGCCGGAGAGCATATTTCCTGTTGGGGAAAAATTGAAATTAGCGGATTTACAAAAAGCCGATACAGCGCACGAGGAAGAACCGCCTGAAGAAATTCCGGAAGGTTCAACACCTTTTTAACCGGCTGAACACGAGGGCTCCCCTGCCTCTCGATAGCCGTGTCCATCCCCAAGCTGTTAAGGGCGCGGACGGAGAGGCGGGGGGACTTAATGAGAAAGAATGATTATCCAAAAACGAGGTACTCAACTATGATTCTATCAGGAAATGATACTCACTGCCAAGTTATGGAAAATTGGCGGATGTTCAGCAAAGGCGAAATATCCCTTGCGGAGATGACGACTCGTAATAACAAATTATGCGAAAATCAGATAAGCGTCGAGGCGGAAGAAAAGGTAATCAAAAAGGTGGAAGAATTATTCAGCCCAGCAATAAAATCGGAACGAGGCTGCCCATCTGAAGATGACAGGTGGGAATATTAAAAATGAAAAGGAGAAAAAATGAATTATAGACACGGAGATTTAGCGTTAATTAGGATTGATAAACTTCCCAAAGAATTAATCGTTTCTAAAGAAAATGTTTTGCTAATTGGAAGCGGAGGAAATCCGCATACCTTTACAGGCGGTAAATTTTACCCCAGTCAAGGAGATAATTTTGTTATTGGATATTTCGTCGCTGAAAAGAAGTGCGTGCTTTATCACACCGAACACGGTAAAGCGATTAAAGGCAAAAAATTACTGGAAGCGAAAATTGCTGAAGGCACTTATGAACTAAGACGGCAATGCGAAGATACTAATAGCGGAATGAAGAAAGTAGAGGATTAAAATGGATAAAAAATACATTTATGACGGCAATGTAGATATAACCAGTAAAAATTCAGCGGATTTAAACGAAAAACTAAAAAAAATACAGGTCATAACAGGAAACCTCTATATCTACAGCAACGCAGAATTAAAAGCCGATAACCTGAAATCAGTCGGCGGAGACCTCTGTATCAACAGCAACGTAGAATTAAAAGCTCTGAAATCAGTCGGCGGATACCTCTATATCTACAGCAACGCAGAATTAAAAGCTCTGAAATCAGTCGGCGGATACCTCTATATCTACAGCAACGCAGAATTAAAAGCCGATAACCTGAAATCAGTCGGCGGAGACCTCTATATCAACAACAACGTAGAATTAAAAGCTCTGAAATCAGTCGGCGGACACCTCTCTATCTACAGCAACGTAGAATTAAAAGCTCTGAAATCAGTCGGCGGATACCTCTATATCTACAG
>Ga0315274_10004681_pt1 | contig 20074 bp, 17 predicted proteins | sample YL17G02_20_MG_FD_203700 | JGI IMG/M metagenome (GOLD analysis project Ga0315274, IMG submission 203700) | Sediment microbial communities from Yellowstone Lake, YNP, Wyoming, USA - YL17G02_20 | ecosystem: Environmental > Aquatic > Freshwater > Lake > Sediment | place: USA: Wyoming | collected... | reverse complement strand
CAAGGACCTGATGGCTACGCTGACCCGTTTCGGGAGCACCGACGTGGCCTACCATCTGTTCCATAACGAGACGTTCCCCTCGTGGGGCTTCTCGATCAAGCAGGGCGCGACGAGCATCTGGGAGCGATGGGACGGCTGGACCCCGGAGAACGGGTTCCAGGACCCCGGCATGAACTCCTTTGCCCACTACTCCTTCGGCGCCGTCGGCGAGTGGATGTTCAAAACGATCGGCGGCATCGACACGCAGGACAGCGGCTATCAACACATCGTCATCCGCCCGCAGCCCGGCGGACGATTGTCCTGGGCCAGGACGAGCTACGATTCTATCCGGGGCCCGATCGCGACGGCGTGGCGCATCGCGCAGCCGCAGGACCGTGCATCCGCACGGACCTCGGTCGGCACGCCATACAAGGGCGCCACATTTATCCTCGACGTGGAGATCCCGGCTAACACTATCGCGACTGTCTACGTCCCCGCTCGCGATATCGAGAGCGTGATGGAGGCAAGAGGCCCGGCCGCCAAAGCCCGGGGCGTCAAGCCCATCGGGATGCAGGCCAACGCCGCCGTCTTCGAAGTCGGCTCGGGCGAATATCATTTCGTCTCGCCGTTGCCCTGAACGCCCGGACAACGCCGAGGATCAGAAGGCGCCGGTCATCTGTGATTTCTCGCGATGCAACCGGTAAGGGAACGGTTGCCGATCAGGGCAGGATGTCCGCGGCGCCACTGCTCGCCGGCGGGCGGTTCTGCGCGAGCAGATTGTGGAAGTAGTCCCAGGTCCAGGATTTGGTGCCGTCGGGGCGGATGAGCCAGAAGCCGCGCACGGCGTCGTTGCTCTTGACGGGCGGTTTGGCGTTGGGGTCTTTCAGCTCGTTGCAGTAGAGCTGCCAGTAGACGATGTAGGGACAACCCCATTTCAGGCCGGTCTGAACAGCATTTTTCATCGCGGTCCCGATTTGCTCGGGCTTGTACTGATTTTCCGGCATGCCGAACTCGCCGAGATAGACGTTGCGGCTGCCGAAGGCGGGACTGTCGGGGGCGTTGGCCGCGATGAAATCCAGGGCGTCCCGAAGGACGTTCGGATCAGCGTAGTGCGACGTGGCCGAGTCCCACGCGGAGTAGGAGACCAGGTCCAATTGCGTGTGCGGCAGGACTTTGTTGACCACGCCGGCCGACCCGTTCCGCATCGACTGGACCACGAGGTTGACCTCGGTCGCGTGGTACACGTGGACCCTCTGCTCCCCCACTTCCTGCCGGGCCTGATTGACCCCCGCCTGGCGGGCGTTGAGCCATTCGACCATATTCGCAAGGGCCGACGGCGAGGGTTCGGTCTTGGCATCGAAGTTGCCGCGGGCCATCCAGTCGCCTTCCCAATGCTGGAGCACAAAGGTCTTGCCGGCGCCCTTGTATTCAGTCAGCAGGTGCTTCGCCAACTCATAAAACTGCCGCTGCTCATCTTTTTTCTGCTCGTCGGTGATGCCGTTGCGCCAGTAGCCGTCATCGCGCCCCAGGGAGGTGACGACCAGGATATACGTGGTGAACGGCTTGGCGAACAGTCGCCTGAAATACGGAATCCGGGCCCCTTCCACGAGTGAGTCCACGCTGGGCCACTGCGAGTTGTACGGGTAGACGCCCATCGGATGCTCGTGGCGTTTGCCGTAGAACCACACCTTGATTACCCGCGAGCCGAGGGCCAGAATCTGGTCGGCCCCCTCGTTGAGGAAATCCTTGTCCGTCAGGTGGTACCGCCCCGCGACGTGCGTGACGCCGAGCACGTCCGGCAAGTCCTTCGCATCCGCTCGTTGGCCAGCGCCCGACAAGACAATCGACAGGGCCGTAATCACAGGTCCTATCAGTCCCACAGGTCCCATCCTCCAGAGCCGCCCTACTGCCTGCCTGCAACCAGACGGAAGCTCTCCCCGGCGGCTTCCACGGTCCGCTCGATGTCGTTCTTCGTGTGGGCCAGCGACAGGAACATGGCCTCGAACGCGCTGGGAGCCAGGTAGACGCCGCGACAGAGCATCTCGGCGAAGAACTTTTTGAACGCGCCGATGTTCGTCGCGCGGACATCATCGAAGTTGTGTACGCGCCTGTCGGTGAAGAAGCAGCTCAGCAGAGAGCCGACGCGATTGATCGTGACGGGGACGCCGGCGTCGGACGCGGCCTGGGCCAGCCCGACCTCCAGATTAGCCGCGCCGGATTCCAGCTCGCGATAGCAGCGGTCTTCCTTCAGGATATCGAGTGTGGCAATCGCGGCGGCGGTGGCAATCGGGTTGCCGCTCAGGGTGCCCGCCTGGTAAACCCGGCCGATCGGGGCAAGCTGATCCATGATGTCGGCACGGCCGCCGCAGACGGCCAGGGGCAGCCCCCCGCCGACGATCTTGCCGAGACAGGTCAGGTCGGGCCGGATGCCGTATCGGTCCTGGGCCCCGCCGAACGCCACGCGGAAGCCCGTGATCACCTCGTCAAAGATCAGCAGGCTGTCGGCATCATCGCACAGGTCGCGAATCGCCTGCAGGTAGCCCGGCACAGGAGGAACCACCCCCATGTTGGCCGCCACCGGCTCGACGAGCACGGCGGCGACCCGGTCCCCCATACTCGCGAAGACCCGTTTGAGCGCGTCAAGGTCGTTGTACGGCACGACAACCGTCAGGGCAGCCAGGGCCTCGGGCACTCCCGGACTGGAGGGCGCCGCGGACGGCGAGGCAGCAGGCTTCTGTGCTTCGACTTCGGCGACGCCGGAGCCGGCCATGACGAGCAGGGAATCGCTGTGCCCGTGATAGCAGCCGGCCATTTTGACGATCCGGTCGCGGCCGGTATAGGCGCGGGCCAGCCGAATCGCCGTCATCACCGCTTCCGTGCCGCTGCTCACAAGCCGCAGCTTGTCGATCGAGTTGACAGCCCCGACGATGCGAGCCGCCAGCTCCGTCTCAGCCAGCGTGGGCGCACCGAAGGACGCGCCCCTCTCGGCAGCCTTGCGGATCGCGGCCACCACCGCCGGGTGGGCATGGCCCAGGATCATCGGGCCCCACGAGCCGACGTAGTCGATGTATTCGTTGCCATCGATGTCGAAGATGCGCGAACCCTTAGCGGAGGCAACGAACAGGGGTGCAGAGACGCGGGAATCTGCTTGCGTGCCCGTCACACCGCCGAAGGCGCGCACAGGCGAGTTGACGCCCCCCGGCATGTATTGACAGGCCTGGGCGTACGCCTCAATCGATTTATGATTCGCCATTGTATTGTCTACTATTTGCGATCCTCTGTTGAGCTTCCTAACAAACAGCCGTCGATGCCGAATCGTAGTGGGTAAGCAGGGAATCGTCAATGGGCAAGCGGTTTACCATTTATGATTAGCGGTTGGAAAGGAGGCCCCGCGGCGTAGCCGGCCCTCCTGCAAGCACCTCGGACGCATCCGACCCGGTCATAAATGGTCAATTGTACCGGGTAAATTCGAGGTTTTTCTTGCAAAGGCTGGGGTCTTACAGTAGTTTTAAGCGTTTTATATGTTCTGAAGGGTTACTGGAATATCCGTTTCAACCCGGAGCCAAGATATGAGCATCATCAAGTGGATGAGAAAGAACAACACAAAGATCATGGCGGTGGTCGTCATCCTGCTAATGATCGCGTTTATCGGAGGGTCGTCGCTGAGCTACCTGCTTCAGGGCAGCGGCGGGGCCCGCAAGGCCTTCGCGTACTACGACGGGAAGAAAAAGATCACGCCGTATATGCATACCATCGCTGCCCGCGAGCTGGACGTTTTGCAGGGATTGCGGGCGGATGAGGTGCTGCTGGCCCAGATCCAGGCGCAAGACCTGCGCGGGGTCCTGCTGAGCGAGCTGCTGTTTTCGCAGAGCCGGGCCTCCGCCGGCGCGATGAGCTACGCCTGGCAGACCATCCGCAAGAACCAGTATCTGGTGAGCGAGAAGCAACTGAGCGAGATGTCCAACCACACGGCGTATCCGGCGGTGTACTGGATCCTGTTGTGTGACGAGGCGGAATCGGCAGGCATTCGCGTTCCCACGGCGGACGTGGGCCGGCTGCTCGGCCGGATCATCCCGCAGCTCTTCAACGGGCAAAGCTATTCGGTCGTGATGAGCTCCCTCGTCAGTCGCTTTGGAGTCCCGGAAAAACGCATCCTGGAGATCTTCGGCAAGCTGCTGGCCGTGCTCCAGTATGCCCAGACGATCTGCTCCATGGAAGATATCACGATCCCCCAGTTGACGCATATTGCCAGCCGCAGCGGCGATTCGCTGGATGCGGAGGTGATCCAGCTCCAGGCGCAGGCGTTTGTCGACAAGCAGAGCACGCCGGCCCCGGAAGCGATGCGGGCCCAGTTCGACAAGTACAAGGGTGTCTTCGCCGGACACGTGACGCCGGAGGACCCGTTCGGTTTCGGTTACAGGCTGCCGGCCCGCATTCAACTGGATTACCTTGCCCTGCAACTCAAAGACATCGCAGGGATCGTCCAGCCGCCCACAGAGGAAGAGGCCGAGCAGTACTATCAGCAGAACCGCGAGCGATTCTTCACCCAGGAGGTCCCGTCCGACCCGAAGGACCCGAACTCGCCCACGGTGAAGCGCGTGACGAGCTACGGCGAGGTCGCGGATACCATCATCGAGCGGCTCAAGCAGCAGAAGATCACAACAAAGGCCGAACAGATCCTGGAGGAAGCCAAGAGAACGGCGGACAGCGAGCTGGAGGTTATCACGACCGAAGGCAAGCAGCCTCCTGTTGAAGAGTTGAAGAACAAGGCCGTGGATTATGGCAAGATCGCCCAGAATCTGAGCCCCAAGTACGGCATCACGCTGTACTCAGGCCAGACCGGATGGCTCAACGCGGTGGATCTGCAAAGCGACAAGCACCTCGGCGGATTGTTCGTGTCGAACTACGGGGCCAATCCGACCCGCCTCAGCCAGATCCTGTTCTCCGTCGACGCACTCGGCGATGAGGCGGCGGTCCTGCTGTCTGCGCAGCGTGCCCGAATGTACGCGTCGATCGGGCCTGCCGGCGACCCGGCGGGTGCGACAGGCGACTTGTCCGGACAGATCATGGCGATCGTCAGGATCGTCGGCATCAGCAAGGCGACCGAGCCCGAAGACCCCAATGTCTCCTTCAGCACCAGGTCGCTCGATCTGGGCAAACCTGCCGAGCAGGGAAAGGACAATATCTACTCCGTCAAGGAGAAAGTGACAGAGGACCTTCGGAAGCTGGCGGCGTGGGACACGACCAGGGCCAAGGCCGAGGAGCTCATGGCGATGGCGGCGAAGGAGGATTGGAAGCAAGCCGTCGCCAAATTCAACGAGCTCTACGGCGCACAAGCCAAGAAGGAGCCCAACGATCCCAACGTATTCAAGCTCGACACGATGAGCGGCCTGCAAAGGATCTCCGACGCCCAACTGCTGGTGATTGCGACCCAGACTTCCGGCAATCCGGCGGGAAGGGTCTACTCCAACGACACCCGGGTAGAGAAACAGTTCATCGATCAGCTCTACTCGCTCGCTCCCGAGGATACGGGACCGGCGAAGATGCCTCGCCTGATGGAGTTCAAACCGAACCAGAGCTTCTACGTGGTGAAGAGCATCACCGTACAGCGGCTCAATCAGCAGCAGTACGAGACGATGAAGGGAATGCTCCTTCAGCAGGAGGATTACGTTCAGATGCAGAACCTGGCGGTGGTGCACTTCAACCCCGCCAACATTCTCAAGCGGATGAACTACCAGCCGGTGAAGGACTCGGAGCTGCCGGCCGCGCAGCAGGCACCGGCCGAACTGCCCGCGCCAGAGGACCTGTTCTAATGGCTCAATCATGGAAGAATCACCACGGTCTGTTTCTCGTCGCCACAGGGCTGCTGGCCTGGCTGGTGCCGGGAGCGGGACATTTCCTGCTCCATCAGCAAAAACGCGCGGCCATCATCTTTGTGGCCGTCGTTCTCACGTTTCTGGTCGGGCTGTACGTCGGGTCGATCGGCATCATCGACCCTGTCGGCGCGAAACCCTGGTACGCCGCACAAATTATGAACTCCCCGGCGGTCTACTTCCTGGGCCGCATCAGCGCGACGGGAAAGTATCCGGTCTACGGCCGGCCCAATGAAATCGGCCAGATCTACACCAGCATTGCAGGATTGTTGAATCTCCTGTGCATCGTAAACGCCGTGTACATGGCACATCTGCAAGGGACGCAAAAAACGAGCGAGTGATATGACAGCCTTGAGCGGAATCCTACTGGCGAGCTTCACCACTCCGATGCATATTGAGACTGACCCGGCGTCGACGCTGTGGCTCTTGCCCCTCGTGGCGTCGATTGCGGTGGTCTACAAGGCCACGAAGGTCTACAAGATCGTGGCCTACCCGTTTATCAGGGAGTCTGCGGTGCTGTTCGGGTCGATTCTCGTGTTCATCGCCGTGGCCGCCCTGATCCTCTACGGCATCAGCTGGATCGTTGCGGACCTGCTTCCCGCCATTCTGAATGGATCCGCTTTCTGAGGGCCCGTGAGAGAACGCATCGGGCAACCTCATTTTTCAACGAACTCTACGCGTCTGCCCCGGCGTCATTTTTTCGCAGAATGCCCAACTCCAGCAGGGCATTGTAGGCGGCCTTCTGCTCCGCCTCTTTCTTGTTCGCCCCCCAGGCGCTGGGATAGTGCCGCTGGTCGATCACCACTTCCGACTCGAAACACTTGTTGTGGTCGGGCCCCTTCTCATCGAGCAGGACATAGGTGGGGGCCGCGTTGAACTGCTCCTGGGCGTATTGCTGCAATAGCGATTTGTAGTTGCCGCGCGCCTCCTCGGCATTCACCTGCTCGATCAACTCGTTGAAGTTCCGCAGGATGAAATCGCGTGCGGCCTCGAAGCCGCTGTCGATGTAAACTGCGGCGATCACCGCCTCCAGCAGGCCGGCCGCCAGTGAGCTCGGCAGCGCCTTGCTCGAGATCATGCCCTTGCCCACCGTCAGATAGGCCGGCAGACCCAGTTGGCGGGCCACCCTCGCACAGGTGCCGCGGGACACCAGCATACTCTTGAGCTTCGTCAGTTCCCCTTCCGGGTACTCTTGAAACTGCTCGAACAGCGTCTGGCAGATGACGATCGAGAGGATCGCGTCACCGAGGAACTCCAGCCGCTCGTTGCTGTCCAGGCGGTTGTCCACGGCCGAGGAATGAGTGAAGGCCTTCGCGATGAGAGCTTCGTCAACGAACGTGTGTCCCAGAATCTGCTCGATCTGGTGCAGAACGTCTATATCCATATTGACTGTATACCACACCCGAACACGGGATCCCAATAGATACGGCATATATCCCGCGAGCAGATGACGAATATCGCTCGCCGAGCGATCTTCGTGATCCGCTCCACGGCAAGGGCAGATCAAAAATCAAAATGCAGGAACCAGGACGATCAGGCAAAGATCGAGATAGAAGGCGTTCGTCACGGCACGAGAGCGACCCACGGCGGGCTCACGTCCGGCGACTCCGCCTTTCCGGCATCTGATCTCTGATTTCTGATACTTCTTACGATCCCGCCGGCTACCCAACCATCTGCAGGCCAGCCAGCGCGACGAACTTATCGTCCACGATTTCGAAGACCCCGTCAAGACCCGTGACGGTAAAAATCCCCTTGGTGGCCGGGGCCACGCAGCAGAACACCAGCCGGTGACCGCAGTCGCCGACCAGCTTTCTCAGCCGCAGCAGCTTCGAGAGACTCGATGAAGTGACGATATCGACCTTGGAGAAATCCACCACCACTTCGCAATCGCCCCTGTCTCGCACAATCTCCGTGACCGTCTTGAGCTCCTCACCCATATCCGGCTCAGCAGGCAGATCCACGAGGATGATGTCCTCCGACCAGTTCTGGATTCCCATATTCGATCTCCTTACGTGTTGTACTGGGTTCCGATTACACCCCGTATTATCGGCGTCGGGACGGGTGGAATTAAGGAAAACCGCATGATTTCTGTCCGCCGGCCGAAGGGGCCGATAAGAACTCGCACTCCCACACGTGTGGAGAAGAACGGGATAACGGCTTTGACCTCTGCGTGAGGAATCGTCCGGATGAAGCATTTCGCGCCGGCCGCATCAGGCGCACGGCTGACCAACGAAGACCCGGTCAGAGCTTTCTGTCGAGCCTGCGGTAGCCGATGGCCTCTGCGATATGCTCGGCGCGAATGTCCTCGCTGCCGTCCAGGTCGGCCACGGTCCGGGCGACCTTGCAGATCTTGTCGTGGGCACGGGCGCTGAGTCCCAGCTCCACCACGGCCTCCTTCAGCAGCAGCTCACTCCCCGAATCCAGCTTGCAGAACTGCTCCAGTTGCCTGTGCGTCATGTGCGCGTTGGTGGTGACTTTGCCTTGCCCGAAGCGTCGCTTCTGCGCCTGTCGGGCCGCCAAGACGCTTGCCCCCAGCGTCTGTGAATCGATCTGCCGCGTCTTCGACCGCAGCTTGCTGAAGGCGACGGCGGGCACGTCGATGTGGATATCGATCCGGTCAACCAGGGGTCCGGAGACCTTGGCTAAGTAGCGGGCGATCTGGCCCGGCGTGCACTTGCACGCCCGCAGACTGCTGCCGAAGTATCCGCACGGACACGGGTTCATCGCCGCTACGAGCATGAACTGCGCGGGGAAACGGATCGTCTTCTTGGCCCGGGAGACGATGACGTACCCGTCCTCCAGCGGCTGGCGGATCATCTCCAGCACCTGCCGGGGAAACTCGACGAACTCATCGAGGAAGAGGATTCCGAAGTGGGCCAGGGACAGTTCGCCCGGGCGGGGCGACGATCCGCCGCCGATCAGGGCCGGACCGCTGGCGGAATGATGCGGCGTGCGGACCGGCCGGATCGCCAGAAGCGCCTCACCCTTCTTCAGCAGCCCCACGGCCGAATAGATGCGGGTGGTTTCGAGCGATTCCTCCACGCTCAGCGGCGGCAGAATGGTCGCCAGCCGCTGGGCAAGCATGGTCTTGCCCGCGCCCGGCGGGCCGATCATCATGATGTTGTGGGCCCCCGCCGCAGCGACGGTCAATGCCCGCTTGACGCTTTCCTGGCCCTTCACGTCGGCAAAATCGATGTCGTAGTGCGACGCGATGCCGAACAGCTCGTCGATGTCGGTGACGGTTGTATCGAGGAGGAGTTGATTGGACAGGAAGCCCACGGCCTGGGACAGTGAGCCGACACCGAACACGTCGATGTTCTGCACGACGGCGGCCTCTTTCGCATTGTCCAGCGGGACGATCATGCGAGAAAAGCCGTCGGCCGCCGCGGTCATGGCCATACTGAGCACGCCGTTGACCGGGCGAACGCGCCCATCCAAAGCCAGCTCGCCCACGACGACGTAATCCCTGATGGCAGGTCCGGCCAGAACCCCCTCCGCGACGAGCATTCCCAGGGCGATGGGCAGGTCGAACGCCGGCCCGGCCTTCTTCACGTCCGCCGGCGCCAGGTTGATGAGCGACTGAGTCTTGGGGTATCGGTAGCCACAGTTGACAATCGCACTTCGGACCCGCTCGATACTCTCTTTGACCGCGGTATCCGGCAGGCCCACGATGATCGATTTCTCAAGCCCGCCCCGGGCGACATCCACTTCCACTTCGCAGATCACACCCTCGATACCCTCAAGGGTGACGCTATGCAATCTCGCGAGCATACTCTCATCTCCGACAGCCAGACAGAACCACGCGAGGATTCTATAGCCTGCCGTCCCTTCCCACAAGGGAATTATGGCCCTTTGACCACGGAAACGAGAGGCGATGCCGAGAATATGGACGCATCTGCCTTGATCGTCAGGGATAGCGTCCTGCGGGGGCTACACAGAAGACGTACACGAGCGGCTCGGTTCCCGTGTTGCGAATGTCGTGCGGGGTCTGCGGAGGGATGTAGGCCACCTTGCCCACCGCCACCTGCAAGCGCGTCTCCTGCCCGATCAGGGCGACGCCGCTGCCGGAGAGGAAAACGAGCAGCTCTTCATTGTCTTTGGTGTTGTGCAAACCGATGGATTTGCCCGGCGCCAGCCGGACCCGTCCGGACCGCATCCCGAACGTCTGAGGCCGGCCCGTCAGCAGGATGTGGTAGTCACACGGGTCTTCCAGGTTCCTGACGAAGGGCCTGGGGGAAGCACCGGTCCCGATCGACCGGCGATTGGTCGCACATCCAACAGCAGTCAGCAGGCAGATAACCAGCCCCAGAGGCACAAACACCACGGACACACGTTTCATAGCTTCATCCTTTCGCTTTCTTTGGAACCTATCGAAATCTTGCGAACTTCACTCCAACAAGATTGCCCAACCTGTTCTTCATGCCTACTGGGCGCCCTCGAACGAGCCGATCTGATGGCCATTCCTCAGTCTCATCCGTACAATCACGCCCTTGCGCGTGCGCGGGCTGTACCAGGTCTTGCGCGGGACGGGATAGTTCATCTCCTTCATGCGTTCGAGGTCGAATCCCGGCCCCTCGCTGTACAGGACCCAGCTCACGGGTGAGTCCCTGAGATTGCTGTAGCTGCGTCCCTGCTCCTGCTCGTTATCGGGAAAGCCGTCGGGCGCCCACAGCCACGCCCCCTCCTCCACAACCGTCGTCCGATTGTAGATGAGGGTCCCAACGGACCTGTACTTGTAGGTGTACCCGCGGTTGAACCGGTCCTCGATCCCGGCCGCCATGAAAGAATCGGGGGCAGGTGCGGGCAGGTAGCCGCTCTCCACCAGCTCACAGGGCAGTTGATAGAAGTGGCCGCCCAGCATGCAATCGACGCGGACCGGCGGGTAGGCCCCTTCGCGGTCCAGCGAGTAGGCTTCGAGGCCCAGGCCGATGTCGCGAAGCTCGGCGTTGACGGTGAGGACCTTGGCCTGGAGGCGGGCCCGGCTTGTCACCGGCAACAGGATGCCCAGGAGCAACCCGATGATGGCCGTTGCCACCAGCAACTCGATCAATGTGAAGGCTCGTTTCATACTCTGCCTCTTCTCGACCGTTGCGCCGCGTTCATCGGCGCCTCCGCTATGGGACACGGTCCGCGATCTCGTTCGGGTCCGCTTCACTATTGCACATGTCAGCCATGCGATGCTCGTAGGAGGCCAGGATATGGCCGTTTCCATCGTAGTTCATTACGTAGAGTCGATAGCCGGCCCGCAGGTCCGTGCTCTCCTGGTCGAGGATTCCGATCGCATCGAACGGCTCGACCAGATTGTACGAGCCGCGATAGATCCCGTTGCCCCGCCCCAGCTTGAGGGGCAGCGTCCGGGTCCCGTCGGTGACGACCAACTCGCCATTCGGCTTCCAGGCGTTCGGGTCCACCACGTTGACATCCTCGATCTTGATCAGCCGCCCCTGGTAGTACTCGCCGCCTGTGAGCCGCTCCGGATCGAAAATGAACCGGTCATGATCGTCCTTCAACTGCTCAAGCGATACGACCTCGGGTTTGGGAAGACCGACGTTGCGTTCGAGAAGCTCGATAGTGAAATCGTAATCCGGGTCATTGTTGTGCTGCTCGTTGATGTTCATCTTGCCCTTGTAGGAGAGGAACCAGCCCGTGACGCGAATGCGGTCACCGGGGCTGAACTGGGCGGCGTTGATGCGGGCCAGCTCGGCGATGAACTGCTCGTTCGAATAGCCCCCGCCGGGCATGATCCAGGGCAAGTTATCGTAGAGCTGGGCGAGATAGACGACCGTTCCGGCGTGATCGTCCCCTTCGCCCTGGAAGAAGAGCTGCCACTGCGCGCCGAGGTTGAAGGTCTCGTTGATGGTGTCGTCCGGCGTCGGATCCAGCATATCCGCCGGCTGGTGAAGCACAATGCCCTCCAATACGACCTTGTTCGTCGCCCTGTACGTCTGCTCGCCGCTCGCGTTGACCGCCTGAAACTGCCGATGCGTCACAGACGCCACCGACGGATCGGCCCAACAGGCCCCAACGGACCACAGGCCGGCAAGCACCCCAAAAACCAAGCGACTTCTCATGCTCCTGCCTCCCTTTCTGCGGACGAGACCGCTGCGCATACAAGTACCAAAATCGTGCTACTAGCGCCCACGATAGGCCCGTCGGGCCGTGCAGTCAAGAGGAATTCCCGGCCATTGGAGAAAAAACGATCTTGAGATAGAATGTGCCTCAGCTCTCTGCCATGAGGCTCCAACGGAATGAGCCCCGCCACGTCACCCCCGCACAGGCGGGGGTCGAGGATCGTTCGATACGTGGCTGGATTCCCGCCTTCGTGGGAATGACGTATGGGCAGCCGCGCCGCGTTTTCATTCTGTTGGACGCTCTAAGACAGTTTATTCGCGTTGCTATGGGGAATGGACATGAGCCAAATTGAGCGCATCGGCGTGTCGCTGGAAAAGGAACTGCTTGCCGCATTCGATGCCCTGATCGACAAGCAAGGCTATCCGAGCCGCTCGGAAGCCATACGCGACCTGATACGCCGGCAGATCAGCACCGAGCGACTGAGCCATCCCGAGGCTGAGGCGGTAGCTGCGGTCTTCCTGGTCTATGAACATCACTCGACGAAGCTGATGGGAATGCTGGCGGATCTGCAGCACTCGCACTTCTTGCAGGTCATCTCCTCCATGCACATCCATCTCGACGAGCACAACTGCCTGGAGGTGATCGTGCTGCGCGGGCCGGTGGGCGAGATCAACAAGACGGCAGAGAACATCATCAGCCTCAGAGGCGTCAAGCTCGGACGCATCAACCTCCTGGCCGCCGGCGTCACCTGACGCCCCTCTCTATGCGTGTTCATCTTCCGGTTCATCGAACAGGCCGTTACCGGCATCACGAGAAGGCGCCTTGCGGGCCGAAGCGGGGGCGGGCGGCAATTCATCGGCGAGAAAACACGGTCCCTTGACCATGGCCGAAAGCAGCTTGGCCTGGCCGGGATACTGTGCAGTCGTCGCCTCCAGGACCCAAAGGAGCTCCAGCAATTCCGTTGTGAAGTCACTCGTCCACTTCTCCGGCCGAATGTCATCCAAGGGCGAAGATTTCCTCCCGCCGCCATTCCTCATCCGGTACTTCAGCCAGGATTGAACGACCTTCAGGCCGGATACTTCAAACTCGTACACCTCCGGTGGGACGGGGGCAAACTGGCCATCACCAACGCGTAACATCCTCTTCGTCTCGTTGTATTCGTAGCTCTTCGGGTAGTTGGGCGCATCGCCCGGCACGGGCTTCGTGCAGCGCGCCTTACCCTTGGGCACTTGGCCGTGGTGCTGCCCCTTCGGCACGTAGCGCTGGCCGTAGGTGTGCAGCCACAGCAGCTTCGCGCCCGCGTCACATGCACGAACGAAAAGGGCCGCGTCTTTCGTCAGGGGCAACCGAAGGTCACGTGTGCCCAACTCGTCAGCGAAACGGTCAGTAAACGCTGGCTGGGCTAATATGCCATAGACATAGGCGAAAAAGTCCTCCGGCGTCACCTTCCGTCCATACACCTTGGACAACATGTCCAGGAGTTCCGGCAAAACGTTGGCCTCCGTGCCTGCCGCGTTGCGATACAGAGGCGCGATGTCCTTTGCCCCGCGCCCGGAGAAATGATCGAGGTCGGGTATCGCGGCGCATGCCGTCGCCGCGGGCCCTGTTCCCAATGGCTTCGTTAGCAGGCTTGTCAGATACACTTGCGCGTCACCATGAGCAGCCCACAAGGCCGGCCGCAAGAAGTCGCCCAATCGATTGTCAGCCAGAACCCACTGCCGGTCGAAGGACCGATAGCCATAGCGTTCGATGTTTGGCGCAGGGCTGTTGCGGGAGAGTTGTGCAATTGGCTTTTCGCGTTGCGTGCCGGGTAGCGCCGGATAAGCCTGGTTCACCTTCCTGTCGCGCGTTTCTTTGAACGCACCGGCTTTGTCATTTGCCGCCAAGAGCGCCCGCCATCGTGCCTTGAGCGTGTCAGGGTCGGGGCAGATCGGCCACGTCCTCTTGAATTGCGATCCTGAATGCTGCCAGGGAAACAGGTCCGTCAACAGCGGCCAGTCAAAATATGTGCCGTTTCCGGTCGGGCGGAAGGGGGCCTGCCATGTGCTGGGACAGATCTCCCAGTGAATGCCTTTGAAGGCGCCGATCATATCCAGTTGGTTGAGCTTCTCTTGACGTGTGCCTTCGATCCTGGTGAAGTGGACCTTTGCGGGCTGTTTCCTTTTGCCTGTTCGGTAGCGTGCAGCAATGGCGATGGCCACAGGCGTTTGAATGGCAAAGACATTCTCACTCCTGCGCGTGCCCCGTCCTTCGCCGCCCAGATCCAGAATCCATATCTCATCACATACGCGGCGCATGTACTCGCGCATGCCGCAGAAGGCGTCGCCATCCAGGTAACTTGACGCACTGATGAAGCTCACCACGCCTAGGCCCGTGGATGTCTCGTGCTCGAAGACCTTCCATAGCGCCCATCGCCAGAAATACACGTACAGGTTGTACAAGTTCTTGAGATGTACGCCATGGCCCGCGAATGGGGGCGCCAGGAAATCCTTGAAGACCGCGCCCGTGCCATCACCGTGATCGCCCCAACGAACCCAGCCACCGGTGCGCGCCTTGTTGGTCTCGTCGGCAGCTTCGTGGCGATCATAAGGCGGGTTGCCAAGGCAAACGATCACGGGTACGTCGGCTTTGACTCGCGTAGCCCTGCGGTGTTGCTCAGCGAATTCCTTTTGCGCCCAACCCATGACGTACTGAGGCGGTTGAGCGTGGGGAGACTCCAAGGTATCGGTCAGGTAAATCTGCGTTCCGTGAGACGGAAGCGAGGCACCGCGGTCCTGAATCGCCCGGCTGACGCGAAGCTCCGACACCGCGAACGGTCCGACCATGATTTCAAAGCCGTAAATATTGCCCGCCAAGGCCGTAGCCTGCCCCGGCACTGCCCCCGCGCCTTGCCGAGCTTCGACTTTGCCCAGGGCGTGGTCGATGACGCCAAGAAGGTAGGTTCCTGTTCCTACTGCCGGGTCCAAGGTCACAACGCCGGGGTCGGCGAAACCCAGAGCCTTGCCCAGGCGGCTGGCGAGCAGGTCGTCAATCAAGCGCACTTGGGCGCGGACGACCTGAACAGGCGTATAGTAGGCGCCAGCGTCTTTGCGAAGTCTTGGGTCATAGGCAGCCAGGAAGTCTTCGTAAAAGAAGAGCCACGGGTCCTTGCCGCCTGTGGCCTTCAGCGCCTCCTGGGGCACTTCGCCGATGACGCGGATCAGCAGATTGAGCGAAGCGGAGATTTCCACGCGGGCGTCGGGGTCGGTCAGCACTTGAAGCGCACGGGAAAGCAAGCTGTGCTCGGCCGCCAAGGCGGCTTCGGCACTGGTCAGATTCAGCCGGTCCGCGCCGTCGCTTCGGGCCAGCAGCAGCGCGAAGGTCACGGTCTGCGCGTAGGCGTCGGCGAACCGGTCATCGTCGGCATCGGGGAACAGGAGTTTCCGCCATTCTCCCGCAAGCTGCACCAGCGGCGACTGCGGGTCTTTCAGCGCGTCGGTCACGTCTTTACGCAGCATCCCGCACAGAGGGGCGAGCATGGCGGAGAATCGTTTCAGGTCGATCTCTCCTCTATCCCTTTTGGGGATTGTCGGTTGCCACTGGAGAAAATCCGTCAGCAGCCCCACCAGGCCCGCAGCGTCCTGCTCCGCCACCGCCTTCTTGCCGTCGGTCGTCACGTCGCCCGACAGCCGCACAACAGAGCGAACAGGCCGGCCGTCGCGGTACAGGCCCCAATCGTTGCCATCACAGTAGATCAGGTTTGGCATGGCTTGGAAGCGCTTCCATTGTTCGCGATTGTGCCCGACGAACCGGCTGGGGTTGGCCCCGGTGCCGGGGGCCTTCAGTTCAACGTAGCCGGCCAGCAGCTTCGCGGCGTGTACGGCATAGTCGGGTTTGCCCATGCGCCCAGGCAGCCTTGTCTCACCAGTGGAGACGACTTCCAACGAGAGGGCCTGCCCGACTTCTCGCATGAAGACCTCGAATGGCGCGCGAAGTTGGTCTTCCGGCTCGCCCACGGTCAAGGTCGTCATCTTGGATGTTACGGAGTCGGAGAACTTCCGCAATGCAGCCAGTACCGCCTTTTCGTCAGGCATACAAGGCTTCCTTCCCGCAAGAGCACCGTTCGGCCATCGCCAATCCTTTCTTTGAGCTGGCAATACGATGTAAGATAGTATCGACAGAGGCGGGCCGCAAGCTGCATTTCTGAGTTCAGGGGACCGTACCGAGCGAAGAAGCCCGTCCGGGAGAGGCTATCACAGTCCCAGGAATTCGATGGCCAGGCCGCACAGGAGGATCGTGGCGCCGGCTAAGGCGTGACTGTAGCGCTGGACGCTCCGCACCGGGAGGAAATCGACGCCGGCTCTGCCCAGGAAAACCGTGGCGAGCATGGTTCCGGCCGTAGTGGTGCCGAAGACGGCCGTCACGAGCAGCAGGCCAAAGAGGCTGCCTTTCGCTGCCGGGTACATCAGGAATGGGATCAGCGGCTCGCACGGCCCGAAGACGAAGATCGTGAAGAGAATCCACGGCGTGAGGCTCTTCATGGATTGGACGTCGTGGATGTGGGTGTGCTCGCCGAAGTGGCTGTGCGGATGCAAGTGGCTGTGCGATTCATCCGCCTCGTGAGAATGGACGTGCTGGTGGGGCCGGCTGCGGTAGATGTGCCGAATCCCCCAGATCAGATAGATCAGGCCGAACCCGATGAACAGCCACGCGGCGATCCGGCCGCGGATGGACTCGGCGCCCGTCAGACTCTCCACCGCCAGGCCCAGGGTGACGCCGACAAGGCCGAGCACCACCGAGCTGCCGATGTGCCCGAGAGCACACAGCAGCGTAATCACCGCGGTCCTGACGGACGACCATTTCCGGGCCCAGGACATCACGATGAACGGCAAATAATGATCAGGCCCCAGCAGGGTGTGAAAAAACCCTATTGTCGCGGCGGCTATCAGCAGTGTCTTAAGTTCTTGCGTCATCGCCCTTACATGCTCCACAGTTGCCCGTTGATCGAGAAACACCACTAACAAACATACCACAACGCCTACGACGAATCAACACAGGTGGTTGACACAGAGCCTGCCAACCCGTATTAACGGCACTGATATTAAGTGGCGGCACATACATTTCAAGGAGAAATAATGGCGGCGTCGCAAAAAGTTCTCGTTGTCAATCTGAATGATAAGCCGGAGTATCAGCGAATCCTCGAAGGTCAGCCTCAGACCCACGGGATGCGGTCGGGGCGGGTCTACCTGAAGGCAGGCGAGTCATGCGGCCAGCATAGCACCAAACACCATGAGGAACTGCTCGTGTTCCTCACCGGTCAGGGCGAGCTCCAGATCGGGGAAAGCGATCGATTCGCCGTCGGGGCGGGAACAACCGCCTATATCCCCCCCGAAACGCCGCACGACGTTCACAACACAGGCTCAGGCCCGCTGACCTATATCTATTGTGTCGCACCCGCCGGCGAGCCCGGAAAACAGCCCCAGGACCACGCCGGCCATCATCATTGACGCTCCGGCGCCACAGGGGCTTTGGCAACTCCGTACAAGACGCTCGAATCATGAAGAATACGAACGCTCGTAACCTGTTGAATTTGCAGGGTTTACGGCAGCAAGCGGGCCGAGGCGGGGCCGAGGGGGGAAAGACCGTTTTTCCGGCGGAAAAAGCTTGCCAAGGTGGTCGAGGCAGGATAAAATATAATTGTGACAGGTTTGTGCTCTTTTCTTTTTATCTTGGTTTTGTTGAGACAGCCGTATAGATCATAAGTTTGCTCTATATTCTGTAACGCAAGCGCTGTCTCACAGGAGCCGAAGTGGCCAGACTTCGGCTCTTTTTGTGCGCATGCCGTTCCCAATGACCCCGCTCAGTTCCACGCCCTGCACGCTGGAATAAGTTCGTCGCTTCAAACGTCTTATTCTATGAGAGCGTGCCGCGGCTGCCCGGAATCGGCCGGGTCGAGGCCGGGAGCATGGCGGCTCATGCGCGATGGCCCTGATTGACATGGGGCCTGCCGCGATTTATAATGGCATATGGCTGTGAAGAGGTTTCCGCCCATTAGGAGAGAAGACTCATGGACTCTGGGAAAGACAGCCAGGTACGTCATTACAAGTGGCACATCCTCGTTATCGTCGCCGCACTGGTATTGGTCATCCTTCTGGGCATCTTCACCAGGCTTTTTGAAGATACCGCGGCGGCACGGGACGGTGTCTTCATGTTCGGCTCGCTGGTCTTCTTCGTTGCCCTGATGATCATGCTCGGGCGGGTTTCCGGCATCGTCAACACGCTGCGGGACAACAGCGCCAAGATGGAAGAGGCCGCCAAATCGCTTGAAAACATCCATCGCGGCCTGCTGCAGATCAACCATAGCACACGAGTCAGTGAGGTCGTCAAGACCATTGCCTTTCGCGATGAAGAGAAGGAGTCGTTGCGGGAGGCCGTGTTCGACAAGCTCAAGGAGATGGACTTCGACGGAGCATATGAGATTGTCGATGAGATCGCGGGCCACACCGGGTATCGCGGCCTGGCGGAGGACCTGCGGCGCGAGGTGGACCAGTACCGCGACGCCACGGAGGATGAGCGTCTTGACCAGACGATCACGCACATCGAAGAGTTGTTCGGCAGTTCCCAATGGGCCAAGGCGAGCGTCCAGATTGAATCGCTGATCCGAGCGTACCCGAATTCCGAAAGGGCCAAGGACATGCGACAGCAACTGGTCGACAGGAAGGAGCAGCGCAAGCGCTCCCTGCTGACCGCCTGGGACAACGCCGTGAAGCGGCAGGAGACGGACCACAGTCTTGAGATTCTGCGCGAGCTGGATATGTACCTGACGCCCAATGAGGCCCTGGCGCTGCAGGAAGCGGCCAAGGACGTGTTCCGCACGAAGCTGCACAACCTCGGCGTGCGATTCGCGATGGCTGTCTCGGACAAGCAATGGGCGGATGCGCTCGATGTCGGTCAGCAAATCATCCGGGACTTTCCGAACAGCCGGATGTCCGGCGAGATCCGCGAGAAGCTCCACGTCCTGCAACAGAACGTCCAGATGCAGAACTCTTAGCGGTACTGGCGAGCGGGTCCTGACTTACTGGAAGTCGAAGAGCGACTGCGTTTTGATCATCGTCACCTGGTCGGGATACGCGGCGAACGTGTGGATGTGCAGCTCATTGCGCCGCGCCTCGAAGTCGATGTAGCAGAACGGCTGAAGGCTGTCCACCTCCAGCTCGGGGAACTTGACGAAGACGCCCCGGCTGCGGGCAAACCGCTCCAGGTCCGTGTGGCTTTGCCGATAGAGATTCGGGCTCATCTTTTCGATCTGGAAATCGGTCATGTAGCTGACGCCCCGGCTGAGCGTGCACTTGTGGGTCCGGGGCCCGCGGAACTGAAAGCGCTCGACCAGGCCCCGATGAGGCAGCAGTTGCCCGGGCGTGCTGATGACTTCGCTCAGGCACACTTCTCCCGCAAAAATGCTGACCACGTGCGTGCAGCCGGTGACCCAGATCAGGGCCTCATACTTCTCCGTCTTGAGCTGCCGGCTGGCGTAAACCTGAAACAGTTCCGGGTGCAGCGGCCGCTGGAAGAGACTGAACGTCAGTTGATCAATGGCAACATTGATTTGCGGCGATTCCATAACGAATGACCCTGAAACACGCGATTCTGTCTATGCCGGTATTATATCGAAATCGGCCCGCCGATTCAAGTGCAATATCAGCACTGATAACGTGTTTCGGGGCGCTTATGGGACGATTGTTCCGCAAATTCAGGAGTGCCAACGAGTAAGCACGCCACAGAATTTTTCATGCGCCGGCAGGAAAAAGTTCGCGAGGCCGGGCGGGGGTCAACCCTCGAAAAAAAAAGCGTTTATGATCGTCGCAATAATGTCATAAAAGGCGTGGGCGCCGGCGGTGATGCCGAACCCGCGCATGGCAAACAGCCCGGCAAAATAGACGCCCGCGACCGTGCGGAACACGAACTCCGTCCAACTGAACGGCGCCCCGCGTCCGAAGCGGCCGTTGACGAGAGTGATGTGGTGGTGATGGGCGCTGAACAGGGCGGCCGAGATCAGGACGGACAGTATGATGGCGTTCTTGTGATCGAAGCCGATAATATCCTGGAAGAGCACCATCAGGGCGCAGATCAGGATCAATCGGAACACCAGCTCCTCGTAGATGCCCGCTCCG
>Ga0315274_10004680_pt1 | contig 20075 bp, 27 predicted proteins | sample YL17G02_20_MG_FD_203700 | JGI IMG/M metagenome (GOLD analysis project Ga0315274, IMG submission 203700) | Sediment microbial communities from Yellowstone Lake, YNP, Wyoming, USA - YL17G02_20 | ecosystem: Environmental > Aquatic > Freshwater > Lake > Sediment | place: USA: Wyoming | collected... | reverse complement strand
TCCGCTTGTGGCATCTCTTGCCCACCATTGGATGGTGAGTAGTAGTCAATCGTCACCGCTGTTATTACCGCATCCAATGGAGTCTTATCCAAGGCCATCTGAACTGCCCCGGCATTGCGCCGTGTTGATCGTGTAGGTTTGAGCCAAGTAAGAACGTTCCCAGGCCAGTGTTTCATTGCGCCACCTGTCCTACCACCCAGAAGGCAGCACTTAGCATCAGAAACAATAGCAATACCAGCACCAGTCCCAACATCCACCGTACCGCTGTAGTCATCTCTTGGCCTCCTTTGGCTTGTCGCTTTCCTTCGCCATAGCGTACAGCACACTCTTGCGCCAACGATCCTGGCACTTCATCTGCTTCTCTATCATGCGCTTCTCGCCTACTAATAATAAACTAGCGCCACCGCACTCAGGGCACCAGCCATCAGTATGGGTCTCCTGGTTGCCACGTGCCACTGCCTGCAACAACCGGCTGCGGCTCAGGCGGCTCCGGCCTGGGCGTCGAGTGCGCTGCTGGCATGTCAAGTTCCTTCATGTCTTCTTGGGATACTATGCCCGCATCGGCCAGCACCTGGAATATCTCCCTAGCCAGCGTCCTTGCCTGATGGCGCGTCTGTGCTTCCTTATGGCTCAGGAACCTCACCGCCTTGAGCGCTACTTCCGCCAGGCGTGGTGCCATTGCCACCAGATAGGCCTGGCTCCTGGTAACCTCATCTGTGGCACCCACGTCCATGTCAGCTACTACATATGAGGTATTGCTGTCCCTTACCACCCATCCACCACTCTCCTGGCTTGGGAACCATCGGCGGCTGGTTATGGGTGATGGCGCTGCATCTGGCAGCTTGATATCTGCTGTAGGAGCATAACATTCACCTACTACTGGTATAGGTGCTTGCGCTACCTTGACCCACCGCCGCACTAGCACAGCATCAAACTCCATCATCTGTGACACGCCCTCTATGCTAGCATCCTCATATGCATGGTGCACTTTCAGGTCGGCCAAGGCTTGCTGTAGGTCATTAGCCGCCACCGCATACTCTACTATGTGGCCGTCCCCAGTACGTTGCCGGATGTTGAACACTTTCTGTTCCACTACTTCCGCATGGCCTATCATCTTGGTCATACTATATCCTCCCTGGAGTGCTAATCACTGTAGGCCAGACATTGCTAGCGGGTATCTCATTAGGAGGCCAGGGATGATCATGGCCCACCACATCTTCTGTATCTTCCTCTGTATCCACTGCTGCTCTAGCATTCAAGAGCCACATCCGATGACTATGCGCCTCTAAGCTAATCACGTCTGCTGGAAAGTCGCAGCCTATGATCTGTATAGCTTGCTTTACCAGTAGCTCCATTCTATATATCATCTTCTCCATAACTACCTTGCTCTCGCGCAGCCCAGTGTTCTCCTCGCGCAGCAACCGAGTCTCATCCCAATCTGCATGTACCTGCGTTGGCTTATCTGTGCTTGCCACCCGCTCCCTGGCCGTGCGCTCCTTGCACTCCCAGCACTGTGCCACCCAGTACACATACACGTTATGGCACACCGGGCATACCCAACCCTGGGTGTAGCCTGGTTGCTGTATGGGCAGTGATGACATATCGCACTTGCACACGTCATTCACGTCAGTGGTATCACTATGGTGCACTGGCTTGTTGCATCTACCACAGCGCCATTTGCCTCCGAGCCATCGGTAGGTCCAGTTGGTAGCAGGTACTGCTTGGCTGGTGTCTTGTGCCATTGGTCATACCCTCCTGTTCTACTAAACTAGCCTGGGCCTAATGGACTGTTTGGTGCTTCCTACTATGCAACTGAATTATAGTGCTGTTGGAGGATAGGAGATTGTATGGGATGCATAAGTTTGCCTATACTCGACCTTCATACTGCTACTGCATATGGGTCAAATGCCGCATTTTGCTTAGCGACTTTGATGGCGTACAATGCAACGGCCTTGCTATATGAATACCCCACACCTGTATACCTAGTATCGTCTTCTTGCATGTCTTGAATGCTCTCTGTTGCCTCATCAAGATCTCTACTACCCTGCAATATATCATCTATCGTATCATGAATGGCTAATTCAACTTTCTTGTCTTTGGGCAAGTTCCATGTGCCTGTAGTTGAATTGATCCTTTCATAGTTTGAATTGTATATACTACGCATGTCATCTGGTATATCTTGTATAATGCGCTTGGTTTCCGCCGCACTCATATCCTTGGTAGGATCATGGGATTGTTGAGCGTGTTGACCTGGTAGGTGTTTGAGGGGTTCCTGTATGCTATCTAACTTGGCAAGCGTCTCTTGTGCGCCCATCGGTCTCTCTCCTGGATCTCAGTATCTGTCTCTTCAGTCTAAATGCTACGCACTTCTGGCGCAGCCTGCTCTTGGCTGCACTCGATTTATCGAAATAGCTAGAACATAGAACGTTCTCTATATGCTATATAGCTTTAGGGGAAAATTTGATGGCTTGCTAGTTGTCATTTAGTTCAAATTCCTCCTATAAAATGCCTATATTTGACTAGGCTTTTGGGTGCGTCGAAGTAAACTTGCGTTCATTGTTCGAAGTAAACTTGCGTTGCTATTCGAAGTAAACTTGCGCCCACTAGAAGTAAACTTGCGTTCCTCACTAGATACAGAAGTAAACTTGCGTTCTTTGTCCGACGTAGTGTTGTGATTTTCTGCTTTTGCTTCCTTAGTTGCTACTATAAGATAGTGATGACGTGCATGCTTCCATGGCATATCGTCTAGGAAACGAAGATCTACTTTGATATTATTATGAGTGGCTCCATTATTGTCTTCTCGATCCACCTCATACGACATTTCATGCCCACGACTACCACCACAACGCGTCAACAATGGTGTATCTACTAATACGCCTAATGCTGAATATACAACCTTGCGACTATATCTACTGAGACGCATCATATCTTTATAAGAGAAATGCGCCAGATAGCATCTCTTGTTTTGCCTAGTGTGGTGCCAGTTGCTTAGAGCGAGTGCCACCCCAAACACATAAGCCGCCGCTTCTCCATATTTGCCTAGGAGATCCTGTCTTATCATTATGTGATTGATGTCCGCAGTTCTTGACGCGCCCGCTCGCTTGAGGTATTTACAATTATGGTCAGTCATCGTCCATCTCAATCGTTATACCCTTAGACATAGCCTGCTGTATAAGACGTACGACCTGTTTATACGTACCTGCCTTCTTAAGTGCTACCATTACTAACGTGCCATGAACTATGGCAGCAGCATGTAATTCTTCTGAAGACATGCCTTTCTTTTCCAGTCGCTCCATCAAGTCAGAACTAACTGGTATCCAATTACTGTCGTGCGTATCCTCTAATTTCACTCTCATACTACGCTACCACGACCTCTATTACGCTTGGCTTGTTTCCGTGCAGCTTCCTTTTGCTCCCATATAGCAGCCTCAGCCTTGCACTCCCTTATTTTATTTTCTAGCCCATTCTGCGCTTCTATCAACTTTTCTTGTCGTTTCTTCAGACTCTCTAACTCTTTTACGTTCTTCTTATACCACCATTGGCATCTTTTAATGCCAGCCTTGCAACAGTTGGCTTGCTTGCGTTCTTTACTTAGTCTAGTCTCCGCTGCGCGCTCCTTTTCTGTAAATCACAACCATTCAATATGAGAATCTTCATAGTCACGTAATAGTTCTTCTGACGCATCGCTTTGCTGTTCTAATACCTCAGTCAAAAGTCTATTAAGGTTCCTACTTAAACGCCCTCTTTCTTTGAGAGCTTCGCTTATCTTGCGCCGTGTTGTCTCATTCATAATCAAGCCTACAATGCACACTTCTTATAGGACCTATCAATTCCTATGAGATTTGGTCCGCCAACAGCCCTAGCTAATGCAAAGGTAATAGTTTACGCATATAAGGTGTAACTCACCTATAATCAAAGATTTCATACGCGCAGCGTTGATACTATAGGGCAAGTCTAGCTCCATCTTACATTCCACTCAAAGCCCAGCCACCACTAGTGTCCTTGCGCGTATATGCCTTGTATGCTGCCATGGACTGCGCCACTACGGCGTCAACTTTCCTATGTTCCTCGTCCTCTGCTACTATAGGCTTGATGATACGGTATTCCTCGTCATCCCGACCTACCTTGATGGCAGATGCTGCCAGGACGTGCTGGCGCAACTGTGGATGGGCCCAATTGACGATGGCACCAGTCTTGTACATCTTATACAGGAAGGTGTCTGCCTTGACACGCTCCGCTCCCTGGCTGAATTCCTCGCACTTTACTCCTTTGAGTCGCAAGTCCTGTGCCATCTTTACTAATTGGTATGGGTCATAGTACAAGGGTGGCTGCAACAAGCCAGCCTTGTGCAACTCAAGAATGACACGCATGACATCATTCTGGTCTACTTCTTGACCGCGTGGCTCCCATATCCTTACATCTGTGGTATGGACTACCTCTCCCTCTTTGACGCATCCTACTAAGGCAGTGCAGTCACCGTTCTTGCTGCCATCGATGGCATAGGTTGCTTTGACTGGCAATGGCCCTTCCCTACGGCAACTGTTGTTCCACATGTCCAGTGTGATAAAGGACTCGTCGCTATCTACCCATTGGTTCTTGTGGAGGCGTAGGAAGGCATTGGTGCGCAACTGGACTTCCTGGCTCTGATAATACTCCATTGTCTGCCAGGGCATGCGAGCAGTGTGATCCCAGAAGACAAGCAGGCGATCATCCTCCAACCCATACACAGGCAAGTCGTGCCATAGCTTAACCACGCCAGGATTTAGCGTCTTCTCCGTATCATCGGCAAAGATTCGCTTGTACATGTTATATAGCAGCAAGCTCTCAGAACGGAAGCCTGCGTAGGTCTCTACCCAGCGCATGCGGAAGCGCCGGGTGGGAGGTGGCGTCATCTCTTCCCATAGACGTTGTAGACGTTCACCAGAGTAAGCCCACAACTCAGACCACAAGCTGATGCCCTGATTACCACCTGCTGCTCCTCTATAGTTAGTGGTAATGGCCTTGGCAACACTACCATTAGAACCATATGCCATCGTGCCAGTGGGACTTGTGGGAACAGTCCAGCCTAACGACTCAAGCGTAGGAACCATGGCAGCGAATACACGTCCAGTGCCTTGCTCCAGGTTGTTGGCAACACAGGATATCTCATTAGGACTTTCCACCTCAACCGCCACCCAGGCTCCTACTGCACCTGCTATAGCTGTCTTGCCACTCTTCTTTGGCTGTGACCATACTACCATGTTGTATCGGCTGTAACCATTGTGATCCATCTGTAGCGCGTGGCGGAGGATCCTGCGTTGATAGTCCTCTAACTTGATGAGACGTTTGGAGATTGGGTCTATGTAGTTGTCGCTTATCCATTGGACGGCAGGCACAGGAAGGATATACTCTGCCTTGGTCTGTGCCAGGGCATAATTGAACAAGTCGGATATGGTTGTATACTCTGCTACTGCCATTGTAACTATCTCTTGGGGAACTGTTTGAGCGCCTTTGTTAATGCACCTATGTTCTCAGATGCTTGGGCCGCTTTATTCGCTAGCAATCCTTGCACTTTTTCCCATTCACGCTTCAACTGCTTTACCAATGCTGGATCTTCTATAGATACACCAATAGGTGGGACGTCAACACCCAATTTATCAAACAGGTCCATCACTTTGCCTCCTTGACAGGAAACTTTTCCAACTCTGGTATTCCTAGATATTCTAGCACTATGTGACCATGAGCATCTGTAGCCTCAACTGGCGCGATCGCACTTTTGACCTTGAACCTTCCCATAGCCAAAACCTCACCCTGTGGGAAGGTTGATATTGCATTTATGTCTAGTGCTCGTGCTCCAGGGGCAATCTCTATAATCCAACCTGCTTGGACTGATGGTACTCGTGGGCTCATTGAACCTTTGATAGTGCCATCCGCGAATTGATTACCCATCTCAGCACTGGATGTAAAACTGGTTGGGCCCATTATGTGCTCAGAACCAGGCGCAAACTCCTTCAATATCTTTGCAGTGTCCTCATGAGGTTCAATTATTCCTCGATAAATGGGTGCATCCTGAGGAATGGAGGCCTCCATAACTTCCTTCAATGTTTCCATGCGTCCTGCTACCTCAGCAGTAGTCATCTTAGTCTTCTTGATTTTCTGCCCGTCCGGTCCGAATACATTGTTGCCAGTACCCCAATACCCCTCAGATGCCTTGGCCGCCTTCTTATAGTATTTGTCTGGTACTGGGAATTCATCCCTCACGCGCCTAGCTATAGCTACTGCCTTCTCTTGCGTGCTATTTTCTGGGTCTCGGCTCAACAGACCCGCTATTTCAAATTCAGTATAGTGTCTGCCAGTTTCAGCAATAAGAGCCTTTTGCATCGCTACATACCGTGCATTTACAAATTCACTGTCCCTGTTTGCCAATCCTCTCGCGACATTTTGAATGTAAGTTCCTTCCATCAATTGCGTCCCAATACCGCGTATGCCTTGGTAATAACCCTGGGTGTAGTGAGCCATCATCTGATAAAATGCCCTAGCTTCCGGATCGTTCTCATACAAATCCATCAAACCAGATTCCTTCATGGCCGCCCGTTTTGTTTCATTGTCTGCGCCCGGAGCAACTACTGGTATGTGTGCAGCGAAACGCGCTCCTGTAGTGCCTCCTTCTACTTGCCTACCCTTGGTAGGATCATGCGTAAATTGGTCATGCATGCCAGGAAGGTGCTTAATGGATTCTTGTATAGCATCTAGTTGTATAAGCAACTCTTGCGTGTATTTCATTGGTTTATTACCTGTCCTGTCAATAGTGCTGGTGCTTCTACCTCATTGCGCCACCTTACTATGAAGTCAGCCATCAGCATCTCTGGGATGAAGTCACGCGCCACCTCTATTGCCTTGCTTATCATGAACCTAGCTGTGGCTGCTGTCAGAACTTGCTGACTTTGTATCTTCTCTATCTTGGCAACAGATTCCACTACGTCGCGTATCAGGCCAAGGATGTACTTAGAATCTACTGCTGTTGGGTCATCATTGAATGCCCGCATTGCTTGCGCCAGCAGTGTCCTCTGAAGTGATAACTCTGGCGTGATATCTAACAACCTTGGGTCTGTTACGAAGTTCTCGTAATGGGCGCGCAACTCACCTTCTACTACAGCCTCATAGCGCCCCATTGTCGCTATATCTTCTGCACTGGCCTTGGTATGGAACTTGCAGCGCCCTTCTCCAAGGTGGCTTGTACCCATGCCCGCTTGCTGCGCACAGAACTCATAGCCAGAGAACCACTTCTCGCATATAGGCTGTAAGCAATATGGCTTGCCGTCCAAGTAATATGTACCCTGGTCTGTTCCATTAGCACGGAACAGCAGGGTCTTCGAACTCAATTGCTTCCAAAACAATCCCATACAGCACGCACCCCAATAACAGTGGCTTAGAATAACTACGTTGTCACATACTACAAGCCCTTAGAATTTGACAAATGATCCATCAAATATTCGTTTGACCTTGTCAGCACTTTCTGAGCCAATGAGAAGAACTACCTCTGGCACCAGGGTCATCTCCATATGCTTCACACTAGCAAGTTCTAGCGCCACCTCTATATTATCACGCCATGGATGCCCTAAGGCCTCCATTCTGCACACAGACAGGCACGCACGGCATATTATCAGCGAGGCATGCTTGCTTATCGGATACATAGTGCTAACAGTTCTAGCAGCACCCTTGCATAACCCACTACACCCCTCTATCATAGCCTCAACTACATATGTAGAAACATCCTTCATAATAGAACTACCCAGAGAAGGAAACCGCCGTGCCACATACCTTGTGACATCCTCCCAATTACCATCGCTTATACCGTCTGTATAAGCATTCAAAGGTACATTGAGTTCTATTTCCTCACATGGGACAGTGTTTGTTATGCTAGGTGTTCTCATAGAGTCTAGCATGTGGTTACGCAGAGCAGTGCTAAGGAAGGAGTACATCTTGCCACGCTGCTTGCAATAAGACTTTTTGGTTAATATCAACTGAATCTTGAGGTGGCCTTCTTGTGTCAGGTCACCGAACTTGGATGGGTCTAATGAGGTAGCAATAACCTCTATCAGAGGCCTACATATGGAATGAAACTCCTCTATGCCATGAAGGTCCCCGTTTATTGCCCGCTTGTATGTTTGTTCTGCTTGCTCACTGTCAAGTATCATCCTATGCTCAACATATTAAGTGGTAATGCGACCTGCAAGTAGAGCGCATAAGGATTGAGAGCAATGAAGTCTGCCAACTCCATAACCATGTAGGATATATCGCCGACACTTATGCACATATAACATCTACCGACTACATTTACGCCTGCCGCCCGCGCTGCTATGTACATTGGGCGTCTGTTCCTACTAAATATCAAGACAGGCAGATAAAACCTACCTGTCTTTGTTAGCATCTCCTTACCTTGGCTCTCGGCTTGCTCTACCCAGTCAAAGAATGGACCCTGACCGGCAAACAACTGATCCAGGCACCATGCCTCCGACTTTTTACACTCTACAGCCAATGGAAAGTCAATTTGCGGGTCCTTAGGCCATATATCTGCCTTGCGGCAGGCCCAGGCACCAGACATAGGCACACGGCCTAACTCAATGCCGCACCAGGCTCCTAGTACCTGGGCCACCGCTCTCTCAAAGGATTTGCCCTTCGCCATCCCGTTCATCGTGATTTACCAATAGCAACCTGCGCCTCTGTTATGCGTTTGACAGCAATGTCAAAATATTTCTCCTCTATTTCGCTCCCAATGAACCTACGTCCGGTGCTAACAGCGGATACTCCAGTTGTACCTGATCCCATAAACGGATCAACCACTATGTGACCAGGTAAGGACACATTACACACTAGCCGCGTCCATATCTTTATTGGCTTCACGCATGGGTGACCATTCTTCTCTGGCTTCTCTGTTAACTGATATGAGCATGGAACACCCATATTTCGTTTGATGGCGTTCTTACCATAATAGAAAATAGGTTGTGCGTCCAAGTTTCCGAATGTCTGCAACCCTATGGCTGCCGGTTGGTAAAAGCACCCAAACGAATCTGGTTGCGGATACAGGTGGAAATTCCTATTACCGGGGGTCACTACAACGCAATTACATAAACCTCGCAATGCCTCTATACACGGTACTACTACTGTTTTCACATATTCTGTTGTATCTACAAAACAACTACTGCCATAAGAACCTTTCGCACGTGCTCTGGATACAGCTCCGCTACTACCACCATCAATTCCATATGGAGGGTCTGTTACTACTACATCAACATCCCCTGCTTGCAATGTTTGTATCATTTCTCTAGCATCGCCGCATATTAGTATGCAATCCGGACCCAAATCAATCCATTTAGTCAATTAAGCACCTACAATTAGGCTACCACTCGTATTTGCACCGCTCGCTCAAATTGCTTGCCCTTTGCCATTCCATTCATAAACTATGCGCCAACTAACACATCAAATACATTATATGGTTTGCAGTTTGGTATTTTCCCAAGCCTAACTTCTGTAATGTTTATAGCTTCCTCACTATCATCACAACCTATCCAATCACGCCCCAATTCCTCGGCTGCTACCAAAGCAGTACCACTGCCGCAACAGAAGTCAGCAACAATCCCATCTAGTGGGCAAGATGATGCTATAATCTTGGCTAGCAATTTAACTGGCTTCTGTGTTGGGTAGCCTACACGCTCGCTACGATCCCCTTGTGCAAGCATATGAATATCCCAAACATCATCAGCAACCTTGCCTCTTATATCATAATAATGGGCTTTGCCTTTCGGGAAGTTAGAAATAGCATAAGGCTCTCGAACAGGATTATCATCGAAGAAGTACTCAGAACTTTTTGAGTAGCGAAATATGGTATCGTGCCTGCGTCCAAAATCTTTCTTTTTCCTAGGAGCGCTATTATAGTGCCATATTATCTCATTCCGAAGATTATCATACCCAAATATGTTATCGGCTTCTATTTTGATATAATGACTTGCATGCCAGTCAACGTGTATGTAAACCAACCCTGTAGGTTTTAGCAGCCGCCTCATCTCCTGCATTCTTACACCCAACCAAGCAATATAATTCGGCAACCCACCCTTCCAAACATCAGAAAAGCTCCCAGCAGCTGCAGTATGTTTGTGCCCTGTGAAGAAGGGTGGATCAATGTATATCAAGTCAATGCTTTCGTCAGGCAAATAACGCATAACCACCAAATTATCCCCGAAGAATAATTGGTTCATAAGATCCTACCACTCGTGCTTGCACCGCGTGCATATATGCTTGATGCGCGATTTTCCTACATCCGCTACCACTTTCGTCTCAACCCTTTTGCAACCGCACATAGGGCATATCATTTATCTTCCTCCTATCTATATTTACGTGAGTGCCAGTGATGGGGGTCGAACCCATACCTCCGGGAGCATGCCGGACGCCCTACCTAGTTAGACGCACACTGGCTTACTGCAATGCGAGAAGCGCCTCCAATTCACGAATCCTATGATATAACAGTTCCTGCGCTTCCTTGCTTATACTACCAAATTCCTTACTTGCCACTTTCGCTTTGTAGAGTTTGAGGTCATCCTCGTATTCCTTGCGCTGCTTGTCTAACAACATGTCTAACTCCTTCCCACAACCCTATATGACTCACACCTGCACTCTGGGCATACAAAGTAGATCGCTATTGGCATGCTCTTGTTAGGTATGTAGAACAGCAGATTATCCAACTCTGCTTGCGAGTCGGCAAACCACACCCTATTGCAATTGCTGCATGTTGCCGAGTATACCCCACTAGCGCCCTTCCAAATTCTGTGCTGCTTTTCCAACTGGGCACCTGTTCAATTGATGGTATCGTATTCTGGCTTGCGAGATGTCTATGTAGTCGGGAACGTTATCCATACCTATAAATTGCATATCATTATCAAGTGCTGCGCAACCAGTAGAGCAACTGCCGGCAAATGGGTCAAGCACCACACCACCAAACGGTGTGCGTGCTAATTTGCATAAATACTCCATCAAAGATAGTGGCTTGACTGTAGTATGTATATTGCCTTGCGCCCTTTCCTTCTCGGGCAACTTTTCCCATTCTCTATAGCTTATTCGCACATAGCCGCAAGATGTAGAGCCAACTCGTTGCCAATAGAAATCGTCGCACCCTTGGTTGCGCTCGCTGCGTGATGCCTTCGCCGTGTAGAAGAACCGGGAAGCGCCGCCAGTGTCTTTGTGCCGCGTCTTGGATGCTCCGCCAGCGTTCCCCCATATCGTCGTCGTGCTATCACAAGTGTCAGAAGGGCGCCATCCGTTGCTCACCCCGCTCTGCTCATTTAGCAGCCGCACGGGGCAATCCGGCGTACATTCCCACGCCTCGACCGTCTCCATGCCGTCGGGATCAGTACGGCTACGGTTGCCCTTGCCACCACCGAATACAACCCCTGCCTCTGATTGCGGCGCGTTATCCGTACCATTCCATCGCGTCTTCACCCGCTTCGTCCCCACCTGCCTGCACTCCGGCGTATGGCTCAGCACGAGGTTGGCGGGGAAGCGACCTATTGCAGGATTAGGATCTGGCAATCCTAATCCTGCTTGTTTACTTGCCTCGTGCGTATGCTTAAATCCAGCATTCCCACCCCAACCTACCTTATCAGTCCCTATTCTACTTCCATCTATATTCAATCCGGCCACACCCCACTTAATAGCGTTCTGCGCAAAGGTTCCATCTAGTGGCTTCATAGCCAGCACAATAGGCTCCCAAGCAGGCTTGAGCGCAGTGCCATAACCTTCCCATAGTTGCGCGTCAGGCGTGGAAGGGATAGTAACATTAAGCCCACCAAGGTCTTCAGGCCCATCATATCTCCCATAATCATGGCTTGGTTTCCTCTTATTTCCACTACCTACGTATTTGCGCCCAACCACTTCTCTTTCTGCTCCTGCTTCCTTATCCATTCCCTTACTGATATCAAACGACTTTGGAAATCCCATGCCGTACAACCACATTAAGCAATCACGTATCTCCCACCCAGCATCCTCTATGGCACACAGCAGCCGGTGGTGGGTGCGTGTACCGCCAAATGCCATAAGCATAGCACCAGGTTTGGCAACACGTAGTAGCTCGCGCCAAATTTGAGGATCTGGTAAGGCGGAGTCCCAGCATTTGCCCATAAATCCACCATTAGGTATAATTTTAACATTCTTAGAATTGAAAGGAAGCCATAAATGGAACCAGTACAGAGAACGTGCCCCATCTGTGGTACAAACTACAAAGCGAACCCGAACAAGTTGCGCTACGGACGCCAAACTACTTGTAGTAGAGGTTGCTCTTACAAGTTTCGGGCCATCAAACTTTCCAAGGGTTGCCAAATGATCTGCCCTGTTTGTGGCAAGCAATTCTACAGGCCTCCCAGTGGAATCAAAGCGAAGCATAAGACTATTTACTGTTCCGGGCACTGTCAATATGCAGGACGCAGTCTCGGACTGACAAAAAGAATCGTTACCAAGCCTTATGTCATGGTGTCCAAATGTGATCATCATGCCTCTGGAATCAAAGCATGGAGAACCAGACGCGAAACTGGCAAAGATAGGCACAGCAAAGCCACCATAGAACACCTCCGCCAAACAACTATCAGGTATATCACCAACAACACCAAAGGACGGCATATCTCCCAACTTGAGAACGAAGTCGCCCAAGAATTGCTCTGCATTGGCATAAATTTCATCCGACAATATCCTATCCGCAGCCCAAAGACCGGACGTTTCATCGCTGTTGCAGATTTCTTCCTCAATGATCATTTTGTGTTGGAAGTCAATGGAACCTTTTGGCATTCCGATCCGAGATTCTATCCTACTGGTCCTAGCTTTCCTGCACAATATAGAACTGCTACTGGCTATATTCGCAAAGTCATGGCTCTTAAGGAGCTCGGCATTCCTCTTATAGAGATCTGGGAAGCCGATCTTGAACAAAGCGTCATAAACACGCTGCGAAGTGCCTTGAGTGGTATTATTCTTTGATAATCCATAAGGCGGATCTGTTATTATGGCATCCACACTATTCTTTGGCAAATCCGCTAACCCCTCCAAACAGTCGCCGGAGAACAGAGCGCAATCGGGTCCCATATCAATCCAGTCACCCAACTGAGCACCTCGGCAATTTCGTCACTACTGGTAGCCGCAACTTGCTAATGTCGCTCAGTATAGTCTTTGGGTCACTCAGCCGTCGGAACGCATTGTAAAATGACGGCTCCATCAAACTCACCAAAGCATACATCTGAAGGAACTGCTTGCACTGGCTATGGTCATAGGATTCCCAGGCATTGAACGCTTTGAGCAATGCATGCCTGGCACCGCACAGATCCATATCTAAGCGCATTGTCATCATGGCATGGAAGAAGCCTTCCTTACCGTAGCCCTTGATCTTCTCTCTTAGATGGGTGGGCATATCCAAATCAACTTCTGCTGCCCTTAGTATATCAGACCGGTTGCCTCCATACTGATATATGAGCTTAGCAGCAGTCTTCTCCCCTACACCTTTTATGCCAGGAATTCCATCAGAACTGTCACCAACCATAGCCTTGTACACAAGATATGCGCTTCGTGGCACTCCGACCATTTTCTCAAAGCCTTCGTTGGTAATTGTCATCTCCTTGGTAGGAGATATAACATCAACATCCTCGCTAATTGCCTGGTACAAGTCCTGATCAGTAGTAAGGATGCTCTTGTGCCCTGCAAGCATCAAAGTTGACTGATATGCCAGGTCATCTGCCTCGCAACCTCGGTGCCGAACGGATACCACACCAAGGATTGGGAGCACATCGTTCAACTCCTGCATCTGAGTTATGAAGTCAGGCCAGGTAGGATCCTCGTCATGCGCGTGGAACTTATAGGTTGGGGTGTGCTCGTAACGATGGGCTGGAGCGCCACCATCCCAACATACTACTACAACTTCTGGGGTGTGCTCTCGCATAACAGAGGAAAGGGTGCGCAGGAAGCCATAGGTAACAGACACATCCAACCCCCTGAATGATAGATCAAATGTGTGGCGACAGCGGTGCGCTAAGTTTGTCCCATCAATTATTAGCACATCAGCCATTTCACGCCTGCTCCGTTATAAGTTCGCAGAACGTTGGACCTTCCTCACGCATGTTTTCACGGCATTCTACCTCACGGGAACAAGGGCAACGACGCCAACGGCTTGACGGACTATATTTACGGGTGGGACGCATCGGGTTGTATGGCTTAGCCAGTACCGCAATCCCATCAGCCTTGACATGCGTCCGTTTACGGCATGTGCAGCACTCAAATGAATCCTCCGCTACGCGACAAGTCCCACACCCGCACCCAGCACACAATGGGTTGCCATTGGTCAATTCGCCCCAAGTTTTACTGCAAGCATAACAGTAATAGCGCCCATTATGCAACTGCGTGCATTTCTTGGCTCCGCAAAGTAAGCATGGTGGGTTGTTGTTAATATACATAATCAAGCCTATCCCATGTTGCCGCCCTCACCACCCGTTGGTATTCCCCGTTTGCAGTCGTCGCAGGCTGCGCTGCCCTTGTACTTGTAGAGCCTGATAGTAGTCCCCTTACCTATGGACTCTCTAGGAATATGCGAGACGCAAACATGCTTGGTTGAACCGCGAGAGATATCAACAACCTCGTATTTGGCCTTGTTTACCATAATAGACTCCCTTGCGATAGACTACTAATCTACCTTCTGGTGCCACTGCTCTATATTGGGCCAATTAGGAACCACTTCGCAACCAATAGACACATACACAAGCAAAATACTATTAGCTGGGCCTAGCATTACAGGATGAGGCATCCAGCGCCTTAACATCTTGCAATATTGGAACGTTAGGATAGTTTCGCTCTCTACAAAACAATCGGCCGGACCGCACAACGCGTGCTGAAGAACAAGGGTGCAGTCATCTGGGAAATCTAATAAGAACTTGCTTAGTATTCCACACAGTAATATCCTTTGAATGCCTCCTTGCCATAGCACGCGCTCAACACCAACACCATCAAGGAATTCGTACTTCCCATCTGATGTTTGCAAAAACAGTGAGGTCTCATCCCTAAATGGCGGAAACGGTCGATGCGTAGGCTTAAGAGGCATATTGTGTCATCTCCCCATCTAGGTCAGCCTCCCGATTGAGAAAGGCAGCAACCAGTGGGAGGCTGTAAAATGCGTATGCCTTATTAGTCAGTATCATCTTTGCCACGGCCATCAGGGATTTCCATTGAGACCTACTAAACTCACTATCTCCATCTACGGCAAGCACGCAAAACAAAGTCTTATCAGGATGCTTGTTACTATCGTCAACTACCTCGGCAATAGTGTAGACGCCGGTCATTTTTGGCGTCACAACATACAAGCAAAAATCACACTCCTGGCGCTGCCTTATTTCCCCTGCCTGGCACTCAGGCGTCCAATCCGGAACAACTGGATTGTAGTGGTCTATCTTTATCATAGGAATCAGTTCCTCGCGCCAAGTAGAACCATTACAAGTGCCACCCAAGAATACCTTTGTCATATGCTCATCCCCTCCCCATATGCTACTATCTCTTGATGCCGGATGATGCGCAACAATACGTCACGTTCCCTTGCCATTTCGTTCAAGGCATTGACCAGCCACTTGCACTCCTGCGTGTGGTTGCGAAACAGGACTTTCTCTATGGTAGGAGGTTCCATATCTGTAGCAGGTTTTGGATGCAATTCCTCTAATCCTGGCACTATTATTAACTCGACCACATAATGCTCTTCATCCCTCTCCCGAAATTCATATGTCTGCCCGTATTTTGCCTCAACTACCTTAAATGCCTCGCCATCTCCGTCCTGAAGAGCCCAAGGTGCCATTGCATTGTTGATCATAATCCCTCCGCATAAGTCTTGGCAATCAATTCTCGTAACCGATCCCCGTGCTCGGCCTGTAGATCATACCAGGTCTTCTTAGTAAAAGATAAATCCTCACCACTCTCTAATGGGAACTTGTAGCGCCCACCCTCGCCACCAGTTACAACTTCCAATTCCTTGGCGAAGGTAAGAGTGGCCTCCCAATCATCTATGCCATACCCAAAATAAATAGGCACTTTCACAGACTGGAATGGCGGAGCTAGTCTGTTCTTGCTGGTACAAGCATCCACCCATATGCCAATCTTGCGAGAGTCCTTCTTGTCCCCATCCTTGATAGTCTGGTTGGTCTTCAACTCAATACGCACGCTGGCATGGAAGCGTATGGCTTTACCACCATATGTAGTAATCTTCTCACCAAACATCACCCCAATATTATCACGCACCTGGTTAGTGAAGATAGCACATACACTGCTACGGGCAATCTTGCGTGCCATAGTGCGCATTGCGCGACTGATCTGTGGTGCAGCGGAGGCATACATTTTCTTATCCAGGTCTTCCTCTTCCATCTCCGCCCGCGTGGTAGTGGCTGCAACGCTATCCCACACGAACACCATTGGATAGTCTTTGCCCAGCTCCTTATCCTTGCGTTCTATAAGGTCTAGCCACACCTCAAACAACTGATTAACGGTATCTGGCGTAAAGTATATCAGCGTGCTAACATCTACGCCCAACTTCTCCATCAACGGCTTGCTGACTGACGATTCGACATCAGCAAACACTGTCAGAGCGCCAAGCGCCTGACCTTGTATAATAGCGTGGGTTGCCAGCAAAGATTTCCCTGTAGAGTTCTCCCCGTAGATCTCTGTAATGCGCCCAACAGGAAACCCACCGCCCATAATAAGGTCCAATGGGAAGCAACCACTAGGTATCCACTCCTTTACCACACACAGAGAGGAAGGATTAGACAAGGTTGCCACACTACAACCCTCGTCATCATCGTCTTTTGTCTTATCCATACCTTTGATTAGGCCGGACACTGCTGCCTCATTCAACTTGTTACGGTCAGGCATTGGCAATCTCTTCCATAGCAACATCTGCGAAGTATTGCACCCCTGTAGGTATGGATGTCAAGAACCTCTTAGGCTTTGCGATGTTGTGATTGTATACCTGTAATGGCTGCTGAACTGCGATGCTATATTTGCGTATGGTTGACCGGACTTCAGGAGTGCCATGGTCTGCTCCTATCTCACTACGCCCGTTGTCCAACCTTGCGTAATCAGATTTGTCTGGAAAGACACTGACAACATAAAGTAGATCCCCAGACTGGAGATCTTCATCATGAGCAAACACTTCCTTGACATTAGCCTCTGCGCCAGGCAGTGTCATAAATAATGGCGTCAAACCCTCTTCATCAGCCACGAACCTTCTTTCCTCTCCGATCTTTTCTAGCATAACTGCAAACATTAGGCCACTCATTCTGCTTCTCCTTGGTTTTGCAACTTCTTGTCTGTTGGTTTTATCATCCTAGGGCATAATGGATCTGGGGTTGGGTGGTAAATATCCTGTAGACTTTTCTCGTGCGCATGTAACTTTTGTGCTGGGCACCCACCCTTACAAGTATTTAACCACACGCAGTTGGCACACCGCCCTTCTATATTCTCGTAATCTACGGCTGTGAACTGACGTATGGCATTGAAAACCTGGCTGTTCTCCCATATCCACTCCAGGGAATGCTCTCGAACATTCGAGTCAGCAGTAAGGCTTTTCCAAGCTGCACAAGGGTGCACGGTGCCATCCGGTCTAACCAGGATCAGATCCTGACCCGCATGACATGCCTTAGCCTTTCCTAACTTGGCAAGGTTCTGGCTGGTTCCTACTGCTGCGTGCCTGAAATCTACTGGGCACCCAAACCGCAGGGCACACTGCATCTCCTTACGCGCAGGATCTGTCGCTTCATAGTCCATTATATCCTGCAACTTGCTAAACTCTAGTGGAGAAAGGTTGAGGACGGACCGATGAACATACCCACGCGTCTGAGGCACAAACCGTAGGACAGACATTTTGCTGACGCCAAGTCCTTCGCACAAATCCCGCACGGCAGACAGGTGCGCGTAATTCGGTAGCATAGGCACAAAATGAACGTTGACACGGATGCCATAAGCTACTGCCGTCCGAATACCCTCAGTAATAGCATGCCAAGCACCGGCCACGTTCATAATGTAATCATTCACAACTGGCCTGTGACTATGCAAACTGAAGATAAACGTCAACCCTCTGGGAGCCAGATCCCTCATGCTTCTGGTATATCCCCAACTCCTCAATCCCCGTATACCTTGATGGTAGCAATCAAAGTACGCGCTATCTGTGTTGATTACCTTGCCATCCACCACACTGTAGTCTATATCCCATATGCCAGTAGAATAGAACAGCACATCAGAGAATCCCAAATCAAGAGCATGCTCTATATAATCAATCGCAAGAGGACCCAACAGGATAGGATCTCCACCACTTAGACTAAGCGTCGTAGCGCCAAGCGCCCGCGCCTCCTCCATCAGCCGCCAGTGCTCTTCTGGCGTCAACTCGTTCCGCAAGGCTGTCGATGCCGAACCACTTGAGCAGTGTATGCACCGCACCAAGCACTTATTGCTGACTTCCAGTGATAATTCCTCGACTTGCTGCATCAATCACTCCTTGTTCGCATCTGATGGCCTGTATTTGTCTACTCGATAGCATTGGTCGATGGTCAAGAAGTCATTGGCCTGATCGAACAAGCTGGTCAGGTCACTCACCTCATAACAGGCGTAACTTATATCCTCTACATCAAAACTAGCGTCAATAGCCCGCTGCCGTACTTTCTGTATGGCGTACCATTTATCCTCGGTGTTTTGCGTATTGAACTCACTCTTTGTGCCACGTTCCTCACGTCGCTTGAGAACGTTCTCTATGCACGCCTCAAGAGGTGTATCAAGGAATAGCCACTTGTATTGTAGCCCAAATCCATTGATCTCGCGCGTCAACTCTCTATAGCGTGTCCATAGGTGGCTTACTATCAAGCCCTCAAACACAACATGTCCGAACTGGCTAAAATAGCGCACCGTGCTACATATCCAGTCCTGATTGGTAATAGTGTCGCAACCTCCGCATACATTGACGTAAGACCCGATAGCAAACATAGGAACACCACTAGGTAAGACTACACCAGTTGCTAAGGTCTTGCCATGGTGTTTTACCTCATAAGAGGATACACCCATCCCGCAGGCCTCAAGCAACTGGCGCACGATGTAAGACTTACCAGATCCAGACGTGCCACGAATGTTGATCACCACGGAGATATACCTCGGGATGGCTCCACTATGAGCCATCCCTTATATGACTTGCGTGCTACCGTTTCTGCTGCTGCCGCATCTTCAAACGGCTGCGAATGTCGGATCCTACCTCGTCCTGTACGGTCTCTTCCTCCTTGGCTGCTGACCTTGCCGATCGCGTTGGCGCAGCATTCCCACGCCGCTTGTTACTGGCTGGGACGGATGGCTGCTCCTCTTCCTGAGCCAACTCCTCCACATCCGCTCCTGGGCCAAGACCGTACTTCTCCAGGATCCGGTCGTAGGGCATCAACACTACGACAGCATCACCCTTGACAGTGATGTCCTCACTTGGGTCATCACCTAGCATAACAGGTGTGAGGTCCTTAGCTTCTTGCAACCACTCATCAACCTTCTCGGCATCAGGGGACAGTGCGAATGAGTGCTTGCGAGACAGCACTTCGTACTCGGTATCCAGCCCCTGTCCCTTGCGGTCTACAGTCAAGTCTATACCATCATCTACATCGGAGATATCCCCATAGTCTGGATCCCCAACCAGCGTCTGGACTGACTTGAACACAGAGGTGCCTGGGGTGTAAATGAGCGGTCCATTACCAGTCTCACCCTGTCGGTCGCCTGCCTCACGCACGACAACATTCATCCAAAACTGCCGTCGCACGCGCAGCTTGCCAGCCAAGTCGCGATAGGATTTGCCAGCCTTGTACAACTCCTCCACCAATTCACATATGGGGCAGGTATAGGCACCATTGGTCGTGAAACTGGGGCACTTCTCTGTAGCACTGTCAGGCAGGTTGTAGTGAGTGCCAACCTCCTGGAAGAAGTACTCCATGGCGCCAACTGCTGGAAGGATGCGGATGACGTTGCGACCTTCTTTCGGCGTGAAAAATCCCTGCCCACCTCCAAGGTCCATGCCA
>Ga0315274_10004679_pt1 | contig 20076 bp, 19 predicted proteins | sample YL17G02_20_MG_FD_203700 | JGI IMG/M metagenome (GOLD analysis project Ga0315274, IMG submission 203700) | Sediment microbial communities from Yellowstone Lake, YNP, Wyoming, USA - YL17G02_20 | ecosystem: Environmental > Aquatic > Freshwater > Lake > Sediment | place: USA: Wyoming | collected... | reverse complement strand
ATGGAGGACGAGCCCGCGGTCACCTCGTATCTGGCCTGCTCCCCGGCCGGCACAAAGCTCACCCTTCCCTGGAGGGCAACCACCTCCAGGGAGCTGTCTCCCACATAAAGATCAAAGCTGGTCTGGGGCAGGGCCCATACATAGCCGAAGGGGGTGGTGGCCTTGATGGCCCCCTGGGAGCCCTTGTTGTGGAATCGGGCGGTGCCAGAGGCGATATCGACCTGGGTGAGATCGCCTCTTAGCGCCAGGAGCTGGATTTGGGTATTGCCATTGATCCTGGCCCAGGTGCCGTTGGGCAGGATGAATTCCGCCTTCCCCTCCTGGTTGGAGTAGAGGGAATCCTCCATGCCAAACGGGGCATCCTTCACGGCGGTCACCCAATCCTGCTCGGCAGGGACAAATCGCAGCAGCTGCCCCTCAATGTGCGATATCCGGCCCACCAAGATGGGCGGGTGCGGCAGCTGAACTTGGGATGAGGCAGCCGGGGTCAGGGTGAAGAATAGAGCCGATGTCAACCAGCATAGCCTCTTGATCTTGTCCATTTTCTCTCCTTGGCCTATCTGATCCATGACCCCATATTATAGGCGATGATCGGGTTGAGGCAAATGATTTCCGCAGGGGATGGAAAATGAATGGCAGGGAAGAAGAAAAAAGGAGGGTTCAAGCCAGCTGGCTGACCTGGCGGGGATAGGCTGTTCGAGGGATTGCCTCGTAGGCTGGGGTGGGTTGGAGACGGTGAGCGAAGATCTGGTCGCCCGAGGTCTCCCTCCGTGGACGGCCGGATCGCTTGCTCCTTTGACCTGCCCATCCCTTCAGGGTCGCAGCAGCTCGTTGAGGCCGGTCAGCTCTGACTTCTCCTTGACCGTTGAGCATTCGGCCAACTCCTGCAACAGGATCTCCAGGGTGGAGAAGGCCCGGGCCGAGAAGAGGTGGCCCCCGGTTACCTGGCCCCTGAAGTCAGAGAGCAGGCAGTGCAGGTGCAGGAAGGGTTGATTCTGCAGGGGAAAGAGGTTCCCCTCCAGGGAGAGGACCTCGAAGGGCCCGTGGAGTCGGAATTCGACCGTCTTCTCCAGCAGGATGGGGAGGGCGATGTCGTCCTGAAGGTTGCGGAAGACGACCTCTTCGAAGCTGCCAATCGCGGACAGGACCGCTGCCCTTTGGATCCCCTGCTGGAGGGAGATCTCCTTGAGGCGCGCGAAGACCTCCTCCCCGGGCATCAGCCGGGTCAGGATGAGCCTGCCCGGCCTTATTTCTTCTGTGAAGGGCTGGTGGTTTCCCATCATGCCCGCTCCACCTTGACCCTCATGGATCTCACCCCATCGAATACCTTGACATCGCCGAGGAGCCTGCCGAAGATGTTGACCGGACTGGCGGGCCGGATCTCATCGCCGTGACTGGCAGGGGTCGGTCCCCAGAAGATGCAGAAGGCCGATCCTGGCGGCCAATAAGCAATGTCCCCCGCCTCCACCACTGCCTGGGGGTTCTCTGCCTTGGCCTTCACCGGAATGGAGAAATAGATCTCGTCTCCCCAGGTGCTGCCGTGGGATTCGAAGGGCAAGGCCTCCCAGACCGCCTGGGCCGTCTCCGAATCGTTGAGCTCGGCGTAGGCCTCAACTCCCCCCACACTGATCTTGATCTGTTTCTTCTCCAACGCAGGCCTCCTTTCTCCCGGGCGCTGACCCACACTTCCCCACTAAGATAACCTGAAAATCGTTCACATTGGTATTGGTCGGTCCGGTCTTGATGAGGTCTCCGAGCCGCTCAAAGAAGTGATAGGAATCGTTCTCCTGCAGGTAATCAATGGCCTTCATCCCCAACTCTTGGGCCCGAGCGGTCGTCCCCCCATCCGCCACTGCCCCGGCCGCGTCGGTCGGCCCATCGCTGCCATCCGTCCCCAGGCTGAGGAATAGCAGATCCTTCATCCCCTCCAGGCGCAGCGCCGCAGATAGGGCCATCTCCTGGTTTCTCCCGCCCATGCCCTTCCCCTGGAGGGTCACCGTGGTCTCCCCTCCGAAGATGAGACAGGCCGGCGCCCCTATGGGATGTCCGGTCTTCTGCACCTCCTTGGCCAGCCCGGCCAGGACCTTGGCCACCTCCCGGGCCTCCCCCTCAACGAAGGAGGAGAGGATCAGGGGGTGATAGCCCAGGCCCCTGGCGGTCTTTTCTGCGGCCTGCAAGACCAACATATTGCTGCCGATGACCAGATTGTGCACCTTGGCAAAGATGGGATCTCCCTGCTTGGGGGTCTCGGGGATCTCCCCTCTCTTGCCGGATTCGATGTGCGCCAGGATGCTCGGGGGGACCTTCCCTAAAATGCCGAATTTCTTGAAGATGCCGTAGACCTCCTCGAAGGTGCTGGTATCGGGAACGGTCATGCCCGAGGCGATCACATCCAGGGGGTCGCCCACTACATCGGAGAGAATCAGGGAGAGGAGGGTGGCCGGAGAGGCCAGTCGGGCCAGTTGCCCTCCCTTCACCCGGGAGATATGCTTGCGCAGGGCATTCATCTCGTTGATCGTGGCCCCGCAGGCCAGGAGCAACTTGGTGACCTCTTGCTTCTCCTGCAGGCTGATCCCCTCCACCGGCAGGGGCATGAGGGCCGATCCGCCGCCCGAGATCAGGCAGATCACCAGGTCGCTCTCTTTCGCCCCGGAGACCAGGTCCAGCATTTGTTGGGTGCCCACCATCCCCTTCTCATCCGGCACCGGATGCCCGGCCTCCACCAGCCTGATCTTCTTCACGGCATCCGTGTAGCCGTACTTGACATTCACGATGCCGGAGGCGATGCGATCTCCCAAGATCTCCTCCACGGCCACCGCCATGGGGGCACTCGCCTTCCCCGCCCCCACCACCAGGACCCTCTCGAAGCCTCGCAGGTCCAGGGCCTCTTTTCCCAGAGATAACAGGTCTCCTTCCCGCCTCAGATGGCGCCGCACTGCCTCCTTGGGATTCACCGCCGCCAAGCCGGCTTCGAAGATCTTCTTCGCGTGTTCCCGCAATGGGTTGTTTGAGCTCATCACCTCACCCCCCTAAACCCCTAAAGGCCAGTCCCCAAGAGCTTGAATCCGATAAGGTTCTCTACCTGTTTCACCCCTTCGACGGCCCGCACAATCTCCTCGGCCAGCGCCCGCTCATGCTCTGTCTCCACCAATCCCTCCAGGGTTGCCTTCCCCTTTTCCACGCGGACTTCCAGCCAGGCAGTCGCCACCCGCCCATCCATGGCCAGATAGGCTCTGATCTTGCTTTCCAGGGCAAGATCCTCCATCGCCTCCATCGAGGCGGGCTGGGGGCGACACGAGGGGGAGTCCGCCAAGGCGGCCAAAAGATCGGTTGCCTCCCCGGGCGCAAGGCGCTCGGTGTTGAGGGTAAGGTCATAGAGGTCCGGGTTCAAGGAATCGGCGTCGAAGACATAGCGGATGTAGCTGGACCGCTCCCGGTCGCTCCTGGCCACGACCTTGGCCGCCGTCTCCTCATTAATCCCCTCCCGATTCGCGATGCGCTTCACCCGCACCTTGAAAGGGGCGTAGAGCTTTATCCGAAGGGCATGAGCAATCCCATGCAGGATGACATTGCCCCCCCTTCCGACGATGATCACATGATCCTTCCGGGAGAAGTCGGTAATGATTGCCTCCACCAGGGTGAAGTAATTCCGACGGTCGGCCTCCGACCTTTCCCAGAAGGTGACATGGCGTTCATCCATCTTGGCCAGGGATTGCTTCAGCCATCCGTAGCTTTCCGCCGCCGCAAAAATGGCCTCTTTATCTACATAGGAATAGCCGAGCTTCTCCGCTAATGGCTTGACAATGGTGCCCCGTCCGGATCCCATTAGACTGGAAATGGTGATGATGGCCATGAGGTACCCTCCTTTACGACTCAAGGAGAGGTGGCTGCATCCAGGATCTGGGAGAGATGCATCACCTTCCCCTTGTGGCCTCTCCTCCTCATCCCATAGGAGAGCTGGATCATGCACGAGGGACAGGAGGTGGCCAGGATTTCTGCCTCTGTCTTCTCCAGATGATTCAGTTTACGCTCTAAGATCTTCATCGACTGCTCGTAATGCATGATGTTATAGCTGCCTGCAGCCCCGCAACACCAATCGGCCTCCGCCATCTCCCGAAAATCCAGGCCCGGCACCGATCTGAGCAGGAGCCGGGGCAAGCGCGCCATGCCCTGATAGCGGCTGAGGTGGCAAGGGTCGTGGAAGGCGACCTTGTGGGAAAAGGGCTGAAGCGGGAGCAGATGGGGCAGGCCCTCCTCATGGAGGAATTCGCTGTAATCCTTGACTTTTTCGGAAAATGCGAGGGCCTCGGCGTGGGCAGCAGGATCGCTCTCGACCAAGTGGGGGTACTCCTTGAGAAAGGAGGCGCAACTGGAGCACTCAGTGACGATGGCCTTCACCTTGGCCTGGCGGAAGACGGCCAGGTTCTTGCGGGTCAGATTGGCTGCGGCCTCCAGATCCCCATAGCTGTGAGGGGGGAGGCCGCAGCAGTAGTTGTCGAAGAATTCGATCTCGTAGCCAGCCCGCTGCAGGAGTCGCAGCGTGGCCCATCCCACCTGAGGCAGGACCAGGTCGAAACCGCAACTGAAGAAATAGGCGACCTTGCCCTGGCTGCCCAAGGGGGAGGGAGAGAAATGCGCTCCCACCTCCTCTCGCAGGGAATGAAGGGGGAGGGCCTCCACCAGCCCTTCGGTCCGGGAGATCCTTTTTCCGAACCAGCCGAATAGCTCCAGGGCGCGGGCCAGGTGGCTGAGGCGAGAGAGCTTTCCCAGGGCGGCCAGCGTGATCAGCCTGCGCATGCGGGAGGGGTAGGGCAACAGCTCGTGAAAGAGCAGGCGCTCGACCGGGGATTGGCCAAACCGCCTCAAATAAGCGGCCCGGGCCGTCACCATGATCTCGTGCGTCTTCACCGCGGGGAAGCAGTTGGCGACGCAGGCCCGGCAGAGGAGGCATTCGAAGAGGGCATCCTTCATCTCGGGGGTGAATTCGAGCCTGCCCTCGATCACAGCCCGCACATGGGCGTGGTGCCCGCGGGCCACCGACCCCTCTTTTCCGGTCACCCGATAGACAGGGCAGGTGGGCTGGCAGAAGCCGCACCGGTTGCACCGGGCAACCTCATCGTAGATGGGGAGAAACTCGGCTACGGTTTCCATCGACTTGGCATCTGGGCCGGTTACAGCCGGGCCCAGGCCTCCAGCAGGGTGCGCTTGGCCCCGGCAATGACGGCCTCGGAGGTCTCTCCTGCCATAGGCTTCACCTCGAAGGCCACCACCGGCCTCTTCCCCTCCTGCAGATATCCAACCTCAAAAAGGGCCCTCAAGAACTCGGTCACCTGGGGCACATCCACCTCTCCTCCCGGGACCCCAAAGGCGGGATGGAGATCCCCATAGGCAGGGTGGGACTTGTCCTTCATGACGCAATTGCCGATATGGATATGCAGCAGGTAGTCCTTGAGCATCCCCAGGGCCTGCTGGGGGGTTTCCTTTTGCAGGGGAAGGTGAGAGAGATCGACCATCAATCCGAATTTGGGGAAGGCCGCCCGCACCTCCTTCGCCACCCGCAGGGCATCCGGGGAGGGGCCGATGAGACAGCGCTTATCGATCTCCGAATCGAAGGTCTCCAGGACAATCGCTGGATCTCCACGGTCCTGGGCGTATTGGCAGATCTCCTTCAAGGATTTGATTAGTTGGGAGATGCCCGCCTCCCGGTTTCCGCCCGGGTCCGGACCGGAGAGCATGGCCACCGCCTGTGCCCCCACAGTCTGTGCCTCGTCCACGCAGGCCTTGATCCGTTCCACCGCCGCCTTCCGCTTTTCCTCCTCCGGGCTATTCAAATCCAGCTTGGCGGAGAGCAATGCGGGCTGCCCCCCGAAGCCCACTGCCATCCGGGCATCTTTGAGGAATTTTCCCACCGCCTCCCGCTGCGCGGCATCCTTGATGGAGGTGATCTCGATGGCGGAGAAAAAATCGTCGTTGGCGATCTTCTTGACGGTCTCCAGGATGTTACCTTCCCCTTTCATCGCCTCAGGAAAGGCCATGAAATGCACAATTCCCACCTTCATATAGGACTGCAAGGACTCCTTCATCTTCTTCCTCCCGATATAATGAGGGTTATCGCCCAGTTAGATGGTCTCTTTCACCCCGGTCAGGGTGCCATCCAGGGACATGGGACACACCGCCTGCCGGTCAACGACCACCTCCAGAAGGCTGGGGTGTCCCGAAGCAAAGGCCCTTGCCAGGGCAGGCTTGATCTCCTCCGGCCTCTCCGCCCGCTCTGCCCAGAGGCCCATGCCCTCGGCCACCTTTATGAAGTCCACCCCCCGGTCATGGCTGTCCTGCTCGTAGCCAATGAAGGTGGAGATGTGGCGCTCTCCATAAAAGAGATTCTGTTGCTGGCGGATCAGGCCCAGGAGCGAATTGTTCAGCAAGAAGACGACGATCGGGATCTTGAACATGGCTGCGGTGGCCAGGTCCTGGAGGGACATGGCCAGGCTTCCATCCCCCACGAAGTTGACGCACTGCCTCTCCGGCTTGGCCAGCTTGGCGGCGATGGCCGCCCCCAGGCCCCATCCCATGGGACCAGCTCCGCCGGTCACCAGATAGGTTCGGGGCTCATAGGCGTCGAAGAGTTGAGCCGACCAAATCTGGCTGATCCCGATGTCGTGGGTGACGATAGCATCCCGATTCAGGAATTCCCGCAGCTCCTTGATGGCCCGTTGCGGCTTGATGGGGACCTGGTCGAAGTCAACCCGTCGGGCCAGCTGCACGCGATCCAGAGCCAATTGGTGGATGCGCTCGTCTCGCCGAGGGATCCTCTCCTTCTTTTCCTGACCGAGGACCTGGATCATTCGCTCCAGGAAGTATTTGACATCGGAGACCACCCCCAGATCGGTTGCCACTGCCTTGCCGATCTCGGTGGGATCGAGATTGACATGGATTACCTTGGCGTCGCGGAGGAAGGTGTTCACCTTTCCAGTGTGCCGATCCCCGAAACGCCCCCCCAGATTGATGATCAGGTCCGACTCCAACAGGGTCTTGTTGCCCAGGGGGGAGTTGCAGATGGTGCCCACGCCGCCGGCATAGAGGGGATGATCCGCGGGGATGCTGCCCTTGCCCATCAGACTGGAGGTGACGGGGATAGCCAGCAGTTCGGCGAGCTCTCGCAACCAGGGGCAGGCATTGGCCAGGACCACTCCGCCCCCGGCAATGATCACGGGCCTCTTGGCCTCCAGGATCATCGCGGCTGCTTGCTCGATCTCCTGGGCTGAGGCGAGGGGGAGGGACTCCCGGCCCTCGTCGCCCAAGGCGGAAAAATCCACTTCGATGGTCGCCTTTTGCAGATCCACGGGCAAATCGATCAGGATGGGTCCCATCTTCCCGGAGGAGGCGATATTGAAGGCTCGATTGACCAGGGCGGGGATCTCCTCGGCCGTCTGGGGAAGAAAGGCCCTCTTGGTGATGGGAGCGACGATTCCCGTGATGGGCGCCTCTTGAAAGGCGGCAGTGCCGATGGCGGACTGGATCACCTGGCCGGTCATGGCGATCATGGGGATCGAGTCAAACCAGGCCGTATAGAGGCCCGTGACCAGGTTGGTCCCTCCGGGCCCAGAGGTTGCCAGGCACACCCCGACTTTGCCGGTCACTCGATAATGGGCGTCGGCGGCGAAGGCGGCGGTTTGCTCATGCCGCACCACAAAGGAATTGATCTGGTGGCTCTCGCGCAGGGCATCATAAACCGGAAGGATAGCTGCCCCCGGGACACCGAAGACCCTCTCTACCCCTTTCCATTCAAGGATCTTGACGATGGCCGCCGCGGCCGACATCTTGACCTTTCCCTGGGGCATACCCACCGCAGCCCCGGATCGGCGGCTGATTGGATCCTCCATCTCTCCTTTTTCCATCCTTTCTGTTCCTTTCTGGGCAAAAATTACCCGTAGACCTCACGGTTCACAATATAAGGAGGGATCCTTCCCTCCAGGGCGGAAATCATATTCTCCGCGGCCATGGTGGCCATGAGGGTGCGTGTCTCGATCGAGGCGCTGGCGATATGGGGAGCCAGCACCACATTATCCAAATGGAGCAGCCCGGGATGGATCTTCGGCTCATGCTCAAAGACATCCAGGGCAGCACCGGCGATCTGCTCAGTCCTGAGAGCCTCCACCAAGGCCTCTTCGTCCACGATCGGGCCTCGGGAGGCGTTGATCAGGTGGCTGGTCTTTTTCATCAGGGAGAGCTCCCGGCGCGAGATGTAATGAACGGTCTCCGGGAGTAGGGGCAGATGGAGGGTCACGAAATCCGACTCTCGCAGAAGGCCCTCTTTGTCGGAGAACTCCACCTTCAGCTCTTTCTCCAGCGCGGCTTCGATCCGCTGCAGATCAGTGTAGAGCATCTTCATTCCAAAGCCCAGGGCCCGGCGCGCTACCGCCTTCCCGATGCGGCCCATGCCGCAGATGCCCAGGGTCTTGCCATAGACATCGTGCCCGAGCAGGAGCATAATCCCCCAGCCCTGATACCTCCCAGCGCGCGCATAGCGGTCGGCCTCTGCCACCCGGCGGGCGGCGGCCATCAACAGGGCCCAGGTGAAATCGGCCGTGGTCTCATCCAACACCCCCGGGGTATTGGTGACCGCGATCCTGCGGCGCGAGGCCGCTTGGACATCGATATTGTCGAAGCCCACCGCCACATTCGAGACCACCCGCAGGGACGGAGCAGAGGCCAGCACCTCATCATCGATCACATCGGTCAAGAGGCACACCAGGCCCTCCGTGCCTTGGAGGTGCGAGATCAGATCTGCCTTGCTCAGCGGCTTATCCCCGGCATTGACTTCCACCGCCGCGTGACGGTCAAGGAGGTCAAGGGCCGGCTGCGGGATCATTCGCGATACAAATATCTTCGGCTTTCCCATGTTCATCCCCCCTGTCAAGAGAGCGGAAAAAGGACAGGATCAATTTTAGAGGTTGAAAAGGGGAAACCCGCGAAGGGGCGCGGGCATTTGTGCATGGATCGAGGGGAAGGGATCAGGCCTTAAAGGCTCACCGCGGACATGGCAGAGCGGGGAGCCAAGCCAGCCCATTCCCATCAGGAACAGCCCTGGCAACTACCCCGGGAACAGCCGGAACAACCATTCGAGGAAGCAGAGCTGACGAAACGATCTCCGGCCTTACATCCGAAGACCGAGAACCTCTTTTCCAATTTTTTCGAGCCACAAGCAGGGCAGTCGATCGAAGGATTGCTGCCCCTCACCAATCTTTCGAAATCGGCCCCGCAGGACTTGCAGGTGTACTCAAAGACGGGCAAGGCACTTCACCTCCTGAGCAAATCTATTAAAAGGGCTTCCGGGGGACCTTCTCCCAATCCGCCAAAAACCTCTGGATCCCAATATCCGTGAGCGGATGCTTGATGAGCTGTTCGATGACCGCCGGAGGGATAGTGGCCACATGGGCTCCGGCCATTGCCGCTTCGATGACATGAAGCGGATGGCGGATGCTGGCTACGATCACCTGGGTGGAATATCCATAATTTTCATAGATGGTGACGATCTCCCGGACCACATCCATTCCCACCTGGCCGATATCATCCAGCCGGCCCACGAAGGGGCTGACATAGGTCGCCCCGGCCTTGGCGGCCAGCAAGGCCTGGTTGGAGGAAAAGATGAGGGTGACATTGGTCTTGATCCCCTCGCGGCTCAAGGCCTTGGTGGCCTTCAGGCCCTCCCTGGTCATGGGGATCTTGATCACAATGTTCTTGTGGATCTTGGCCAGCTCCCTGGCCTCCCTCACCATCCCCTCCGCCTCCAGGCTGATCACCTCTGCGCTGATGGGCCCATCCACGATTTCGCAGATCTCACGGAGGACCTCCAGGAAGTCGCGGCCCTCTTTGGCCACCAGGGTGGGATTGGTGGTCACCCCATCCAGGACGCCCAAATCCGCCATCTCTTTGATGGCCTTCACATTGGCAGTATCGATGAAGAATTTCATGTGGTTTCTCCTGCTCTCTCAAAAGCGGACATTCAAGGCGGCAGACACGGCGTAACGGTGGTCCCCTCCGTATCCGCCTGCGAGATCGAGCCCCACGAAGGGGATACGGATCCCGAGGCCCGCGGTGTAAAGGCGGCCCGCCTCGCCACTCTCGGTGATATTATTGACTCCACCCCGCAGGGCCAGGTGGCGGCCCAGGAGCCACCATTCCAATCCAGCCGAGATCTCCCGCGAGGCGTCGAACTCGAATTTCTCTCCAGAGCGGGACTTCACGAGTTCCCGGCCCTGCTTGGTGATGTCCCCGTCCACGGAGAGGGTGAGATCCTTGAAAGGGGTCAGCGCCACCCCTGCGCGATATTGTCCGCGGAGCTTGGTCTTGGGCTGGTGCTTTTCCCAGTCGATCTCGGGCTCGTTGATGTTCCGGCCCAGGGCTCCGATCTTCACCCAATCTCCCAGGGTGATCAAAACCCCGGCGTCCACCCCCCATGCCCATCCATCCACCTTGTTATCGTTGAAGTGCTTCTTGTAATCGATCTCATCCTGGTATTCTCCGGTGTCCTGATCGAAGACATAGTAGCGATCGACGTAGCGATAGGCCTGGATATACTTCGCATTCACCCCCACGGCGATATTGGGGATCCCCAGGGTGCTGGCCAGGGTCAAGGCGATGTTGTTCGTCACCAAGCTGTTCACATCGACCCGGGAGGAATTGTTGGCCCGATCCGATTCCGTGGGGCCCAGATGGCTCAGCTCAGTGTCGGCATGGGGGTCCAGATTGGCCTGGGCCAAGGCCACGGAACTGAGGGCAAACCATTTGGAGGCCAGGGCGAATCCCGCATGGGCACCCCCAAAGACCCCCACCTCATCCTTGTTGAATCGCTCCAGGATGTCCTTCAGATCCTTCATCTCGGAGAGGGTGTAGGGCGCCCCATGATCGTCCTCCCACACCTCCAAATCCTCTATGATGTTATAGACCCGGTCGGTCGCCTTGGCCCCGGCAAAGGGGGTGATGTCCACTCCTTTGATCTGGGTGATGGCGGCCGGATTCCAGTAGACGGCGGTGGCATCGTCAGCGACCGCCACAAATGCCCCGCCCATGCCCATGCTGCGGGGACCAGCCATCTCAAAACCCGCGGCTCCCCAGGGCAGGCCCAGCAGGAAGAACAGCAGAAAGATCCAGGGGACAGAATACTCTCCCACCTTCCTCCGTCTATCCTCTTTCATGCCTCCTCCTCTCTGAACGGGAGTTTCGGGAATAGCCGCAGACTGCAAACATTTTATAACATAAGGCCCCATGACTGTCAAGGATCAGCCAGGACCCAAGAACAGCGATAGAAGTTGTCCTAAGTCATCCTAAGGGACTACGAGGTTTTTAAGAGTCCAAAACGTCCCTTTACTTTGTCCTCAAGAGGTCTGGATGACCTCGGTTAGCCCCTCAGAGAGACCTCCTCGTCATGTCCCGGCAGATGTAGAGAAACCTCTCCCTGCATTCGAGATCTGTCAGGCTTCCCAGATCCCTTTCCCTGCCTCACGTCACCACGGCCAGCTCAAAGCACCGCTTTCGGATCGAGCGAAAGAGCCTCAGCTTTTCCCCATCCAGGGCCAGCTTCAAGATCAGCTGCCCGGCATGGTGCACGATCCGACCGGCGACCTGGATCAGCTTCCAGCGAAAGGTGGCCATGCGGTGATGCCAAAAGGATTCTGGACAGGAGAGCCGCTTAAACCCCAGGAAAAGATGGTAGGCGATCACCCCGATTCGGAAAAAGACGGCATGGGCAAAGCTCTGCCCACAAGGCATCCGATCTAAACCCAAACCACCCTTCAGCTCTTTCAGGAAGTTTTCTGCCTGCCCCCGCTGGTGGTGCCATTCCAAGACCTGGAGGGCACTTTTCTGCTCGGAGGGCCCATTGCTGGCTACCCCATGATAGACAGCCGGTCTTGTTCTCCAAACAGATCCGGCTGGCGGCGTAGCTCCCGTTTGACGACCAGACGAAAGGCAGGGTGGGTGCGGGCCATGGTGTGCACCGTCTCGGCCACCTCCTACCCACAGCCGACCACCGGCTCCTTCCACTCCGTCTCAACGAGGCTGCGGATCGCCTCCTTTCTGCCCGATCCTGATCCGCCGTGATGGCGCAGTACACCCCATTCGCTTCTAGCTCGTTGATCAACTCCGCCTGATAGGAGGCAGAATCGGCCCGATAGTAGGCAATACGCTTGCCCGCGGGCATGCGAGCCTTGCACCCTCGGTAGAAGCTCAGCTGCCCTGAACCCGGAGAGACGCGGCCCTCCCGAAACTCCTCAGAAAGACAGACCGGCGTCTCGAACAGAAAGCCCAGCATGGGCATGTAGCCTTTGACTCCTTGATAGGTCCACTGAGCTTCTTGATTCTCCGCCTCTATCTGCGTGGCATCCACATCCAGGGTGTACTCCGTGATCTTATCCCGCCGCAGAATGCGCTGGTTGAGGAGATCCCGCACCTGCCCCAGTCCGTGTAGCCCCGCTTGCCCCGCCTGGGGATCCCCCATCCGCCTGTCTGCGCCTGCCTGTGCCGTAAGCACGGCAGACAGGTGCAGCGCACAGGCAGAGCGGAGCCCATCTCCCACCGTGTCGGGATCGGGGATCTGATCCCGACCCACCCGCTTCCTCAGTCCAGCCTCCTGCTCTAACTCCCGCAGGTCTTCCAGGCTCTGACCACCTGCCTGCAACAGCAACACCAGACTGTCTACAAACACCGAAGGGGCATAGCCCCGGTTGCTGCCGGGGCCGGTCAGATGCCGGTCGGAAAGCTCCCGCAACCCCATCCCGTGGTTGTACTCCGCCAGAAGGGCCAGGCCTCCGTGCGCCGTCAATTGCTCATCGGTTCTTTCGATCTTGAACTCCAACACGCTTTGTCGTATCCTCTTTTCAGCCCTCCTGGGTCATCTGGGATTTCACCTTGCAGGTGAGCATTATACTCACCGAAACCCCTGATACCAAGAGGGCTTTTTCAATTTCTCGGGCGTCTATCTCTGTTTTAGGGCTCTCTCAACTCAATGTCCGATTCGGTTTGATCTTTGTGTACGGAGGGTTGCCTTTGCAGATCAAGAGGAGGAAAGAGAATCGTGGGGAGGGAATCAAGATCAGCTAAAGGGGGGTGAGGAGGCTCAGGACCCCAACGATTCAATGGCCCAGGATGCTTATTATCCCTTCCAGCGCAGATCGAGCTCGCGCGCGGCCTTCACCTCATCCAGTCGGGAGACCTTGGTGAGATGAGGCGCCGAGGTGATCTGCGAAGAATCCCTCTCCGCCTCCTCGGCAATTTCCCTCATGGCGGCAATGAATTGATCGAGGCTTTCCTTCGATTCGCTCTCGGTGGGCTCAATCATCATGGCACCCGGGACGACGAGGGGGAAATAGACGGTAGGGGGGTGAAACCCCTTATCCATCAACCTCTTGGCGATGTCGAGGGTCTTGACTCCCAACTTCTGCTGGATCTTATCGCTGGCCACGAACTCGTGTTTACACAGGCGATTGAAAGGAATGTGATAATGAGGGGCAAGCTGGGTGCGAAGGTAATTGGCATTCAGGGTGGCCATCTGCGCCACGCGCTTCAGCCCCGATGGACCGAGGGTGAGGATGTAGGCGTAGGCCCGCACCAACACGGAAAAATTGCTGTGAAAGGCCCTGACCTTGCCAATCGAGGCGGGGAGATCGTAATTCAAGTGGAATCGTTCGCCTTCCTTCTCCACTACAGGCACCGGGAGAAAGGGTGCCAGCATCTCTCTTACCGCCACCGGGCCTGCGCCCGGGCCTCCACCGCCATGGGGCGTAGAAAAGGTCTTGTGCAGGTTCAGATGCAGTAGATCGAAGCCCATATCCCCGGGCCGGGCGATTCCTAAGATGGCATTGAGGTTGGCCCCATCTCCGTAAACCAGGCCCCCACGAGAGTGGACGATCTCGCAGATCTGTACAATCTCCTCTTCGAACAGGCCCAGGGTATTGGGATTGGTGATCATGATGGCGGCAACCTCTTCATTCATCAGCTGGGCCACCCTGGTGGGGTCGATCAAACCTCGGGCATTGGAAGGAAGCGGTTTCACCTGATAGCCGGCAAGGGTAGAGCTGGAGGGATTGGTACCGTGAGCGGAATCCGGCACCAAGACAAACCGGCGGGGATTTCCCTGGGCCTGGTGGTAAGCCCGAATCATCATCATGCCGGCCAGCTCCCCCTGAGCACCTGCAGCCGGCTGCAGGCTCACCCGATCCAGTCCCGATATCTCGGCCAGAAACCGCTCCAGTTCATGCATCAGGCGAAGAACCCCCTGGCTCAGCTCTTCCGGTTGGGAGGGATGGGCACGGGTGAATCCCGGGAGTCGAGCCACATGCTCGTTGATCCGGGGGTTGTATTTCATGGTACAGGAACCAAGGGGGTACAATCCCAATGCGACGGCATAATTCCACTGGGAGAGGCGGAGGAAATGTCGGACCACATCGATCTCGGAGACCTCGGGGAGTGCGGCCTGCTCCCTCCGTTGAAGCGAAGCGGGCACCAGGCCATCGATCTCTTTCTCCGGCACATCCATGGGGGGGAGGGAATAGCCTACCCTCCCGGGAGAACCCCTCTCGAAGATCAGGGATTCCTCGAAGATCAGCCCGCTCTGACCCACACCCGCCGACATCATTCACCTCCCCTGGTGAGCTCGTCCAGTGACTCTGCCAGGCGATCGATCTCTTCCTTCGTGTTCATCTCAGTTACGCAGAAGAGACAACGATCCTCCGTTTCTGGGAAGAAGCGGCCCAGGTCCAGGCCGCCGATGATTTTGCGCTCCATGAGCCTTCGGTTGATCTCCCCCACCGACCTCGGCATGCGCATCACAAACTCATTATAGGTGGCGCCGGAGAGAGGAAGTTCAAATCCAGACAATCCGGCGATCTTCTCTTTGGCATAATGGGATTTCTGGAGGTTGAGCAGAGCCAGTTGCCGAAGCCCTCGGGGTCCCAACAGGCAGAGGTGAACGGTAGCAGCCAAGGCGCAGAGGGCCTCATTGGTGCAGATATTGGAGGTGGCCTTCTCCCGGCGGATGTGCTGCTCCCGGGTGCCCAGGGCGAGGACAAACCCCGGCCTCCCCTGGGCACCCGTCGTCCTGCCCACTAAGCGCCCGGGGATCTGGCGCACGAACTTTTCCCGGGTGGCGAATATGCCCAGATAAGGCCCACCAAAGTTGAGGGGGTTGCCAATGCTCTGCCCTTCCCCAGCTACGATATCCGCACCCCATTCTCCGGGAGGTTTCAGGATGCCCAAAGAAGTAGCCTCGACCACCACTGCGATGAGGAGGGCTCCTTCGGCATGGACCCTCTCGGCAAACTGGCCACCCTCTTCCAGGCAGCCGAAGAAATTGGGAGTTTGCAGGATCAGCGCCGCCACATCCCGGTCCAGCCTTCGCTCCGCTTCGGGAAAAGAGGTAATCCCCTCTTCCTTCACCCAGGGGACGAGTTGAAGATCTATTCCCAGATGGGAGAGATAGGTCCGCAGGACCATCAAATAGTCGGGATGAAGGGCAGAGGAGGCCAGGATCTTTTTGCGTTGCAGGATGCGGCAGGCCATGAGAGCCGCTTCAGCGGTAGCCGAGGCGCCGTCATACAAGGAGGCATTGGCTACCTCCATGCCGGTAAGCTGACAGATCAAGGTCTGATACTCATAGGTAGCCTGCAGAGTGCCCTGGTTTAATTCTGGCTGATAGGGGGTGTAGGCGGTGTAGAACTCCTCGCGGCTGATGACCTCCTCCACTACGGGAGGGATGAAGTGGTGATAGGCCCCTGCCCCCAGGAAAAGGCTATATTCCGATAGATGGCCATTCGTCCGGGCAACCTGCTGAAGAGAAGAGATCAACTCCGGCTGCGAGAGAGGGCCAGGAAGATCCATATCCTCTTTCAGCCTCAGTTCTTCCGGAATCTCAGAGAAGAGAGCCTCCAGGTTGGGGGAGCCAATCGCGCCCAACATGGCCTGGATGTCCGAGGGGGTGTGAGGGATGTAGTCTATCATCAATGGCCCTTTCTTTGATAGAAGGGAATCGGCACGACGCGGGCGGGGACGCGGTACCCACGAATCTCCACCTCCATTTCGGTCCCGATGGCCGCATATTGGCTCTGGATATAAGCGAGGGCAATGTTCTTTTTGAGAGAGGGGGCAAAGCCGCCACTGGTGACCTCCCCCATTCGTTTTCCACTCTTGAAGATCTGATAGTGCTCCCGCGGGATTCCCCGCCCCACCATCTCCAAGCCGATCAGTTTGAGCGCAGTCCCCTCGCGCAGCTGCCGCGAATGGACCTCCCTGCCGAGGTAATCTCCCTTATCCGGTTTGACGATGAAAAGGAGATTGGCCTCGATCGGAGTGTGTTGATCGTCGATATCCTGGCCGTAGAGGCACATTCCCGCTTCCATTCTCAGGGTATTACGAGCCCCCAAGCCCGCAGGCAAAAGTCCCAATGGTTCGCCTGCCTCCAGGATCTTCTCCCAGAGATGCTCCGCCCCGCGGACAGGGAAGTAGAGCTCGAAGCCGTCCTCCCCGGTGTATCCGGTACGGGAAATGATTGTGGGCACGGCATCCACCTCCCCACGGAGGAAGTGATGATGTCTGATCTGGCTCAAATCCAGAGGGGTGAGCGAACTCAGAATCTGCTGCGACCTCGGCCCTTGCAGGGCCAATTGAGTTAGAATACGGCTTTCATCCGCAACGCTCACCTTTCCTTCTGCATGGTCCAGGATCCAGTGAAGATCCTTTTCCCGGTTGCTGGCGTTGGTGCAGATCATAAATTCCCTATCCGAGAGGCGGTAAACTAAGACATCATCCACGAAAGTGCCCTCCGGATAACAGAGGGCTGAATACTGCACCTGCTCATCTGCCAAGCGCGAGACATCGTTGGTAGCCAATCTCTGAATAAGTCCCAGGGCCGCGTCTCCCCTGAGAAAGATCCGCCCCATATGACTGACGTCGAATAAGCCAGCCCGGGTCCGTACCGCTAAGTGTTCCCCCAAGATCCCGCTATAATGCACGGGCATCTCCCACCCCGCAAACGGGATCATGCGCGCCCCCAGGCTGAGATGGGCTCCATAGAGAATGGTGCGTTGAAGCAAAACCTCTCCCTTCTCCGCTAATTTTCCATTGAAGCTCCCCCCAGCAAGCTGGGGGAATTCTTTAAGAGGGCTATTTACTTGACTCCAGTGACTACAACATGTAGTATAGTGGCATGGAAGACTACCCGCGAACTCTTCTGGAATTCGAACGTCGGTTTGCCTCGGAAGAGGCGTGCCGTGAATACCTTATTAGGCTCAGGTGGCCTGATGGCTTTACATGTCCCCGGTGTGCGGAAAGGAAAGGATGGCTTACGAAGCGCGGGCTGATAACTTGTGCCGCCTGCGGGTTTCAGACGTCCGTTACGGCCGGGACCATCTTCCAGGACACGCATAAGCCGCTCGCGCTGTGGTTTCGGGGGATCTGGTTGGTGACCAGCCAGAAGACAGGGGCCAGTGCCCTGGGAGTCCAACGGGTTCTGGGGTTGGGCAGCTACAAGACAGCATGGACATGGTTGCACAAACTGCGTCGGGCGATGGTTCGACCAGAACGTGACGGACTGAGCGGGCGCGTGGAGGTGGACGATTGCTATTGGGGTGCCCCCGAGGAAGGGATCCGGGGCCGACATGTGGGTTCCAAGACGGTGATGGTCGTCGCAGCCGAGGAAGACGGTGAAGGAATCGGGAGGATACGCATGGCCCGAGTTCCCGATGCGTCGGCGGGGAGCTTGGAGCCCTTTCTGCTGGCCGCTGTCGAGATCGGCAGTGTCGTGCATACGGATGGGTGGAGCGGATACGCCGGTATCGAAGCGAAAGGCTACATCCATGAAGTCAGCCTTTTCCATGGACGGAAGCGCTTGGCTTCCCAGTTGTTGCCCAGGGCCCATAAGGTGGTGTCTCTTCTCAAACGGTGGTTGGTTGCCACCCATCAGGGGGCGGTCAGCCATGAACATCTGGACTATTACCTCGATGAGTTTACCTTTCGGTTCAACCGTCGCACCTCGCGGTCTCGTGGCAAGCTGTTCTACCGGCTGGTCCAGCAAGCCACACAAATCGAGCCGGTGGCGTACAAGGAGTTGGTCAAGAAGGCCGAAAGGGGAAAAACCCCACACCACAAAATGTAGGGGATACTGGAGTCAAGTAAATAGCCCTCTTCTTTAAATGCATGGAATTTCTTTCTATCATGATTCGCTCGCTAACCCGAAAGCTCGCTGCGGGGAATGCGCTCGCTGTGCATTTTCATCCGGAGTGCGCCTCTGTCTGAATCTCAGACCGCCAAGATCTCCCAGGCGATCTGGGCATAGATGCGGGCGGCCGCATGGACCTTGGAGATCTCCACATATTCATCGGGTTGATGGGCTAATCCTGCCTTTCCCGGACCGCAGATGACCATGGGGATCTTTAATTTGGGTACGAAGGCCACCCCGTCCGTATAATACATGACTCCCTGGGGCTTCTGGGGTTGCCCGGTTACTGCCTGCGAGGCCTGGAGGGCAACCTTCACCAGCGGATCTTGGGGCGGGGTCTCCAAAGGAGGCCGGTCATTAATCACCCGAACCTCCCCCAGGAAATCGGCATCTAGCTTTTTTAGCTCCTCCAGGAGCCCATCTATCCGCCCGAAGATGGCCTTATGGTTCTGCCCCGGGACGGTGCGAATGTCCACGGTGATCTTGCATCCGTCAGGGACCACATTGGTCTTGACCCCGCCAAAGATCGTCCCGATGTTCAAGGTCGGCTTCCCTAAGAGGGGATGTTTCTGGTATTCGAAGCGGAGCCGGTTCAAGCGGGCCAAGACCTTGTTCATCTGCAGGATGGCGTTGATCCCCAGCTCGGGCATTGCTCCGTGGGCGGTCTTTCCGCGAGTGGTCAGCTCCAGCCAGAAGGCCCCCTTCTCCGCAATATAGACGGCAAGGTCGGAAGGCTCTCCAATGAGGACGCCCGTCACTTTGCTGATCGCTCCGCTCTCCACCAGGTGGCGGGCTCCCAAGGTCCCTGCTTCCTCGTCCGCGGTGGCGGCGATGAGGAGATCCCCGGCCAGGGGTACCTTCGCCTTGGCCAGGGCACCGGCCGCCATGATCATGGCGACGAGGCCCCCCTTCATATCGGAGGCCCCACGGCCATAGATCCGATCTTCGACGATCTTTCCTGAATAGGGGTCATACTTCCAAGGGGTCTCCCCCGGCGGAACGGTATCCAGGTGGCCAGAAAAGAGCAGAGGGGCTCTATTGCCAACTCCAGGGAGGCGTCCCAGGGCATTGGCCCTCTGACCCTCAATGGGGATGACCTGGGCCTCCAGGCCTACTCTCTTCATCCAATCGGCAACCAGTTTGGCAGCCTCTATCTCCTCTCCCGGGGGGTTGGCGCTTTTGACCCGCAAGAATTTCTGCAGAAACTCGACTGTGGCATTTTCATCGATCTTTTTCCAGATCCTCTCCATATCCTTCATCGTTTGCCTCCTCCCGCCTTCTGGAAATATCTTTCCAGGACCTCATCCGGGTCGGGTCGAGTCGCCTTGCTCACGAGGTAAAATACCAGGAAATTGCCAATCAGGCCCCAGAATCCTGCATGAAGGCCCAGGGGATGATTCAGTGGCGCCGGAGAGAAGGTGAAGAGGCCTGTTATTCCGATTCCCACGAGCAGGCCGGAGAGGGCCCCCGCCTTAGTTGCCCGGGGCCAGAAGAGGGCCCCAATGGCGATAGAGAGAAATTGGGAGATCCCTCCATATCCCATCAAGAGGATCCAGACTAGGGTATGGGGGGAAGAGAGGGCAAAGAGATAAGAGAGGATCGTAACTGCCAGTACGGCCCAGCGGGCCACCCGATTCACCTCCTGCTGACTGGCCCGGGGCCGGAAATAGGCCTGAAAGATATTCCTGCCGGCGATCGAACCCAGGCTATGGACCAAGGAGGCCCCGGTGGAGATAGCCGCCGCCAGGCCCCCCGCACAGAGGATTCCCAGGAGCCAGACCGGCGCATATTCCCGCAGTATTTCGATGAGGATTTCGTCCGGCTTGATCGCTTTGGCCACTAGGACAATGCCTCCCAACCCCAGG
>Ga0315274_10004678_pt1 | contig 20078 bp, 15 predicted proteins | sample YL17G02_20_MG_FD_203700 | JGI IMG/M metagenome (GOLD analysis project Ga0315274, IMG submission 203700) | Sediment microbial communities from Yellowstone Lake, YNP, Wyoming, USA - YL17G02_20 | ecosystem: Environmental > Aquatic > Freshwater > Lake > Sediment | place: USA: Wyoming | collected... | reverse complement strand
CATAGACCATCGAGAACCGCCGCCGGAAGGCGGGGCTGGCGCTCAACTCGACCGGTGAACGCGGGTCGAGCGTCAACAAGAGCGCGTCAATCAACTCGAACAGCGCGTCGGCGCGGCGTCGAAAGACGCCCATCGTTTTCTGACGGAATATCTGTAGGAATTGTAAATGTTCTGCAATCATGCTGCCGAATCATCGGCAGATTCTCGATCTTGTCAAGCCCGGCTAAAAGTGGGCTCTAAAGTCCAGTTCTTTGAAGTGCACCCCTCAAGGCAATATCTCGCCAAGCAGTATGATAATAGAGGCCATTGGTTCTGCTCAGAGGTTTTGGGATTATGGAAGAGAACCAGCTTTTACGATTATTCCCAACTTCTTAATAACGGGTATCCTTGCAATGATTGTCGGGCTCCTCGTCATAATATGGGCGGCTGCTTTTATTGACAGAAAGTATGGCGTCTGGGTCTTGATGTTCCTCTCAATCGTGATGTTTCTGGTTGGTGGAGGCTTTGCGCCGACAGTCTTTTCAATGATAGCCCTTGTGACTGCAGCCATGATAAACAGGCCGCTGACGTGGTGGCGCAAGCATTTCCCTCATGGGCTGAGGGACTTCCTTGCCAGGCTGTGGAAGTGGTCTCTCGTCGCACTCGTGTTTCTGTCTTTATTTCTCGTTGAACTCGCAACCTTCGGGTACCCCTTAATGTTGTTCTTTAGTGCAGACAAAATACTTAACCTTTGTAGGTCTCTTGGTAACATCACGTTTTACGGGCTTGGGCCTGTTGTTATCCTCACTGCACTTGCATACGATATCCAGAAACAGACCGATTAACAGCAAGCATCTTCGCTGAAAGTGGTAATTGAGCAATAGCAAGATGGAGTACATGAACGCAATGGCAGAAAAACAGAAAGGTACAACAGAATAACCGCTATTTGTGGTTCAGACCTTTTTCGACTCTAGATTCCACTCGGAATGAGAGTATGGAAGAAAGGGTATCGGCCCAACAATGGCTTGCACCCGACCAGGCTATCGCAGCTTGATATAGAGACTGGTCTCGTTATTGGGCGTGCTTCTGAGCAGAAAGACACACTGCAAACCCGCCTGGCGGGTGAAGCCAACCGTTAGCCCGCCGCCCAGCGCGAGGTAGATAGTTATCTTTAAATTCAGAGTGTGGAGAGCAAGAATAGATGGCAAACTTGAGAGATACGCTTGAGGAGTTCAAGGAGATTCTCCTAGTTATCGTAGCAATACTCGCAGCTATTGCAGCTTTATTGGAGGGACTAAAGGTGCTAAAACCATTCATTGTCTGTGTCCTCTTCTTAGCAACCGTGATTATCCCGGCCGGCTCCATAGCGTGGTTTTTTATGTATCTGGCTGCTGAGAACTCAAATCGTATCAAGGAATCGGTAGTCTTTCTATCGCTGGTTGCTCAATCAACTGCGGCTGTTTCTCTCTATGCATTTTTCTGGGGGATGTGGCTCTATCCCAGGCTTAAGCCCAGGCTTAAGCCCTGGTCTAGAAACCAAGTGCGCAGTATTCTAAAATCATCAGAAGAAGGTCAAGCCCAGGAAGGTGAAGATAAACAAGAGCCAAGTGCTCAACAGCCACAGCCAGAAGATAACGATCAGATTGCAAGCATTCAATCACCAAACAATGAAGGAGGAAAGTCATGAAGTCTTGGCGAATCACAATAAGTCTCGTTCTTGGTTTGTTTCTTGCGGCTTGCTTACCGCCAACTCCAACCCTAACCCCAACCCTACCCCCGACCTCAACCCCAACTCCAACTTCAACTCCAACCCTAACCCCAACCCCAACTTCAACCCCAACCCTAACCCCGACCTCAACCCCAACTCCAACTTCAACCCCAACCCCGACCTCAACCCCAACTCCAACTTCAACTCCAACCCTAACCCCATGCGAAGGCAGTACTTCACAGGAACTGACTGAACAGATGTGGGAAGCATACACTCGAGGCGACTATGAGAAGGCCTTAGCCTGCACATACGAGCTCGAACAGAGATGGACCCTTCAGGCACGAGAGCAACAAGCTAAGAAAGCGCAATCAGATTGTGACTATACGCCTGATCCTAACAACCGGACAGAATCCGATAGTTTTTGGGCAGATTATTGGGCACTCAACGATGTTGCTATAGGATGGTTTGTGCGTGGAGAGATTCTTAGAAAACAGGTTCAGTGTGCAGAAGCAAGAGCGGCGTATAAGGAAGTCATCGACGACTACTCATGTGCGTACGCGTGGGATCCAAAGGGATGGTTCTGGAAAATCGCTGATGGTGCCCAGAACGGGTATAGCATGGATTGCCCGTAAAAGGCTTCTAACTCACCAGGAAGCAGGTAATGCGACTCAATTCAAAAGTTTACCAGTTAACATAACAAGACGCCTGGAAGTGCCTTTTTCCGCCTTGCCGAAGCAATTCGGCGCCGAAATTGGCCTAAATCACGTGAAATCGCTCGCATGAGCATGAAAGTACCCACCCAGGACCTTCAAATCCCTCGATATTATGTCAATTGGTTAACTTCTGTCAATTCATCGCAATAGAGTTGCAGCAGTCTATCCGTATTTGGATGGACTGCCGTGACCCTTTGCCAGCCGAGAAGGTTCTTGCCGCTGTCAGGATGCATTAGAGTTGGTCGGAAGAGAAGCGATTCTATGAGAATAACTTTCTTTCATAATTGGTCAACTTTGGCCATCAAGTGGAAATTGCTGGCAAGTGTCTGTATAGGTACACTGGTAGTAGTCATTGTCATACTACCGTTGAACCGACGGTCACCTCTTAACACCAAAATGGTCACTCCAACTGCTGAAGTGATGGGAAGCCCATCGAACAGTGCTGTAACCGATGCTGTGACCATCGTAACTGTCAGTGGTCGGAAGGTTTTCGTAAACGGAAAGCCTTTCACGATAAGAGGTGTAGGTTATGCCCCCACACCTATTGGTGGCGATCCTGAGACTGCCCCACCTCACGGGGACTACTTCACACCCGATTATAGCACTATCTACAACCGCGATTTGCCGCTTCTCAGGTGTATAGGGGCCAACACGATTCGTCTTTGGGGCTGGAAGTATAACGGTGACCATAGCGATTTCCTTGACGCGGCTTATAACAGCGGAATACGTCCAATCTACGTCATTGTCTCCTATTGGGTAGATGCGTCCTATGACATCTCTGACCCGACGGCTAGACAAGCAATCAAAGCCGAGTTCACTCAAATGGTAGCAATCCACAAGAATCATCCTGCGGTGTTGATGTGGGCCATAGGGAACGAACTAAATGCTCCTTGGATGTTCGGTGATAGCGACGATCTGTTCAGCTTAATTGACGAGATGGCCCAAGCCGCTCACATGGAGGAGGGGGATGACTATCATCCAGTCACTACGCCGCTTGCAGATATTGACCTGATTAACACCATTGCGAACCGTGACCCTGAAGTGCCTAACCTTGATGTGTGGAGCGTTCAAGTTTACCGAGGCTCATCTTTTGGCAGCCTCTTTAGTGACTATGCAGCGGTAAGCGAAAAACCTCTTGTCATCACTGAATATGGGATTGATGCCTATGATGACGAGAATGAAGATGAATATGAGAATATAGGTGCGCCGTACCAAGCCACCTATGCTGAATCCTTGTGGAATGAAATTGTGGCTAATTCTGACGTCTGCTCTGGCGGTTCAATAATGGCATATAGCGATGAGTGGTGGAAGGGGAAACACGGACAAACTGACTCAAATCACCCAAGTTGCCCTGAAGCCGACCCCGATTTTCACAGTGCCTGCGGATATGCTAATGGTACTCACCCTGACGGGTACGCCAATGAAGAGTGGTGGGGTATCATGCGAGCCGTAGACAATGGAACTGGCCCTGACATTATGCAGCCACGGGCTGTTTATTATACGCTCAAATCACTATGGATCAACAGAATTTATCTACCCCTTGTGCTCAGAGAACCTTTTTAACAGAGTATGTTACGAAGCGATTCGATACCATACTATTTGGCGGAGCCAGAGGCTTGTTTTATCAAGTGGTTTTGCACGTTGATGGAGCGGCGGGCTAACCCGCGTTTCTGCGATCCGTTCACCCGAAACCACACAATGCGGGGAGACTCGCCTGGCGTGTGGGGGATGGGTGGATAAGGTTCGCAGTTCAGTTGATGAACCTTAATACAACTGTGTGTCCAAGTGGGTGCGGTGAGTGAGGCTCACCAACTCCCACCCCCCAGGTGGAGGGGAGAGCGCATCACCCTACGTTGAGCGACTGGTAAACGCGCGGCGGCGTGCAAGGGTGAGAAAGAGATAAGCGGCCAGCCGCAGGCGGCGACCTCCCTGAGCGGGTGACTATGGACAGACATCTCTCACACCACTGCAGTCCTTCGTCCGCTGCCCGGCCTGTGGCCAGGCCATGCGCCCGCGCCCACTCGCTCATCCTGAAAGAGGTCAACCGCCGTGAGCAACGTCGCTGCACACAAACCGGCTCTCCCCCTCGAGGGCGCGGGCACCGTTTCCCTGCACCCGCGCTTGCGCCTGCCTGGTGGCCGAAAAGCGGGCTGCGCCAGACCGTCACACCGGCCGGAGAGTCGCCTGGTCTGGCTGTGACCCGCCCCCAAGCCGTTCGCCCCGGGCCGGATGGCGCTTCACGTGCGCGGAGGGGCGGCCCCTGGCTCAGTCCGCGGCGCGTTCCCCCAAGCGTGGTTTTGCCTTAATCCCCAGGTGCGAGTACAATTCAGTTGGGTGTGTTTCAAATGAGTTGAGGACTTTGTGATCAGCACCCTGTCAGCCGCCGAATTCGTCCGGTGGCGGCGGCTCGAAGATGCGGGGCAGGGGCGGGCCGTAGGCGGCGATGGTCTATCAGGGGACGGAAACCAGACCCTAAAGGTTTCGGAAAACCTTTAGGGTCTTTGCAATGATATGCCTCCACCGTCTTTCAATGAATTCGCGGCCTGGTACCGGAAACACGTTAAAACGTGCTCGGTGGCCGTCTGAACTCGTTTGAACGGGTTTCTCGTCGGATGTACTCAACCGCTCAGCCACCGAATTCGTCCGGCGGGGGCGGTTCGAAGTTGCGGAGCAGGGACGGGCTGTAGTCCGGCGGCGGCGGTTCGAGGATGCGGGGCAGGGGCAGGCCGTAGGCGGTGTTCCAGCGCGTCAGGTCGTCGAGGGTGAACTTCCAGCGGCGGCTGCCCTGGCCGCCGGGGCGGGGGAGGGGGGCCAGCCGCATGCGGCCCAGGGCGCGTCCAATCTGCCGGTGGGTGATGCTGGTGGGGTCGCCCTCGTCCCTCTCTGCAATCGCCTTGGCGAACTTGACGACCTCGTCGGTGGTGACGACGAAAGTGGAGGGGTTATCCCCGCGGCGAATGGCCTGGGTGATTTTGTGTGTGGTCCAGATGCAGAGGGTACGGATGACGAGGACGGTCAGGTCGTCGGTTTCCAGGTCGGACCTTTCGGTCTGATAGCGCACGGACAGCCCCTCCAGGCGTTCCCACAGCCCGTTTTCGGTGGTGTCGAGGGTGTATCCATCGTCGCGCAGCCGTCGCGTGATGCGCCTCAAGCGGTTCTGAGGGTCGTGATGCTCCAGCCAGAGGGCGACGGCCAGGATGGCGCGCCAGGGCTCGAGCGTGCGCCCGGCCAGGCGCGCTTTTTCATTGACGGCCCGCTCGTATGTGTGCAGGGTGGGCAGGTGGGCCAGGGCGAGCGCCCACAGGTCGTCAATCAACTGGCGGTGGTCGTGGGGCCAGGCCTGGTAGTCGAGGGGGTCGGCGTCGGTGCGCTGGCGGTCGGCGGTGCGGACGAGGGGGATGACGATGGAGCGGCTGGCGAGGACGTTGTCGGGGAGGCGGATGGCGGAGAAGAGGCGGGGGCAGAAGGCGTTGAGGTGGCGGGTGTGCCGGAGTTTGTCGGGGCCGAGTTCTTTCATGGTGACGGTAGAGCCACGGCGGTTGCCGGCGAGGAGGAGGGCGCGCTTGTCGGGGTCGGCCTGGCGGGGGTCGGAGAGGTTCTCGGCGTCGTCGAAGGCGAGGGTGGCGCCGTACTCGGCCAGGTCGCGCAGGCTGGCGAAAGTGCCACCGGCGAGGATGACGTGGCCCAGGTAGGCCATCTCGGCGACGGTGTGGAGGAGGACGGTCTTGCCGGAGCCGCGCTCGCCGCTGGGCCAGAGGTAGCCGACGACGTTGAAGGCGTCGAGGAGCCAGGTGGTCAGGATAAAGCAGGCGACGAGCTCGGCCATGGTGGGCTGGTCGGCGAGGGAGCGGTCAAAGTCCACGAAGCGGGTGACGACGCCGGCGAGGCGGTTGAGGACGTCGAGGGGGTCGGGGCGGGCGCCAGCGCGGTAGGCCCTGAGGCCCTGGGCGGACCAGGTGCGGGAGGGGGGCGGCATTTCGGGCAGGATGACGTCGAGGCCGAGGGCGGGGAGGGGGTGGTCGCCGGCGGGGCCGAAGAGGGTGCCGTCGTCGCGGACGACGTGGAGGCGGAGGCCGGTTTCGACGAGGGGAGGGTCGTGTTGGACGAGGTGGCCGTGCTTGTCGTGGCTCTCGGAGCGGGTGGTGCGGGTGTAGAGCCAGGCGGCGGCGTAGGCGTGGCCGTCAATCAAGGCGAGGGGGCGGCGCATGACGGAGGGAGGGGCGTCGAGGAGTTCGACGGTGGTGTCGGGGTGGGGGGAGATTGTCTGTATGTTCATGGTGTGACCTCACTGGTGGAATGCGGAATGCGGAATGCGGATTGCGGATTGCGGAATGATGATGGGAGCCTCAGCTGTTGATTTGCTGATTTTGTCGCTTATGTAAAGTCATGGATATTTTAGCACAAAGGTTCGATTGTGTCAAGGAATGCGGAATGCGGAATGCGGAATGAGGAATGAGGAATGAGGAATGAGGAATGAGGAATGAGGAATGAGGGTGGGGAGCAAATTCTGATCGTCAGGGAGCCTATCTTGCCCGGATTATTGGAGTTTGACACTACGGAATGGTGAGAACCGCTCGGAATGGTGAGAACCGCACGGGCATAAAGTGCCCGTGCTACGGAGCAGCGCCGGATCAATCCGGCTTAGGCTCATTGATGGGGCACTGCTCTGTAGGTTGCTGGATTCAGTACTCGGCGGTTACGTGTATTTGGTGCGGGGCAGGGGATACGATCTTGAACCTGATGGCCCGGAATTCTGGGTAGTTGGGAGAGGCTGGCCCGCCGTCGGGCTTGGGGTCGGGCGCCACGGTGCTGCCGATTATGGCCATAGGGCGCAAGGGCGCAAGTCAGGTACTGCAGGCATCAATCCAGCGGGCTGCGCACGGCCAGGCCGCCACGGTTGAGCACGTGGGTGTAGATCCTGGTCGTCTTCACGTCCTTGTGGCCCAGCAGTTCCTGGACCGTGCGGATGTCATAGTGACTTTCCAGCAGGTGGGTGGCGAAGGAGTGGCGGAAGGTGTGGCAGGTGACGCGCTTCTCGATCCTGGCCAGGCGGGCCGCCTTCCGCACGGCCTTTTGCAGCCCGCTCTCGTCCAGGTGATGGCGGCGCACGACGCCGCTGCGAGGGTCCACCGACAGCCGCTGCGAAGGAAAGACGTACTGCCAGGCCCACTGCTCGTTGGCGTGGGGGTATTTGCGCTCCAGGGCCTCGGGCAGGTAGACTGCGCCGTAGCCCCTGGCCAGGTCGTCCTCGTGCAGCCGTTTCACGTACTGGAGATGCTCCTGGAGTGGCGCGACGAGGCTGTCGGGCAGCATCGTTACCCGGTCCTCCAGGCCCACGGCGTCGCGGACGATGATGGCGCGGCGGTCGAACTCGAGGTCTTGGACGCGCAGGCGCAGGCACTCCATCAGCCGCAGGCCGCTGCCGTAGAGCAGTTTGGCCATCAACCGGTGGACGCCGGACATGCACTCGATGACGCGCAGTGCCTCTTCCCGGGTCAGCACGGTGGGCAACCGTTTGGGCTTGGAGGCACGCAGCGCGCCAAGCGGGCCATCCAGGTCCTGGCGCAGCACCTGGCGGTACAGGAACAGGAGGGCGCTGAGGGCCTGGTTCTGCGTAGAAGCGGCAGCGTGCTCGTCCATGGCCAGGTGAGTGAGGAAGGCTTGGATTTCCGGCACTCCCATTTCCTGGGGACGGCGTTTGCCGTGGAACAGGATGAAGCGGGTGGTCCAGCCGACGTAGGCCTCTTCGGTGCGGATGGAGTAGTGCTTGAGGCGGACGGCGTCACGGACACTTCGACGGAGCTCAGTGCAGGCCTGGTCGAGGAGTTTCTGGGGGTGTTGTTCCATATTCGTGCTCCCAAATGCTTGACTTGCAGATATTTTGCTGTATACTATTCATAAGGCCAGGAATGTGTGACTTCGAGCGCGGGGCACCGCACGCCGGACACATCAATGCTGCTCTCTCCCCAAGCCGGATTATACCACGGGATCAATTCCGTGTAAAGACCCAAATTGGCCAGATAGGTAGAAGAAATTCCGTAAAATGGAATAATCGGGGGGGATTATGCGGGGGAGAATAGACAGAAAATACGCTGCGTAATAGTAGTTGGGCAGCCCAAGCCCGCGCCATTGTACCGTAGCATCTTGGAGGTTAGAGACATGAACCTGGATATTGTCGAGATAGGTCTAAACTTCATGACGGATGGCTTCGCGTTTGAGAAGTTAGCTTCCGAGGTGATGCGCGAAGAAGGATACCACGATATCAGGCCACTGGGAGGAGTTGACGATCAGGGACAAGATGCTTTTCAGGATAGGTTCTACGAGCGTGAGGGTCGTACTCGAACAGTCTTTCAATACACTCTTGAGGACTACGTTGAGGGCAAACTTCGTGATACCGTCACCAAGCTTGAAGAAAATGATATCGAGTATGTCACTCTCGTTATAGTCACACCGACTCGACTCAGTTCAGACCGACAACGTAAGCTCAAGAAACTGGCTCGCGAGGATTACGATATCACTCTGGACATCTATGAGCGAAAGACCCTCGTCAATCGTCTCAGTGACTTTTCAAATGGGATTTTCCGCAGACACTTTCCATCAATAGAACACCAAATGGAGGCCTTGACGTCCAGTCAGCCTGTCTTTGCGGATGCCGATGGCGAGCTTGAGACGGCTATGCTGAAAGTGTCTATCGCCTTTGTGCTCGGGAAAGGAACGGAGGCCGTCCGTAAGTCGGTCTTCGATCGCCTGGTCTTGGCTTCGCTTGTAGCCGCAGAGACCAGTGGCGTAGAGTCATCCACGATCTCAGAAAGGTTGGCTGAGTGCATAGGATGTAAGCCTTTCCCAGAATCTCAGATCCTTGCAGCACTTCGCCGTCTCGAAGCTTTGGGGTTTGTCGGTGAGGCTGAAGACGGAACAGGATACCGTCTGACCGATCTGGCTATGAGCGCCGTTGAAGGCGCCACGGTAGAGACAAATGCTCTGACTACTTCTCTAATCTCTGACGTTGTGGAAGAGGTATCCAATATATCTGGAGTTCGTGTTTCCACGCAAGAGCGGAGCAGACTCGAACGCAATGCCAAAGATGTCTTGGCAGAGATGTTCCGACTGATGGGCTTGGAGCTTGCAAATCGGTTTCTCGAAGAGGACATTCCAACGCCATTGTACCTAGACGCATCTGCTCGGATCCTCGAACTTGCCAAGCATCAGATCAGCGAACCCCTTGGTGAATTGCTAGTTGCTGCTCTTGCCAATGTGATACAGCAACCCGATGCTGAGCAATCGCAGATACTCGCTAGTTGGGCGCGAGCCTATATCGGTGCGTGTGTGATGAACCTTGACCCTGTTCTCCGAGAGTTCCAAGAGACAAGACTGCGGGGCAAGACATTCATTCTTGATACTGACTTTGTCCTTCGGTGTGTCATCCGCGAGCATCCCCGCCATACAGCCTATCTTGCGTTGGCGCAGAGGCTGAGCGATCTTGGGTGTCGTCTGATCATCCCTCAAGCGGTGGTAGATGAGTGCATTATCCATGCAAGGTTGGCCGCTCCCAACTACAAGTACTTCGGGAGTTCGTTGATGGGCATGACGGCGGAGTTCGTCCACAGAAAGGTTAACAACATTTTCGTTCAGGGCTATTATTATGGCAGGAAAGGGCTCTTGTTTCCTGCAAAATGGACGTTTGATGACTATCTGCAGAATTACTATGAGTCTGATGCACCCCATCGGTTCTTCGGCAGAGTAGTAGCTGAAATGCTTCCACTTACTGTTCAGACAATGGACCCAACGGTCTTGCTGGCGGAAGAACCGCCAGAGTCACGGGTAGAGGCGGTAAGGGCAGAGTTGCTCAGGCTACTGGAGAGCAGCCCGAAATCGGAACACAGAACTCCTGAGCAAACGGAACAACTTGCTTACACAGATGCGCGACTGTTCGTCACAGCGCTGCAACTCAACTCAGAGCAGGCAGGGCAAGGCGCAGGGCGAATCCTTGGGGGTGCCTGCTATGTCATAACCGACTCTAGCCGCTATCTCCGTGCAGCGAGAACGCTCAACATCCGTGATGTGGTTAGCACACGGCCTCAACAACTGGTCACGCTTCTGGAGTTGATAGCCGGTCCAATGGTGGACGACGTGTCTTTTGTTCGACTCTTTGAGAACCCCTTGCTCAACTATGCCGTTGAGGAAGTATGGGATGATGTCAGAGTCTTGCTGAACAACGGAATTGGGCTTGCTGGCAGATCCCTGGCGCGATTGAGGTGGGACCTGGACAAGACGCTGCATGAGCGAATCAGCGCCCTGAAACGTGCCGACGAACAAGCCGAGGCGGCAGGTGAGGATGCACCATTGGATGCGGGAGATCAAGAGTATGTTGAGCTCTTTAAGGAAGCTGCTTCCCTGGGTTATCCTTCCCATCCATCTCTTGAATCTTTGCGTGTGGCGCTGATGGAGGCAAAAAATGAAGCTGAATTGGAGAAATCTGCAAGGCAAGAATTTCAGGAGAGACTCGATCTACTTGCGGCCGAGATCGAACGTTTTGGTAAGAAAAAGCAACGCTATTTGAAGCGCATTATGCGTGGTCAGAGTGATAGCCTGGACTAGACTTAAGGACATGAGTCCTACATCACGTTTGGCCGCCCAACCCGCGCATCTGCGATCCGTTCACCCGATTGCGACACGAGGTCGCGCTCAAATCTGTTACGACTGATAACAATCAGGACGTAACCCAATGTTCTGCCATTGGTACCCTACCAAGACGTGCGACGGGAGCAATCCGGTGGTACGAAGCTCTTGGGACAATGTAGCCTCACCCCGACAAGGGTGGTCATCCAACCGTGAGGGGCGATGACGACTGCGAGCACCAAGGCGGTCGGGAGCTAGGGTGGATGGTATGGTTAATACATGTGAACCGCTGATAAACATCGTTAACGGGAACAAGCCAAAGGTGCTGACTAGCCCCAAAAGGGCAAATAGGCTTGGGCCAAAAGGCAAGTGGCCAGGTGTAAGAGGTTCGAGTTCTCTTACCGCAGATGACGCGCCACCGGTGAATAGGCGGAACCTAACCCATTCGATGGTTTGAGCGTGGAACGTGGTAAACCCGTACTTCTCCCGTCAGGGAAAGCGACCCGTAAGGGAAGCCGATGGGGGTGCGGGCATAGGAAGATGGAAAAAGCGAAGGCCGTCTTGTAATGAGGCGGATAGGGGTCGAGTTCACACGAACAAGATCACCCCACGCGAAAGCGGGCAGACTTCCATCATGGTCTTTCTTTACGAGAGAACTTGGCCAACCGATCAAGGAGACAATGCAGATGACGGCAGGTACACCTGCTGGTGCGGTCGCCCACCGAGAGGTAGACTGGTGCGCCATGGATTGGCGAGCAGTCCACTGCGAAGTGCGTCGGCTCCAGGCGCGTATCGTAAAGGCAATGCAGCCAAAGGTTAGACGTTGCAAAGCCGCGTCTTGAAAGAGGCGTTTGAAAGGCTTGAGCTGCATAAAGCGAAAGTTTTACGTGCAGTTCTTAGGGGGCGGGGAGGCAGTAATGCCTCCCTGCTACCCGGCAACCGGTGTTCTTGAGGGACATCAGGGAGAACGAAAATGCCAGATAAGGATAAGAAAGGGCGATGGATTCGTTTCGACGGACAAGACAGTGATCTCGCCAGTCTAAGGAATGATGACGCTGAACTGGCAAAGCACAGAATCGAGCTCTGCGAGCAAGCGGTGGCCACTGCACGTACGAACGGCAACCGTCGCGAAGAGGGAACGGCGCTCCTCAATCTGGGCGTCGCCTGTTTTTCTCTGGGGAAGCTAGATCGTGCGATTGAGCACTATGAGCAAGCACTGACCATTTCCCGCGAGTTCAGCGACCGTCACGAAGAAGCGAATGCTCTGAGCTACTTGGCGACAGCCTACGAGCTACAGAGGCAGGTGACGCACGCCGTCGAGCTCCGTGAGCAGGCAATAGCCATTTACCGCGAGATCGGTGACCGCCTCAGCGAAGCGAAACAGCTCGCCAGCCTGGGATTGCTCTTCATGGCCCCCGGGACTCCCGAGCAGAGGGGATGTGCGATCGAGTACTTGCAACAAGCGCTGTCCATTTCCCGCGAGATCGGTGACCACAACCACGAGGCGCTGACTCTCAGCAATATGGGAGCAGCCTACCTGTTATCAGGGCAGATGGAGCATGCGCTCCAGTGTCACGAGCAAGCATTGTCCATTTCCCGCGAGATCGGTGACCGTAGCAATGAGGCATTTACTCTCCACAATCTGGGGGCTGCCTACGTCTACGTGAAGCAGAGGGAGCGTGCGCTTGAGTGCTATCAGCAAGCGCTGTCCATTTACCGTGAGATCGGTGACCACGACAGAGAGGCTATGATTCTCGTTGATATGGGGACGGTTTACTCCAACTCAGGGCAAGTAGAGAAGGCAATTGAGACTACACAAGCAGCAGTCCAGATTCTTGAGGAGACCGGAGGGCCGGAAGCCAACGGCGCACAGGAGCGGTTGGGCCGCTTGTACGCCCGGAAGTCGAATAGAGTATCATGCGTCATTACTGTCGCCATTGGGCTCATCCTTGTGACATTTGTAGCTGTCTTCAGGCTTTTCACTTCGTCACCGGCAGATAATATCTACTCCAACTCTGACATCTCTACTCTAGTGGCAATTCAAACAGGAGCCGAGCTGGCCACCGCTGAGCAAAATAGATATGTTAGCATGGAAGAGTTATATAGAAATGCCCCCACTAGTCTTACCGAGCAAAGCGATTGGAAACAATGGGTGAATGAGTATGCAGGGAAGTATGTAAGAGGAAAAGGGAGAATTGACTCAGTGAGTATTCATCCACAAGAAGGCAAACTGTTTTTCATAGTTACCGTATTTGGTGAAGAAGGCACTATTGATAATGATCCTACACAAGTAGCGCTTTTGGTGGAGGGTGCTCACAAGGTTGCTTTCGGAGAAGAGGAAGGTTCTTTCCTGATTGATGGCATTCAATGGATCTATCTAGGGGGAAATTGTGCTTTTGAGGGAAGAGTGTCCGAATTCTCCTTTGTTGACACAGAATTAGCTAGTACGGGCTATGGTGACTTGGTTATCGTTAAGGGGAGAATGATGGACACTATGAAGGAATGAACTCAGGCATACGGCGGTAATCCTTATCGGGACCATCTTCGGCGCGGGAAACCTGATGAGACAATGGCCTGAAGAGGGCACGTGATAGGAAGGGTTTGCCCTGCACCAAGGTAGACGGACGGGACTGAGGGGTAGCATGCAAAAAGAAGCCAAGGCGAGAATCCGGATCAACGACCTCCTCCAGCGGTCGGGTTGGCGATTCTTCGACGATGAAGACGGCCCCGCCAACGTCACGCTCGAAGCACACGTCAGGCTGAAGAAGAAAGTCCTCGATGCCCTCGGCGACGACTTTGAAAAGACCGCCAGCGGCTTCGTTGACTATCTCCTGCTGGACGAGCGCGGCTTCCCGGTGGCCGTGCTGGAGGCGAAAGCCGAGCAATACGAACCGCTCGTCGCCAAGGAGCAGACCCGCAAGTATGCCCGCTCGCAGGGCGTCCGTTTTGTCATCCTCTCCAACGGCAACCTGCACTACTTTTGGGACCTGGAGCAGGGCAACCCGGTCCTCATCACCGAGTTCCCGACGCCCGGTTCCCTGGACCACTTTCGCGCCTTCAAGCCGAACCCGGACGGCCTGGTGAGCGAAAAGGTCGAGGCCGACTATATCGCGCTCACGCAGAATCCCCACTATCGCGCCGATCCCCGCTGGAACGATCCGGCGCAGCGCGAAGCGTTCACCAAAGAGACTGCGCTCAAGTTCCTGCGACCTTATCAACTGCGGGCCATTGCCGCGCTCCAAGGCGCGGTCCGCAAGGGCCAAACGCGCTTCCTGTTCGAGATGGCCACCGGCACGGGCAAGACGCTGACTGCCGCCGCGGCGATCAAGCTGTTCATGCGCACCGGCAACGCCAGGCGCGTCCTGTTCCTGGTGGACCGCATCGAGCTGGAGAACCAGGCCTGGAAAACTTTCGTCCGCTGCCTGAAGAACGATTTCCGCACGGTGATCTACAAGGAGAATCGGGACGACTGGCGCAAGGCCGAAGTCGTGGTCACCACGGTGCAAAGCCTGCTGTTCAACAACAAGTACCGCAGGCTCTTCTCGCCGACCGACTTTGACCTGGTGATCTCTGACGAGGCGCACCGCTCCATCGGCGGCAACAGCCGGGCCGTGTTCGAGTACTTTGTCGGCTACAAGCTCGGGCTAACAGCCACGCCCAAGGATTACCTCAAGCGGATTGACCCGGCCCGCATCTGAGTGACCTTATTACCGCTTGACGGTATTACCGTTTCGGGGTATAATGCCGCTATGATCAAGTCGTTCAAAGACAAGGAAACGGGGAAAATCTTCCGTCGTTCCTTCTCGCGCCGACTGCCGCCCGACATCCAACGCGCAGCGTTGCGCCGGCTGATCTATCTACATGCCGCCAAGGATCTCAGCGATTTGTTGGTGCCGCCCTCCAATCGCCTGGAGGCCTTGGGTGGTGAGCGGCGAGGACAGTACAGCATCCGGATCAACGACCAGTGGCGCATCTGCTTTGAATGGATTGACCAGGATGCCTACAACGTCGAGATCGTGGATTACCATTAGGAGGCCTGTGATGACAGAAGAGAAAATGGCGCCCGTGCATCCGGGCGAAATCTTGATCGAGGATTTCATGAAGCCGTTGGGCATCAGCCAGTATCGGCTGGCCAAGGCCATGAACGTCTACCCGCGCAAGATCAACGAGATCGTCCAGGGCAAGCGCTCGATCACCGCCGACACCGCGCTGCGCCTGGCGCGTTTCTTCGGTACATCGCCTGAGGTGTGGATGAACCTGCAAGCGCACTATGACCTGGAGCTGGCCAAGGACGCGCTGGAAGAGGCCGTGACGCGCGAGGTGACGCCCTATCTTGATCTGCGCCAGGCCGGGCAGGTTCCCCACGTGGTCTAGCGATGCTTGACGCCGAAACCAAAGCCCGCATTGATTCTGCCCGTGACGTCCTGGTCGGCAAGGTGCCCGACCCGAAATCGCAGGTGGAGCAGATCACCACGCCCTGATCTACAAGTTCATGGACGACATGGACCGCCAGTCGGAGGAGCTGGGCGGAGTGACGGCGTTTTTCTCCGGCGAGTTCAAAAAGTATGCCTGGAGCCGCCTGTTGGACAAGAGCCTGGGCGGGCACGAGCGCCTGCAGGTCTATGCCGAAGGCATCGCGGTGATGGATCGCAACCCGAACATCCCCCAGCTCTTCCGGGACATTTTCAAGGGCGCGTTCCTGCCCTACCGCGACCCGGAGACGCTGAACCTGTTTCTGAAAGAGATCAACGGCTTTTCCTACGACCACAGCGAACGGCCGGGCGACGCGTTCGAGTACCTGCGGCCCAACAGATGCGGGAGCAATAACCTACTGGCTGGGGATACACTCAGAGTACCTGGGGGATTTCCAACAGGCAGCGGCCTGGTGTGAGAAAGCCACCAGTTTTCGCTGGCCATAGGGCGCAAGTGCGAAGTCAGGTATGGCAGGCGTCAATCCAGCGGGCTGCGCACGGCCAGGCCGCCATGGTTGAGCACGTGGGTGTAGATCCTGGTCGTCTTGACGTCCTTGTGGCCCAGCAGTTCCTGGACCGTGCGAATGTCGTAGTGACTTTCCAGCAAGTGGGTGGCGAAGGAGTGGGCTTGGAGGCACGCAGCGCGTCAAGCGGGCCATCCAGGTCCTGGCGCAGCACCTGGCGGTACAGGAACAGGAGCGCGCTGAGGGCCTGGTTCTGCGTAGAAGCGGCGGCGTGCTCGTCCACGGCCAGGTGGGTGAGGAAGGCTTGGATTTCCGGCACTCCCATTTCCTGGGGATGGCGTTTGCCGTGGAACAGGATGAAGCGGGTGGTCCAGCCGACGTAGGCCTCTTCGGTGCGGATGGAGTAATGCTTGAGGCGAATGGCGTCACGGACATTTCGACAGAGCTCAGTGCCGGCCTGGTCGAGGAGTTTCTGGGGGTGTTGTTCCATATTCGTGCTCCCAAATGCTTGACTTGCAGATATTTTGCTGTATACTATTCATAAGGCCAGGAATGTGTGACTTCGAGCGCGGGGCACCGCACGCCGGACACATCAATGCTGCTCTCTCCCCAAGCCGGATGTACCACGGGATCAATTCCGTGTAAAGGCCCAAATTGACCAGGTAGGTGGAAGGAATTCCGTAAAACAGGCCGAGTCAAGAGGATTATGCGGGGGAGAATAGACAGAAAATATGCTGCGTAATAGTAGTTAGCCCTCTTCATCAGATAGACTTCGTCACTAAAAGTCGGTAAATTATGAACAAAATATCAGAACTATTTCGTGGGCGTTCAAAAACTTTTTTAATAATCTTGGTAGTATTAGCAATTGTTGTGATACTTACCATGTTCTGGTTGATACAGTCCCCAGGCTTTGAACCATTATTATCATTAGTGGTTCTTGGCGTAATAATTACTGTTTTCACATCGCTAAAGGATGTTACAGACATTATTGGTGTTTCCAGAAAGGATATTGAAGCAGCGCGTGAACGCGTTGAACAGCATCCAGATAAAGCAAAACCTGCATGGGATTTAGCAACGGCAAAATTAGAAGCGTATTTATCAGCAAATCTAAAACAGATAAATTGGATTTTCAACATAAGTGTTATCGTAATGATTATCGGTTTTATATTTTTGACGACCGCTATCTTCCTAACCTTGCAAAATCCAGATTTTATAACGCCTGCTATTGTTGCTGGTATAGGGGGCGCATTAACCGAATTTATTGGAGCAACATTTCTTGTTTTATATCGGTCAGCAGTCGAGCACTCTACTAATTTCATCAAGTCTTTGGATAAAACAAGTTCTGTCGGGGTTGCTATGCAAATATTAGATAATATATCTGCTGATAAAAATGAAGCAATTCAAGAGAAAATCGTAGCAGCCAAGATTGAAGTAGCAAAACTTCTACTTGCAAACCTTTCTGAATAATAGTATTTTCCTACCATGTATAGCGGGCTAACAACCGCTTGCACTTGACCGGGGGGATTCTGCCGGTAAATTGGGACTATCGGCATCCCGAAGTTGGTTCTGATCCCGAAGGTGATCTCAGCCCGCCCCCGGCAAGTGAAGCGGAGCGTTGGGACGCAAGTATATAATATTGTTGGCGAAAGCAATCCAAGATTAACTAGATGCTTTGGTCCTGACCCTAGGTGAGGTTGGTGTAACCCCATAGGGTGAAACGTGGGTGAAATGTTCTTGACAGTTCGAGTTGTCACCAGGAGGTCGAAATGGATTTCAAAAGTGCCTTACAGTGTGAGGTAGAACATTTTCAGAGTAAATATGGCTTGCCCTCCGATAGAGCATTTTTAGTTTGGTTTGCTGTCAATATACTTGAAATTGGAGAGGATGAAGCAATAGAAGCAATTTCGGTTGAAGGGGCAAACGACAAAGGCATTGACTTGTTTTTCATAGATGATGATACTGGCAGAGTAATAATAATCCAAGGGAAATATTCTGAAACTTTCAGCCATGCTCCTAAAGAAAGGGATATCTCCAACTTAGAGAGTAGCTTGAACTGGCTGACTAACCCTGAAGCCCTTGAACGAGAGCACCGAAGTGAGCTGGCACAAGCAAGTCGAGATTACTTGGAAGCCAAGAAAAGCGGTTACGGTGTCGAATTGATCTATGCTTATCTGGGGGCAAGATCGTCTAACATTGACAAAAAGGTTGAAGTTTACAATCAGAACGAGGACAATATTGAGAAAAATCGGGTTATTCGTTGTTACAGTATTGAGCTCCTGGAAGATTTGTGGAATGAAATTGAGGGTGGAAGACGCAGAATTGACCAGGCAGAGATTCAAATCGTTGGAAGTGCATTGACCATTCGAGGGAAATTCGGTAAGGCAATTGTTGCAACTGTTCCGTGTAGCGAAATCGTTCGTCTTTATAACGAACATAAGGATCGACTGTTTGATCGAAACGTTAGGCTGTTCCTCGGCGCTCGTAAAGGCTCGGTGAACGCAGGGTTAGCGAACACGATAAAAAGTTCATCACACCGTGGGAATTTTTGGGCTTACAACAATGGAATTACGTTTATATGCGATCAAGCCCAGCATCAAGGCAATAATGTAACAATTACTAACTTTAGCATTGTTAATGGCTGCCAGACAACCGTTTCTTTAGCCGAGAACGATGGGACCGCCCCCGAGTTAATGGTACTGGTGCGATTCGTTGCCGCTTCGGCTGAAATAGTAGACGAAGTTATTCAATACACAAATTCACAGAATCCAATAAGAACTTGGGATATTGCATCGCAAGATAAGACACAGCGTAGATTAAAAACAGAGTTCGATACACTTAGCAAGCCATACATTTACTTAACTCGTCGAGGTGACAAGCCTTCTGGCAATTTAGCAAAATACAAGGACACTCAAGGGAAACTTCGTCAAATTCAAATCGATGTTATGGGGCAATACATGGCCGCGTTTAACGGAGATCCAGTGCTTGCTTACAAGCATAAGGCTCTCATCTTTTCCCGTTATCACGATTCGGCCTTCCCGCCCGACGTTAGAGTTGAAGAAGTTCTCTTTTGCTGGATTTGCGGAGAGCTCTGCAAGCCTGTAATTGCAGAAATGATAAAGCAAGACCCTGATGGTGACGGTCGGATCCTGAAAAAGGGTGGTACCTTGTTTACACTTGCGGTCATGGCCGAAGTACTCAGAGCACGGAATGGGGCCACATTTCTTACCACCCTTACCGAAGAGCAAATTGGTAGCCCCAAAATGCGAGATCGTTTGAAGAAATATGGGGATTATTCGGCGATGCTATATATCCAAGCATTTCGAGACGAGGCCGAAATCGCCAAACAGGAATTAACCACCTTGGTCAGACAGCCAGAATTTATCAAGAAGGTAATCCTCCGAGCGAAAAGGCAACACACAAGGGAAGCTCTTAACCAAACCTGGATGGACGGGACACTTCCGAAATTAGGTAAACAATGACTGACCGCCGTTTCATCGAAGACTATCTCCCAACCGCTGTGCTAAACTAAAAGGTGTCGCCTTGTGGAGTGCTAGTTTGAGAAGTGTGGTAGAGTAGGGCTGGGAGGTGAATCGCCTATGAGCCAGGTCATCATCGAGAACCCCGTCATCAATTCCCCTTTCCACGAGCCAACCCGCCATTTCCGCTTTACCGACGAGGGCATCACCAACGAAATCATAGACGGCCGTCGCATCAGCTCTTACTTTGTGCCCATTGCTCAGCCCCGCAAGAAGGGGGCCAAGCAGTTGGCGTTCAATACTGAGTGGACGCAAGACCGCGTCGAAGAAAACAAACTCGTCAACCAGATCCGCGCCCGCGTGAGTCTCTGGCGGCAGGGCGGCTACGCCGGCGTGACGCCGACGACGGGCCGGCTGCTGGCGTATTGGACCAATCCCGAGCGCGAGAAGCCGCTCTTTTTCTGCCAGATCGAGGCCCTCGAAACCGCCATCTACCTCACCGAGGTAGCGCGGAGATACGGCGATGCCTGGATCGAAAATACGCTCCGCGCGGCGAACGACACGTCGAACCCCGGCCTGCCCCGCACGGCCTTCAAAATGGCCACCGGCTCCGGCAAGACCGTCGTCATGGCCATGCTCATCGCCTG
>Ga0315274_10004676_pt1 | contig 20080 bp, 20 predicted proteins | sample YL17G02_20_MG_FD_203700 | JGI IMG/M metagenome (GOLD analysis project Ga0315274, IMG submission 203700) | Sediment microbial communities from Yellowstone Lake, YNP, Wyoming, USA - YL17G02_20 | ecosystem: Environmental > Aquatic > Freshwater > Lake > Sediment | place: USA: Wyoming | collected... | reverse complement strand
ACGAGGTTCTTTCCTTATGGACATCCAGTCCGATATAATATTTTGTGTTTTTCATGTTGCATCACCTTGTGGTATGCAACACGAGACTCACTCAAGAATTATCATGCCATCTTTTTTTCTTTTTTTTAATTACTACATGGGTTAAGTTTTTAGATGTATAGGTTATTAAAGAGAAAAACGAGTCATATACAATCGACTGATCTAGTAATATTGACTAAGAATTGTTACAAATGTTATGAAAAATTACAGAAAAATATAAATATACGTGGAAGTTTAGTTTCATTGGAGAAAAAGAGGAAAGGTTTCGTTCTTCATATTATCCCCTTAATTTTTCCCTTTCCTCCAATTATCTTGAAGGAGCAAGAATGAGAAAAGGAGGTACGGAACCCTTGTATTCAAGTGAAGAGTTTGTTGAAAAGTTCTCTGAAGTATTTTCAGAGATGATAGACTGATTATCTAAATAATCAGGTGATTTTTTATTTCTCATGTTTTTCTCATTAGCCCAAAACATCAGTTAAGTTTTAGATGTATAGGTTTTTAAAGAAAGAAAAGATTTGAAAACGTGGAAGAAAAATGTATCAACAAAATCCTGAATTTGAAGAACCCGAGGATGGGGCAATAATTTGGAGATATGTAGATTTCACAAAGTTTATATCTTATTTAGAAAAAAAAGCATTATTTTTTGTTCGAAGCGATCAATTATCTGATAAATATGAAGGGAAATTTACTGAAACAGATGCACAATTATGGGAAGAAAAATTAAAACCTAAGACAAAATTGAATCAGATGGAGATATATGACAGGTTAAGAAAAATTGTTAACATAAGCAGCTGGCATATAAATGACAATGAATCAGCGGCCATGTGGGAAACATGCCTTCAAAGCAACGAAGGTGTAGCCATAAAATCAACCTTTAAACGATTAAAAGATAGTTTTATTCTCCATAAAGAAGATGAAATTCTTATCGGTAAAGTAAAATATATTGATTATACAAGGGATACTATACCTAAAGGAAACATCTTCAATCCATTTCTATATAAACGCAAAGCCTTCGAACATGAAAGAGAGCTACGAGCAGTCATTATGAAATTTGCCCCGCAAGAGGAAACAATTGGAAAGCATATTTTGTATGTTGATCCAAAATGGTTTGGGATCCATGTTAAAACAGATTTAAATATCTTGATCGATAAAATTGTTGTTTCTCCAAGTGTTCCAGATTGGTTTATAGATTTAGTCACATCTATTGTAAAAAAATACGAATTACATAAAAAAGTGGAACAATCTGAATTATCTAAAGAACCACCATATTAAGAGTGTTATTTTTTGTTTAAACCTCTATTATTCATTATCTTTTTATCTTAATTATTCTGATGGTTGGTTTTTTAAAGAAATAATTGTTACAAAATAATACCTATTTAGGCGGAGGCAAAGGAAATGAAAAAACAATTAGTAATACTTGGGATTGTTACTCTACTGTTGACTACTTGTTTAAGCTGTTGTAGCTCACAAGGTAGACGAGTTAATAAAATAAAAAGAAAGTCGAAGACTCAATACAGCTTGCCAGCAGAGACATCAAGACAGCTCATCTATGAAACCCGCGAAAATAGATGAGGAAAAAGTTATTTGTTAGTAGCTAGAGAGAAAACGCAATATCTCCTGAACAAACGACTCTGTTCTCTCTTTCGGAACCACCGCACCAAGAACTTCGGTTTTTCCTCCACAGCGATATCCAAGCATTTTCCCTTGTTGTATCAATGGTTGTAGATTCTTGTTACTTCGTACATAAATCTGATCCATATCTTTGAAAAACCCGGTGTTCAGAACCACGGTATCCTTCCCTGAATTCCATGCAATCTTTCGCGTCACCGTTGAAATAATATTAAACTTCGTATGAATTCTTTTTAAGAGAATCCCTTGTTTTTCTTCACCAGGTGCAGTAACGTGTTTTGCTATCTCTTTTTCAAGCAAGAGAAGATTATTTTTCCACCGAATGTTCTGCAGAATCCTCCGAGCATCGGTGTATTCTAAGAGGAGATGCGGTGCTTCTTCGACTGCTTTCCGATCACCAACCTTATAACTGGAATCAAGTAAATACACCATCATAAGTAACTCATCAAACGTGAATCGTTCCTTGATACAAAAATCAGTAATCTTTGTATAGAACTCTTTGTTTGTTTGAATGCGTTTTTCATGGTCACCAATAATTCCAAGCAACGCAAACACATTCACCGGGTTCCCAAGGAAGTCGTTGACGATCCAGCTTGCTGAGGGATACAACAAAGGGTCTTCTCCTTTACCTATGGGATTTTGATGAAACACCCCTTGAATCGGTTTCTGCAGATGATGATCAAAGATGAGTACTTTCGCATGGGTAGCTAACCTCTGAATATTCTCTTCAGGCAACGCCATATCAACAACAATCACAAAATCATAAGAAGAATATTCGGTAAGCTCTTCTTCAGTCAGAAAATAATTCCCAAGAACCGGTGTTTTATTCACGATCTTTTTTGAAAGTTTTTCCAACAAGAGCCGTACAGAACAAATCCCATCGGTATCCCAATGCTGAATCAGCAAACCTGAGCCATTCAACTTCGTAAATATCTCCTCGCATTTCATGAACGAGTCACCAACCATTTCCACAATGGTACCATTGCAATGGTCTTCCCATCAATACTCTCAGTTCTTTCCATATCATCAGTCAAAATCATGCCCTTGTTCAAATGAAATGCATCTAATGCTTTTAACAATACTTTTACTTCACGTTGGAATGTCTCATTAGACGTCAACTCCGTACACACCTGAATAAGTTGAACAACCTGCATCCCTTTTTTCACTACGAAATCAACTTCTTCTTGTTGCTTCGTTTTCCAATAATAGATCTCGTAGCCTTTACGTAACAACTCTATTGCGACCATGTTCTCGTACAACCGCCCGGTATCCTCAGAGGTTTTAAACCCTGAGGCATTGGCAAGACCGGTATCCACACAATAGATTTTCCGTGGATAGAGCAACTGGTCTTTTACGGTATATGAAAAAATCGTACTATCGAAAAACAGGAACGCGTTTTTAAAATGCCAGAAATAGTTCGAAAGGGTTGGCACTGAAATTTTTATACCCCTACTTGCGAAATAGTTCTTCATTTTATTAAAACTCAAGAGATTTCCGATGTTACTTGCAAGGTAATACGAAAACTCTTCGACAACATTTGCTTTGCGGATTGTCGTACGAGAGAGAACATCACGTGACACGATATCGGTAAATAATTGTGATAAAATCGCATCCTTATCCTGTCCCAGTACTACATCAGGAAACCCACCGGTCTGTAAATATTCAGAAAGCGCCTTCTTCACCCGGGCTTCTTCCCGCTCCGTCCGCATATCGAGATTTACAGTGAGTCCTTGAAAGTGTAAAAACTCTAAAAAGCTTAACGGAAACACCTGTGTTGTCAAATGCCGTCCAGTTAATAATTTCGCATATTCCTTGCTTAACAAATTCGCAGATGATTCGCTGATATATATCCGTACCTTTTCCTTGAATTCATCATAGATACTCCGGATATAATGCTCCCATCCCTCAATGCGCTGCACCTCATCCAAAAAGAGGTACACCGTTCCGTACTTTTCTAATAAATTTTCTGCGTAGATAAAATCGATGACATCATTAAAATATGTCTCTTGTAACGGCATAAGTTTTCTGTTTTCAAAATTGATATACACGGTTGCTTCTTTGTCGAGGCGTTCTCTGAGTTTTTGTATGGTAAGATACATGAGGTAGGTTTTTCCTGCGCGTCGTGGTCCGACGATATCATTGATGAAATTTTTTTCTTCAAAAAGAGTTATATCTCGTTGCTTTAGAGGAGGAAGGTTTTTTTCCCAGTATTCCTTAATAACTTGGGGGATTGGTCCGTTCATGGGAATCCACAATATCTATTATCGTTAAACATATTTAATAATTTTTCTAAAAAATCGTAAAACGTATTTAACGATTTAATGATTTCCTCCAGAAAAAACCTCCTGTACCGATGACCTTAAAACGACCTTTCCCGTTACCATACCTCATGATGGTTGATGCAACAATACTGGACATTATTCGGCTGATAACAGGAACGATACTGCTCGCTTACGCCTCTCATACCGATATTAAAACGCGTAGGGCAGCAAACATCCTCTGGGTGATCATGGGAATCGTTGGGGCAATCCTTCTGGTGATTCAATACCTTGACGGAGGGTTCCCGAATATCTGGTACCTCGTATTCATCCCTATCATGATCGCACTCATGTACGCGTTCTTTCAAATGCGACTCTTGTTCGGCGGCGCGGACGCAAAAGCACTCATGGCACTCGCGATCCTTATCCCAATCCAACCAATCATGTGGACTTTTCCTTTATTACGACATGACTTCTCTCTGCCAGGATCCTGGATTATCTTTGCAAACGCAACTATTCTTTTCCTGTTCATCCCTATTAGTCTCCTTCTCTACAACCTCATAAAACGAAACATCAAATTCCCTCACTGTCTCTTAGGGTATGTCATCACCGTAGAAAAAGCAAAACAAACGTTTGTGTGGCCCATGGAAAAAATAAAAGACGGGAAACGAAAACTGGTGTACATGCCAAAGAATTTCGATGTGGACGAAGAACTTGTGGAATTCGAAAAACTCGGGATAACAGAAATCTGGGTCACCCCAAAAATCCCCTTTATGATCCCGCTGCTTGCCGGGTTCCTTGCCGCATTCTTCCTCGGAGACATCCTCCTTCAGATAGTCCGAATACTACTCTAGACCATCCCAATTGATAATAAAAAAGAAATACTCCTTTTGAATGTATAGGCGCTAGTTCTATGGCAAAGAAAGATTACTATGAGATCCTTGGTATTGATCATTCTGCAAGTAAAGAAGAAATCAAGAAAGCATACCGGAAACTCGCGTTAAAATTCCATCCAGATAAGAACAAAGACAAAGACGCAGAACAAAAATTCAAAGAAATCTCAGAAGCGTACGCGGTCCTCTATGATGAAGAGAAGCGAAAAATGTACGATCAGTACGGTCATGCAGGAATTGATCAACGATACACCTCAGAGGATATCTTCCGAGGAGCGGACTTTGGCGACATCTTCCGAGGAATGGGGTTTGATATTAACGATATTTTCGAGCAATTCTTTAGCCGCCAGAACGGATTTACCCGTCGTCCACATGCCCAACGAGGAAGCGACATCCGATATGACATCGAGATACGCTTAGAAGATGCGTACCGGGGAATGGAAACCGAACTGGAGGTGCCTCGAACTGAACTTTGTGACACCTGCAGAGGAAGCGGAGCAAGACCTGGGACAAGCCCAAAACGGTGCTCAACCTGTGGAGGCACAGGTCAGCTTCAAGCATCCCGTCGGACCGCATTTGGCGTGTTCACCCAGATTAGCGATTGTTCCAAATGCCATGGCCAGGGAACCATCATCGAAGATCTGTGTCCCTCATGTAGGGGACGAGGGACCCTACAAAAAACCAGGAAAATCGAGCTGCAAATACCAAAAGGAATTGATGATGGGTCGCACCTCCGACTCGCAGGGCAAGGAGAACACCCCAGGGGCGCTACTCAGAGCGGTGACCTCTACGTGGTGGTCCATATGAAGGAACACCCGGTCTTTGAACGACGAGGAGCAGACCTCTACCGAAAACTCAACGTCTCCTTCCCACAGGCAACCCTAGGAGCAACCCTGTCCGTGGAGACTCTCGGTGGCATGGAAAAGCTAAAAATCCCAGAAGGAACAGAAAGCGGAACCCTTTTTAAGCTCAAAGGCAGCGGTATGCCGAAGATCCACGGCTCTGGATCTGGGGACCTCTATGCCCTCATCCAAGTAAAAACGCCAAAGAGACTCAACAAAAGAGCGAAACTCCTCCTGGAAGAGCTCCAAAGAGAACTCGAAAACACCGACGAAACCTATAAATAGGGGTTCTACTAAGTAGTATATCGAAAAGAACCAAAAAAGGGGGTAGTAAGATATGAATCCTTTTGACGATGAAAATCACGAAAGAAAAAAACGAAACCCAATTGACCCATTCCGAGGAGACGATGATATCTTCAGAGATATCTTCAATGATGACAGGATACGAGATGTTTTTAATGATGATAAAATCATGGATGATATCAAGAAAATGGCAGAAGAAATGATGAAAATGTTCACGAACGCCCAACCAGGTAAACCCATTGTGCACGGCTATAAAATCGACTTTGGCCCCGATGGGAAGCCTCAGATCGAGGATTTCGGAAATCGATCGATAAAATCCCCCGGAGGAGAATCAACAATCTCTGAGGCAATCGAGCCGCTCACCGACATTATCGAAGGGGAAAACGACGTTGCTATCACCGTGGAAATTCCTGGTGTTGAGAAAGACGACATTGACCTGATCGCAAGCGAGGGCACCCTGGAAATCAAGGTGGACTCACCGAAGCGTAAATATCACAAACTCATCGACCTCCCCTGCAACGTGAAAACCAAATCAACAAAGGCGACGTATAAAAACGGGATCCTTGACATCGTTCTTGACAAAAAGGAAAAGAAAAAGGACAACGGTGGATTCAAGGTCAGCATCGAATAAACAACCCTCTTTTTTCTTCTTTTCACTTTCGTGTACAAATCTTTATGTACGATACTCTCTATTTGTGAGGACGAAAACGGGGAGCATGAATGGTTAGTCTAACCTTCTACGGAGGAGTCAAGGAAATCGGGGGAAATAAAATCCTGCTCGATGACCATGGCACTAAAATCTTTCTTGATTTCGGCATGAGTTTTTCTCGAAGAGGAAAGTATTTTGAAGAATTCCTTAACCCGAGAACAGCAAACGGCATCGGAGACTTCCTGGAGATGGGGTTACTTCCAGATATCCCAGGCATTTACCGAACTGATCTTCTCGAACACTATGGAAAAAAACCGGAGGAACCGGTCGTTTCTGGAATTGTATTGTCCCATGCACACGCAGACCATGCGAACTACATCTCATTCCTGCATAAAGACATCCCTATCTACTGCGGGGAAACATGCAAGAGAATCATAGATGCGGTCGCAGAGCAAACCACTCGAGACCTCGAAAACGAAGTGATTGATTTCCGCCTCAGACCACTCTATCGTTCTAGATATAAGATACCACCCGTGATACGAAAATTTCGTACATTTTCTACCGGAAAAAAATTCAAGATTGATTCCATTGAAGTCGAACCAATCAATGTTGATCACTCAGTGCCAGGCGCCTACGCATTTATCATCTACACCTCCGAAGGACCTCTCATTTACACCGGTGACCTGCGGATGCACGGATTACATGCGGACATGACCGACGACTTCGCGGCAGCAGCACAACAAGCCAAACCAATAGCGATGGTCACCGAAGGAACCAGAATCGATAAAAAGAAAATCAATGAATCAGAACAGAAAATATACCATGACTCCAAACAGAAAATACGACAACGCAACAGCCTTTCTATCGTCGATTTCAATTTCAAAGACGTTGACCGGTTCACCACCTTCTACAAGATAGCAAAAGACCTGGGAAAAATCTTAGTGATTAACTTCAAACACGCCTGCTTTTTAGAACAATACGGTCATGATAAAAAACTAAAGGTTCCATCAATTAATGACCCGAACCTCGCCCTTTTAAAACCCAAACGGCTCACCGGGACCTACATCGACGAGGACTACACCGACGCCTATATCAAAAAACGGTTACACTACAAAAACATTGTCACCGCAGCCGACATCACCAAAAACCCCTCTAAATACATGATCGTCCTAAACTTCTGGTATTTCTCAGACCTCATTGACCTCAAACCAAAAAACGGACTATACATCCACTCACTCTCTGAACCATTCAACGAAGAAATGGAAATCTCCTACGACCGGATGAAAAACTGGCTGCGACATTTCGACATCGATTTCTTTCAATCCCACTGCTCCGGCCATATCAACGGCGACGACCTCAAAGAACTCATCACCACAGTGCATCCAAAGAAACTCTACCCTATTCATACAGAGCACCCAGGATTATTCCGGAAATTCCCCATTAAAACAACCATGGTTAAGGAGGGAAAAACCTATAAGCTCTAAACGATATCGAACAATAAGTCAAGGGAGGATACCATAATGGTGGATATCTACCAATACGATAAGAAAAAAGATGAGCAAACCATTATTAAAACCGATACCGGGAAGCGAAAGAAAGAACAATACATTGAAAACCTGCGGGAAGGAGACGCGGTCAATGATTTTTTTGCAGTGAAAATAAAAAAAGCACAACGGCCCTATAAACGAGGCATGTTTTTCGAATTCCTTGCCACAGATAAAACCGGGGAGGTCAGCGTCAAGTACTGGGGTGGAGACAACAAAGACCGGGTGAAACGACTCTATGAAAGTTTCAATACAGGCGACGTCGTCCAGGTTCGAACCGGGATGGTTGAAAATTATGAGGATAGACTCCAAATCTCGGTAAATGAGAACACGGGCGGGGTGCGAAAATGTGCTCCAAATGAGTACGATGTCACGGATTTCCTCCCGGCATTAACTGAAGAGCGGATCAAAGAACTCTACGAAGTAATCAAAAAAGAAATAAAAAGCGTTCAGAATGAACCGTTGAAACACCTGCTCGCATCTTTCTTTAACGACCATGAGTTTGTCATGTTGTATACGCATTCACCTTCTGCTATCTCGCATCATCATAACTACGTCGGAGGAAACATGGAACACACCGTTGGCGTGATTCGTCTTTGTCAGAATATTTGTGAGATGTATCCGAACATCAATAAGGATCTTCTCTTCTGCGGTGCACTACTTCACGATATCGGGAAACTAACGGAGTATACATATGCTGCAGCCATCGATATCAGCGATGAAGGTAATTTCATTGGCCATATCGTGATTGGGGAGCATTGGATTAGAGAGAAAATCCAAGAGCTCAAGACAAGCGGAAAAGAATTCCCAAAAGAACTGGAAAACCAACTCATCCATCTCATCCTCAGTCACCATGGTAAATACGAGTGGGGTTCTCCAAAGATGCCGAAACTCGTGGAAGCATGCATTCTTCACCAAGCGGACCTCATGGATTCCCAGGTGAAAAACTACCTGCAGATGATCGAGGATGCGAAGAAACTCACCGATGAAGATTGGTCGTTTATCTACGACGCAGATGCGGGAAAAAGACGAGCAATCTATTTAGGGGAATACTGAATAAGGGATACGAGCATGAAAAAAGAAATCGTTAAAATACTCTGCTGCCCTACCTGCAAAGGAGAACTTAGCCTTGACGTAAAAAAAGAGGAAAAAGGAGAAATCATCGCTGGAACGTTTACCTGCTCACACTGCCAATGTACATATCCTATCACAGACGGGATTCCTGACCTCCTCCCACGATAAAGATGATTCCTTCGTGGGTTCATTCCTGCTTTTTCTAAAAAAATCTTTATTGTTTCATGAAAGAACTGATGTCGCTCAGCAGATCTCTTGATTCCCGCATATCTTTTATGTACTGATGAAACCGCGGTGCTCTTTTATCAAGGATCACAGCGACACCGCGATCATTCTCATTACGAATCAATCGACCGATCGCTTGAAGCATTTTGCGTGCAGCAGGCCCCTGTACCGTGTATTCCCAACCTTTCCCAAACTTCTGATCATAATAGTTCTGCAGACCACGCTGGCGAGCAGTCGGTTTCGGATACGGGATGCCGATAATGACTGCTATCTCGAGTTGCTCCGCTGGGAAATCCATGCCCTCGCTGATCCGCCCACCCATCACGGAGAAAAGTGCGGCACCATCCCCATTCCCGTCCCCGCAGGATTTGAAATCGGTGACCAGCTCCATGAGCTCTGACTGTGACATGTGTTGTTCCTCTACATAGAGACATCGTTGAATCTCCGCGAAATGCCCATTCTTTCGAAACATCGACAGCGTGTTAAAACTAGGGAAGAACACCATGGTATTCTTCTTGAATGTGTTGCAGATACCACTGACATGTCGCCACATCTGAGGCATGATGGTTTTATCTTTCATCAACTCATCATATCGTGTCGTGACATCGCGAACAAAAAAGATCTTACGATTCTCCGGGGGGAACGGTGATGGATACACAGCAAGTCTGGTTTCCAGGGGTAGACTGAGTGAGTCACGGTATTCATCCAATGGTTCGAGCGTTCCAGACATATGGATGCTACAATGGACCTGCTTGAGGATGTCCGTGCCGATTGATGGGTCAAGACAATATGCTTCCACCCGTGGGTTTTTTCCTTCACCAGCATCCAAGACTAGTTTGATATACTGGTCCATCTCAATAGTAATCCAGAAACCAAGGAAGAGCCCAAGCTTGTGCAAATAGGAACGAGGGAGTTTCCCATCTTTCTGTTTGTACTCCTGGATTTTTTCTCCGTACGCGAGAAGGTCACTGACGATATCCTTGAGTGTTTTACTGGTGATCTTCAAGCGTGAGAGAAGTTCAATCTCAAGCTCATGGGAAGGGATGAGCGCATCGTTTTTTTCATGGTTGATCCTTCGTATACCGCCCTCCAACATTCCGTACACGTAGGTGTCTCGCAGGTCGTTGACGACATCTATGAGTTCCTTACAGAACGCAGCAACAGTGATTCTCCCGTCCGCAAGTGAGGGGTTTCCAAAATGGTCTGCTTCCAGCAGGCAGCTGTTCAGCATCCAGATGCTCAACTCCGCGGAGAATAGCTCTCGGAGATAATCGGGGAGGTTGTGTGCCTCGTCAACAACAAGAATCACATCCTCTTCAGAGATAGAAAGCCAGTCAAACAGTTTGATACGGATCGCTTTGTCAAACACGTAGACGTAGGGGACCACGACGACGAGGGCGTCATGGACGATGAGTTTATTGATCTCATATGGGCAGATTTTTTGTTTTTCACAAGCGTCGATGAATTCTTCTGCAGTAGGTAGGTGTTTCTGTGTCCATGCCATGATTGTTTCAACGCGATCTTTATCACCAAGGTAACTTCGATAGTAGCTGCATCCTTTGCTTTTTCCTGAGACCGCGAGTTTCTTTTGATGAGAGCAGAATTTTGAGAGTTCCTCTGAGCTCCCGTTCTGGATTTCAGGGTCTTCTCGTGCGAGCAGGCACATATTTCCACGGCCTTGCATCCCAACGCCATAGATTCGTTTGTCTTTGACCTTCTTTTTTATTGCACGGAGTTCAAGGATGACTTGTTGTTGTTGTGCATTCGTCCGTGTTGTATAAATGATTTTTTTATTGTTTTCTAAAGCAAAGGTGAGTGCTGCAGCAAGAACGCAGATGGTTTTGCCTGAGCCGGTTCCTGACTCGAAGGTAAATTGCATCTGCTGTGTGAGCGCATCGGTGATTTCCTGCATGATTTCTTTCTGGTTTTTTCGTAGTGAATAAGGAAATAACTCCGCCATCCAACCTGCGAATAGAGTTTGCAGTACATAGAGTTGTTGGAGAGGAAGGGATGATGTTTTATAGGGTACTGTTATGTAATTAGAGAGAATGCGACAGACACCATTCGAGAGTATTAAAAAAACGTTGTCCCTGGTACTACCTTCCGGTGTGGTGAGTCGTCTTCCCGACAAATGGGAAAAGATCGGTACCGTGGTCACAATTAAATTACCTGACGAATTGAAACAACATCAAGAAATCATCGGGAAGGCGTATGCAGAGGTACTTGGTTGTACAACCGTGTTGAATGACGTAGGTGGGATTTCAGGGGTGTATCGTGAGCCAGTCGTTGAGGTGATTTCTGGTTCTTCAATAACTGAAACGATCCATACGGAGAATGGAATCCGTTTTAAGGCGGATCCGCAGAGAATTATGTTTTCTTCAGGGAATATGGCAGAGCGGAGGCGGATGGCGACGGTCTCAAATAGTTGTGAAACAGTGGTTGATTTGTTTGCAGGGATCGGGTATTTCACGCTTCCGATGGCGGTGTACAGCAAGCCGAAGATGGTGTTTGCGTGTGAGATTAATCCCATTGCGTACCGGTATCTGTGTGCAAATGTGGTGTTGAATCATGTGACCGATATTGTAGAGCCACTTTTGGGCGATAACCGGAAGATAGCTCCGAAGGATTGCGCGGATCGAGTGATTCTTGGGTATCTGAAGGAACCACAGGTGTTTTTACCCGTGGGTCTGGAGTGTTTGAGAAACCAGAGTGGGGTTCTTCATTATCATGAGGTAGTACCGGTTGAGTCGATTCCGGAGCTGCCACTCAAGCACATTGAAACCGCAGCGAAGGACTATCATCGATCTGTTGAACTCCTGAAGGTAAATGAGATTAAATCGTATGCTCCTGGTGTGGATCATGTGGTGCTTGATGTGAGGATTGTAGAATGAAGAAACCCGTGAGGCTTGTGGTGTATCACGCAAATGAGGATGATCCGAAGAAGTGTACGGCAAAGAAATTACATCGGTTTGGGCATGCTACTCTTGAGAAGAATATACGGCGATTGCCGTATCATGCGGTTCTGTTGAATCCGTTTGCGGAGAAGAGTCTTTCCAGGGAGGATCTACAGAATGCGATGGATCATGGGCTTGTAGCGTTGGATTGTTCGTGGAAGACTGCAGAACAAACATTTGAATTTCTTGAGACAACAACTCTCTCTCGTGCGTTACCGTTTTTATTGGCGGCAAACCCGGTTAATTATGGGAAGCCGTTTCAATTAAGTACTCTTGAGGCGTTTGCTGCTGCATTATATATTCTTGGGGAGGTCGAACATGCGAAGGAGATTGTGGGGATTTATACATGGGGTCCTCGTTTTCTAGAGTTAAATCGAGAGCCGTTAGAAGATTATCGACAGGCACGTGATAGTGCTGAGGTAGTTCGCCTCATGAAACAATATATATAGTTGTATATCTAAAGAAATATATCATATATTTCAGTATATTTAAGTAACGAAAGGGAATGTCTGAAAAAAAGAAAGAGAGGAAGATGTTATGAAACAATCGTTAGAGACGTTTTTCAATCCGAAAAGCATCGCGGTCGTTGGTGCATCAAAAAACCCGACAAAAATCGGACATGCATCGTTGAAAAACATTCTGATCTCTGATTATCCCTGTAGATTATACCCGGTGAATCCAAATGAAGACGAAATCCTTGGAATGAAATGCTACAAGAAACTGACTGATATCCCCGATACGATTGACCTCGTCATGGTTTCGGTACCTGAGTTACTCGTTGCACAGATCATTAAGGATTGTGTGAAAAAAAAGGTCAAATGGATTATTATTATCACCTCAGGGTTTAGCGAAATTGGAAACCACGAAGGAGAAGAAACCATTAAAAAACTCGTGGAAGGAACCGGCATCAGGATTTTAGGGCCGAACACCATGGGGTACAAGAACGCATCCGATAACCTGGATGTCTCCTTTGCTTTTGGGATGCCACGGAAAGGAAACCTTGCGCTCATCAGTCAGAGCGGTGCACTCGGAATGGGTATGATTTACCTGGCGAACAACGAGTTCGTCGGACTCTCAAAGATCATCGGCGTGGGAAACAAACTTGACATCGATGATGCCGATCTTGTGGATTACTTCAGTAAAGATCCAGACACCAAAGTGATTGGACTGTATATCGAAGGGATCCGACACGGACGAGACTTTATGAATAGTATCAAGGCCTGTGACAAACCTGTACTTGTGGTAAAAGCCGGAAGAAGCGCAGCAGGTGCACGAGCAACCGCATCTCACACGGGTTCGATGGCAGGAAGTGACGAGCTGTATAGTGCTGCGATTAAACAAGCAGGCGGGATTCGTTGTCGTGATGTCGTAGAATTATTTGACATGGCGCGTGCACTCGCCGGGCAGCCTCCAGCGAAAGGCAATCGGATTGGCATCATCACCAACGGTGGCGGGCTTGGGATTCTTCTTGCGGATGCCTGTGAAGCAAACGGTCTGACCGTCCCAAAATTGTCTCTGAAGACCTTTAAAAAAATCGAGAAAATCGTTCCCGGACTGGTTAAACCAAATAACCCTGTCGACCTTGTCGCAGACGCGGGCTTTTATCGCTATTGGGCATCCACACTTGCGCTTCTGGAGGATAAAAATATCGATGGCATCATCGTTGCATCGGTCCACGCTGGGTATGCACGACCACGAGAGTACGCGGGTGCTATCCTAAAAATGATACATCAGCAGAAGCTAAACCATGAGTACCAGAAACCAATACTCGGCTGCTGGGTGGGTGGCAAAGAATTTGAAGACTTGATCCTTGATCTGAAGGCAGTCGGAGTACCCATTTATCCGTCATCATGGAGAGCAGCACGAGCGATGCTTGCACTATCGCTCGAAGGAGAACGGGTGAAGCGAGAGCAAGGGAATTAATCAACCCAATCAACATCAAGGATTTTCTTCCAATCTGTTTTTTTATTTTTCCATTTCTCAATAGTTTCTTTTGAAAGACAGTTTTGACACAAACCAACCATAGTAAAATAACAGGAACTGCACACCGAGTTCCCGCATTTGATACACACGGATTTTGCCGGATGAACCCGACAGATGTCACATTTCCCCTTTGGTTTCTTATCCTTTAATCTCGCGTTTATCGTTTTTGAGATATCTGCTTGTTCTTCTGCAGAAATCCATTGCTTCAAATCCTTATTCATTGTAATCGTGGTATTTTTTTTAGGTTGTTTTTTTTGTGTTGTTTTCTGCTCGTTCATACTCCCGCCAGAACTATTAACTAGAAAGGAATCTCATCGAACTCTTTAATTTTTTGTGTTCTTTTTACGTGCTTTTCGGAATAGAACGTTCGCTGTGATATGAATGAAAGGGGTAACTACCAGGAGTATCAGGATATGCCAGGGTGTGATGTTATGGAAAAACCAGTGACGGCACGTTGACCCTAGTAGATAGAGAAGTTCACTCATCAGGAAACTAAAGACAAGGGCGCCTACCAGGAAATCAAGTTGGTCAAACGGTATCCAGTTCTGGCCACGGTCTTTGCCTATACGTCGTTTGAAGAAACTCTCGATGACATCTCCAAGTAACGCGCCAAAACAAAGGGAGAAAAGAATCAGGATCATCATCGGGAATCCTTCAAAATCCGTGACACCAAGAAACGCATATTCACTTGTTTTAAGGTATTTGGCGGCAACCACCAAACCAAACCCTGCAGTCATCCCAAGAAAGGTGCCTGCAAACAGTCCTCGCCAGGTTTTCCCGTCACCAAATATTCGACGTCCATCCTTCCAGGTTTTCCCAAAATCGATGGGTCCTCCTCCGCCGACGATCACTGCGCTTGCGTTCGCAACATAGATAGGAATGACAATCCAGAACGCTTGTATAATAACGGTATAATCCATTACAGCTTGAATAGTTCGGGAGCTTAAAACAATTGTGAAAAAAATTTTAATTAATCTCAGGTCCGGGCTGGGTTCTGGTTATTTTTAAACCGGTGTATTGGAATTTATTGGATCGTTTTACTAAGGCTTTCAACGCGGTGTTGGAGATGCTAAAGTTCTCTGAGACCTTGTTGGCAAAGGTCCCAGTATCACTGATGAAATCGTAGATGTCTTCTTCAAGTTTCTTGAATTGACTATCGTTTAACGATGAGACATTAAAAATTTCGCTGATTTCGTTGACCGGGCAGGAGATGTTGATGCTGAAGAGTGAATAGAAGGAGCGATACATCTTCTGTGGTCTTCCGTCCATGCCGTCTTCTGGTGTCGTCCATTTAGTTTCTGCGAGTTTCATTTTGTCGAAGAATTCAAGGGCGGCTTGGCCGTCTTCACCGAATTTATCAAGGATAAGGCTGGTAGGGATCCAGTCTTTTGATATCTCCATAAACACTTCTTTTTTGATGGGTGAATCAAATGCTCTGATGATGGACACCAAATCAGTTGAATCATTGATTACTTTTGTTCGTATCATTTGACCATTACCTATTTATATATAAGATACCCTCAAACAGCTTCTACCATATTTAAAGTTTTTGTATTTGTTTAAATTTATTAAAAAGTTTACATTAAAATTGTTCGAGAACCACCGCTCATCAAGATAAGATACCAGATTCAATGGTACTTTTAAAGTCTAAAATCTCCCCGTTTATATCTCATAAATTTATTCTAAAATATATCTTTTTATATATCTTTTTAAAAAAAATAGTGTACTAGTGGACTCGTCGGATTATATACCTTGTCCCTCCTGTTGTTCCACGCGAAGCAAACCAGAAAAACGATGGTTTCGGTTTTTGCGATCAACTCTCTAAAACCTTTCTTTTATTTTTTTCCTTTTTCCACATACATTTTATCGATAAACATTTATCGTAGCTTTTGCATACAGGATAACAGGGATTGACGATATGATCCAAGAAGGGGGTATGCTGGTATTTTGATGATAGATGAAGATGATGTGCCTCAAGCTGTCTTCGACTATGGGCGGAAAAATTACACGAAACGATCACAGGAATTGTATGAAAAATATGTTGAGGAGTTCCCTGAGAAAAATTGGGACAAAATGAGGAGAAAATTCTTCAGATCATTTCTCAGAACAAGTACGTGACCATTGCTCAGATCGCTTCATCATTAAAAATAGCAACAACAACAGTTGAAAATAATCTCGAGAAATTAAAAAATAAAGGATTGTTACGACGAATTGGGCCTGACAAAGGTGGATATTGGGAGGTGAATCAATGAAATTAAAATCCGAGGGAGTATATAGGTTTTGTAACAAAACGTTTTCTGCAGCAGCAATGTCGCGACGTCTGCAATACTGTGGAGAACGAAAAAAGAGGTGATATTTTGATTGGAGTAAATAATGAATTGGTAGACATTGAAAAAAGACTTTCGGATCTTTTACAACAATGCAATCTTGATCCATTCGTATCTGTTGACACTCTCAAGAGATGGATGAAAGATATGAACGATGAAGATCCTATGACATCAGTGAAAATGCTTACTGGTCTGTTAGATAAGGAAAACCTTGTAGATAAGGATTTATTTGAAAATCTCATCAATACAATAATTGGTCTTAGTCATCATTTGCCTTCGCAGAAGTTTAACGGTAAAACCTTTTCAGATGAGCTAAAAAGACGAGAAAAACAAGGAGAACCATCCTCCGCATATATCACTGACACAACGCTTCCACCAATGGAATGGATTGACTATTATCACAAAGCTATGTATACTATGAATAAACAAGATTTTTTTCAAGCTTCAAAAGAGTTTGAAAAAACCTTTGAAAAACTCCTTGAAACAAAAACAACGAATCAAGATATATATCGAGTTTTTTGTAATGCTGGGTCATCTTATTTATTTTCAGGGAAACCAGTTCTTGGCGTTCAATGCTTTGAGGCAGCCCTTGAGCTTAACCCACAATATACATTTGCATCAGAGCAATTACAAAAGTATCAGCGGGGAGACTTTGATGAAATAATAAAACTCGGAATTCTTACAGAGATAAAACATAATTTTGAGGAATGGAATAAAAGACCTGACTATCTTAACTTAGATATAGTGATGAAATGGCCTGAAAAAAAGATACTCAATAAACTCAATTCATTTGGTGTCACTGTTGATAAGATAGAGCTTACCAAAGTAGCAAACACAATTAATCAACCTGAAGATCTTGCAAAAAAACTCTTTTATCCCCAAGCGAATATGACCGGAAAAGATGATGATTTTATCTGGATGGCTGCATATGCGTTATGGGATATCTACTGTCCTGATGAACTATCGATTTCTGGTTTTAACGATGTATTACATGAGGCTTTCATATTCGTTTCAGATGAAAAAAATAAAAGAAATACGATAACAAAAGAATCTTTTGAAAAAACTTGTGCCAATTATTTTAAAAGACTGCAAACATATATTTTCTCTGATAAAAAAGATTTTTTAAAAGAATGGAAAAACACAATTGATATTGATATGGATCCTTGTTATGAATTAAATATTTTTTTGACATCTCTTTTAGCCAATCCTAATCTTGAAAAAGATGTTCTTGAGGTTGTACATCACCTTAAAAAACAAATACCTCATCCAACGTGGATAGGTATAGAAATCATTAGAAATATCATTCATAACAATCCTCAAAGCAATGAATTGTATAAAGAATTGAAATGTAACCATCCTTTTTATTGTTATGTCGCCTGTGATATAGCACAATACTATTTGGAAAAAAAAGATTATTTGCATACTGAGTTTTATCTAACTGATGCACTTGAAATTATAGATAGCCGAGCTGAAAAAAACAAGTTATCACTTGATACAACCGAGACAACGATCTATGATGATTATATTAATGTCATTAATCTCCTTGAAGAAGTTCTTGAAAAAAGTAATGCTGATTCGAAAAAGAAAAAGCTATTAAAAACTAAAAAACAAGCTGTTGAAAAAAAATTAAATATCTATTCAAAATCACCAAAAATTGAAAAAATAGATAATGCAATGAATGAATTATTTACCAAGGTAGAAATTGATCAAGCTGAAAAGAGTAATGCAATTCAATATTATAACTATCTTAAAAAGTTTGATATAAATTTTGAAACAAAAGAACCTATCAAAACTACAGAAACGTACTTGAAGATTCATCCTGAAAGCTATCTTAACTCAAAGGATTCTAAAGGGAAAAATCATTCGAACGATAAATTCCGTTCAAAGATTGGTCGTAATGATCCATGTTATTGTGGTTCTGGGAAGAAATATAAGAAATGCTGTCTTGAACGAGACCGAAAAGAGATTGGCCAAGGACGCAAGATACCAGTAGAACATCGATGAGGCGTGTAAACTATGAATACAAACGTATCAAGGGATGAACAGGAACAACGAATCCTTCGCGTCTTTCAACTCCAGAAGAATCTTCCGGGAGTAGATACTGATGTATTAGAGAAATATTTTGCGTTCTTAACGAAAAACTTACTGTTTCCCATCCAGGGAACATTTGACCAAGAAACGGGTCCACTTCATCACACAACCTATCCTGTAATTGTTAAACATCTATCAGAAGATATCGACGAATTTTATGGGATATGTGTTGAGGGTGCTACTGGAAAAAAACACATAGAAATCCCACTTGCTGATTTCGATTGTAACGCAACAGATCACAGAAATTATCAGCTGATAGATGATTACAAAACATGGTTTTGGAATAATAGATGAAAAAAACGTGTACGAAGGATATGGGGGTCGATAAATTGAAACTCAATATCGATTTCGAAGAGTTAGTAGATGCTTTTGAAGAATCTGATGTAATGCACCATTTTTTTATTGATACTCAGAAAAACGAGATTATCTACGTTAACGAGGCTGTTGATGATGACTACGAGAAGCAACTTGATGAGATGGATGACGACCGATACCTCATGGTTCCTGCGCGACTCCCCCGGGACAACTTCTTGATTATGGAACTGTTTGTCTATGAAAAAATTGAGGACACCGCCGTCACAGAGAAATTCGACCGAATCCTCGAAGGAAAAAAACCATTCAGAGCCTTTAAAGACTTGCTCTTCGACTACCCCGATCTTCGAGCGCAATGGTTTGCCTACAAAAACTGTCATCTCAGAAACGAAACGATCAACTGGCTCTGTAATAACAACATCGAATTAGCGAACCAACGTCTTATTCCAGAGATAGAAATACGAGAGTTAACACAAGACGAAATCAGCGGTCTCACCGATGAAATAAAAGATTTTTGCCCTGTTCAGTGTATGAACTGCCACAATGAGAAAGGATTCACCAAACGACTGTTCATAATCAACGTTTCCCCAGAAAACAAACTCATCGAACAAGAAACAGAACACATCATGAAAGAAAAATTCAACATCACTCACCATGGTTGGTGGAGTGGAGAAGATCCAAACATTCTGACGGTTTCACAATGCCCGAAATGCAAGAGTGAACATATCATCTGGGACTATTAACATGGTTCAAACGAACCTTTCCATGTTTCTCAAAGAAGATACACCAAATTATGGAGAGAACAACATCTATGTACACCATCCGTATATCCTGACTTTCGCAGTTGACCATTCTTTTATTGATTAGAACACATTTCGCACTTCACATTATTTTCTGGTTTTCAACCAGCAAAAAGGCTGAAAAACCTATGATCCCGGTGTTTTTCCACAAAAAACC
>Ga0315274_10004675_pt1 | contig 20081 bp, 14 predicted proteins | sample YL17G02_20_MG_FD_203700 | JGI IMG/M metagenome (GOLD analysis project Ga0315274, IMG submission 203700) | Sediment microbial communities from Yellowstone Lake, YNP, Wyoming, USA - YL17G02_20 | ecosystem: Environmental > Aquatic > Freshwater > Lake > Sediment | place: USA: Wyoming | collected... | reverse complement strand
GGACGTTCGAACTCGAGGTCACCGGCCCCGTCAAGATATACCCGGACATGGAGAATGCCAGCGTCCGGGTCAGCCGTTAAAGATTCCTTACACACCGCAGGCCCGGCACTTATAATAACGCGTCACGCGGTTCTTGACGTTGGCCGAATGGTACGGTGGCGATGCCTGTTTTCATCCTCATAGGGAACACGAGCGTGAAGGTTGAGGCGGCGCCCGGAAGCCTGGAAAGTTTTCCGGTCGGCCGCGCCGCCCGGCTTCTCAAGGACTCCCTCAGGCCGTCTGCCGGCGAAGGGGCCGTCATCGCCAGCGTGAATCCCTCCGCCGAAAAAGGAGTCGAGGCGGCGTGCCGGCGCGCCGGCCTGCCAAATCTGACTTATGCCGGCCGCGATTTTCCGGTCGGCGTCGAGATCGCCCTGGACAGCCCTGAGTCAGTCGGCATTGACAGGATCCTCAACGTGAAGGCGGCTTTTGCCCGCAGCCGCGCAGCGTGCGCCGCCGTCGACCTCGGTACCGCCGTGAGCGTGAGCGTGGCCGACGAGAGCGGCCGTTTCGTGGGCGGCGCAATCATGCCCGGAATCGGCCTTTCGCTCCGCTGCCTCGCCGGCGCGACTGCTTTGCTCCCCGCGGTGTCGCCCGCGCCCCCTGATACCCCTCTGGCCCGGGACACCGCATCGGCCATGAGAAGCGGCTGCGTTTTCGGCGCGCTCGGCGCCATTCGTGAGATTGTGGGCCGCACCGGCCGGGTGATGCGAAAGGATCTGAAGGTCATCCTGACGGGGGGCGACGCTCAGTTGCTGGCCTCCCTCGTGCCGGAGGGTTGGCTGATCCTGCCTGGCCTTACGTTGGAAGGCCTGAGGCTGGCGTATGAAGAAACGCGGTGATGCGGGTGCGCCCGCGGCGTGCCTGGTGACCCCGAAAGGGGAAGGCGGGATAAGCGTCGTTGCGCTGTGGGGCAGGGGGGCTCTTGAGGTTCTTCGCAGGCATCTCATGTCTCGTTCCGGACGTCGCAAGACTATTGAACATGGCAAACTGGCGCTTGGCCTGTTCCGCGCCGCCGGCGGTGAGCTCCTGGACGAGGTTATCGTTGCATGCGGCGGCGGGGATTATGTGGAGATAAACTGCCACGGCGGCCTTCTGCCCGCTCAACGCGTTCTAAAGAGCCTCGAGGAATCGGGCGTTCGCATTGAGGACCCGGGGGCGGCCCTCGAACGTCTGCAACCCGTTGACCTCGTCCGGCGGGAAGCGGTCGTTGCGCTTCTTGACGCTCGGACCGACCTCGCGGCAAGGGTTCTGGCGGCCCAGGCGGGAGGCCTGCTCTCTGAGGCGCTCTCCCAAGTCATGACCGGCCTTGCGTCTCCGGCTGCCTGTAAGGACGCATTGCGGAAGTTGTGCTCGCTCAAGGATTCGGCAAGACTGGGCATCGCATTGGCCAATCCCCCGGCGGTCGCGGTAGTCGGTCCCCCAAATGCCGGAAAGTCGAGCCTCGTAAACCGGCTTGCGGGCTACGAACGCAACATAGTCGCCGACGTGCCCGGCACAACGAGGGACGCCGTGCGGGTCCCGGTTGCGCTCTTCGGGCTGCCGGTGATTCTGATTGATACTGCGGGCCCGGGAACCGGCGGCATACTTGCCCGGGAAGCCCGGAACCGGGCGTCACAGGCCCTCAGCGAAGCCGACGCCGTGCTTGTGGTCGTAGATTCGAGCGCCGGTCTTCCTGACGGGTACGTGCCCCCGCCCGGCCGTCTGCCCAGGGTTGTTGCAGCCAACAAATCAGACCTGCCCCCCGCGGCCGGCACGAGGGCCGTGGTGGCGGCGTGGGGGGGGGCATCGGTTAACACCAGCGCCCTCACCGGCGAAGGCATGGCTGAATTGTCGATTGCCTTGCTTGTCGCCCTCGGCGTGGGCGTCCCGGATGCGAGCCTGGCGACAAGGCCGGTCGTCTTCTCGAAACGCCAACTTGTCGCGGTAACTGCGGCGATAGATGCGCTTGCAAGCCGCGACACGCAAGGCGCAAGGTCGGCCCTTGCCGAGTGCCTGGGCGTTTCCTGACCGTAAGAACGCCCCTCCCCGGCGCTGCCGCGGCGACGGTATGGTTCCTTCAAAGAACATGCAGTTCCCGCAGTAAAGGCGCACGCCTGCCCTTCGTAGCCTTGGCGGAGTAGGGGCGTGCGCCCGCTTAGTGACGTGCCACTGGCAGCTTGGCTACCAGTGCCGTAGGGGCGGGGCTTGCCCCGCCCAATCGTAGGCGCGCACGGTCTGCGCCCTCAACAGCATGCGGAGCGCCTTCCGCCTCCTCCTGTACGGCAGTCGGTGATCCTGCTCAGCCCAGATGCAGTACCCTGAGAACGAACCGCCATGCTGCCCCGAACTTGTCCGGCCAGGGCACCCTCAGTATGTCCTGCCACGTGACGTATATGAAAAGCGCCACTATCAGGGCCAATCCCACGTACTGCAGGATCGCCTGGGTTGTCAGGCTGAGCCGTTTGCCCCTTATCTTCTCGACCAGGCACACCGCCAGCAGCCCCCCGTCGAGTATCGGAATCGGCAGGAGGTTGACGACGCCCAGGTTAAGGCCGATGACGGCCAGGAGAAATACCAGCCTGGTGAACCCCTGCTTGGCGTACTGGTAGGAGATGTAGGCCAGCCCTACGGGGCCGCTCAGCTTCTTTCCAACTGCCGGCTCGCCGGTCACGGCTTTCCTCAGGAGTATGTAAATCTGTGATGCCGCATCCCATGCTTTTCGCAGTCCCATCTGGCACGAGCCGGCTATTCCGAGCCTCCAGGTAATTGTCTCCGGCATCGGCACTATGCCGACGAAGACGGGCTGAAACTCCCCCTCCATCTCAGCCTCCCCCCTCTTCCATACCACCTTGATGCGGTCGCCCTTCGACTCCCTGAGGCAAGTTCTGATGGACTCAAAATCCGTCACCTGGCGCTGATCAATCGAAACGATGCTGTCACCCCGGGCAAGCCCCATCACTTCGGCGGCTGAGCCCTCCACGACCCAGGCCACACTCGCTTGATTCCTGGTAACCAGCCCCTCGCAGAAGTCCACGCCGCCCAGCGGCGGCTTGTCCCATGCGGTTTCCACCGTCCGGCCCTCGCGCAACACTACGAGCGGCGGCAGCCTCCTCAACTGTGACGTAATCGCGTAACGCAATTCCGCCAGGTCGCCGCACTTGCGTTCTCCTACCGAAACGACCGTGTCCTCCGCCCGAAGGCCCATCCTGTCCGCCTGGCTACCGCGTTTGACCTCCGTGATCTCGGTTGTCTGGAGCGGTGATATTCCCAGGAATGGCGCGGCGCTGCGTGTCGGAATCACAGTGACGGTCTTCTCGACGCCATCCTTCCTCAGCGTCAATGCGAGGGGCCTCAGGCCGTTTGCGACTGCGGCCCGGGAGAAATCGCCCCATGATTCCACAGACTGGCCGTTGACCGCCGAGATGGTCCACCCGTCTTCGACGCCCGCCTTTTCGGCCGGGCTTGGCTCGTACTCACGGGGTCTTGTATCGTCAGCCTGTGCCGGTTGCCTGACAAAACCGCCGATGGTCAACGTTGGGTAGTTCTCGACGCCGAGCATGGATATTCCCTGGCTCGGATCGAATTCGGGGCAAACCCTCACGGGGATGGTCCGGTTATCTCGCTCTACCAGGAGTTCCATCTCTGCGCCGACGTCCGTCAGCGCCGCCTTTATCTGCAGGTCCTCGAAGTCCACGTTCCGGCGGCCGTCAATCTGCAATATCCGATCCCCGGGCTTTAGGCCTGCGTAAAAGGCGGGCAAGCCGTACTCGACCGTGCCGATGCGCGCCGCGGGAAACGTCGCGCCGACCTGAAAGACCCCCACGAAAAGGATGAGAGCCAGGAGGACGTTCGCCGCGGATCCGGCGGCCAGTATCAGGGCCTTGATCCGAAACGGCTGCGCTGAAAACGATCTGGAGTCCTCAACCGGCGTGCCGTGTTGCACATGCTTATCCCCCTGCTGCTCAGGTTGCTCCCCCGCGGAAAGACCGTCAGCGTCCCGTGGCATAAGGGTCCGTTGAACGGCTCCGACTTCCGCAACCGGCTCCTCCCCCAGCATCTTCACGTAGCCGCCCAGCGGCACTATCCGCAGGCTGTAGCGCGTGTCCCCCCGCGTGAAGCCGGCCAGTTCCGGACCGAAGCCGACCGAGAATCCCTCGACCTTCACTCCTGAGAGTTTCGCGGCTATGAAATGGCCCAGTTCGTGGACCAATATGAGTACCCCGATCCCGAGCACGACTTCCGCCATGTGGACTAAAGACACTTCGCCGCCTCCATACGCGCCCACCGGTCGGCTTCCATGACAGTCTCGATGCTGTCGGCTGGCGCGTTCTTGTGCTTGTCGATGGTTGTCCGGATGACTCTCTGGATGTCCGAAAACGCGAGACGTTTCCGAAGAAACGCTTCCACGGCCACTTCATTGGCGGCGTTGAAAACCGCCCCAAGCGTCCCCCCCTCTCTGGCCACCTGGAAGCCTATTCCTAGGCAGGGGAACCTCTCCATGTCCGGCTGCCTGAAACTGAGCCCCCCGACCTGCGTGAGGTCGAGCGCCTCCACGTTCGAAGGGAACCTGTCCGGATAGGTGAGCGCGTATTGAATCGGCAGGCGCATATCGGGAATACCCATCTGGGCGAGGACGCTTGAATCCACGAATTCGACCAGGGAGTGCACGATCGACTCGGGATGAATTACGACGGCTATCTTCTCCGCGGGCAGGTCGAACAGCCACCGTGCCTCGATGACCTCGAACGCCTTGTTCACCATGGTGGCTGAGTCGATGGTTACCTTCTTACCCATGGACCAGGTAGGATGCGACAGGGCCTCCTCCACAGTTACCGTGTCCAACTCCCCCGTCAGACGATCCAGAAAAGGCCCCCCGCTGGCGGTGATCACCACTCGCTTGACCTCAGACCGGCGCCCCCCCTGGATTGCCTGGAAAAGTGCGCTGTGTTCGCTGTCAACCGGGACCACTTGCGCCCCGCTTTGTCTGGCCGCGGCCATCACGAGCCCGCCGGCCATGACGAGCGACTCCTTGTTTGCCAGAGCAAGGCGCTTTCCTGACCGTGCCAGTGCCAGTGACGATTCAAGGCCGGCCGCGCCGACCACCGCCACCAGCGCTGCGTCGGCCTCCTGACAGGCGCGGCGGCGGAATTCCTCCGGCGGTAACACCTTGGACGCGATATCGGGCATCATGCGGGCAAGTTGCGCCCTGGATGGTTCGTCTGTGACTGAAATGTACTCAGGTCCGAACCGCCTCGCCTGCTCCGCGAGAAGCCGCCAGTTGGTGTTGGCGCTTAGCCCCCATATGCGTAACTGCTGTGGCAGCAGGAAGATAACGTCAAGCGCATTGGTTCCGATGGACCCGGTAGAGCCGAAAACCGCGACTTTTTTTGCCATTACGGAGCTGCTTTCTGAGGTACTGCGCTACCTTTTCGCCAAATTGGGATTATATTGTAGTAGGGAAGGTATGCAATCCCAAACGGGAGGCACTGTCTGCGCAGCCTGCCCGTCGCATGCGTCTTTCCCTGACCGGGACTTTGCGGGTGCGCTGTCAAATGGCAAAAGGCAACGGCTCCAGAAAGTACGATGAACTGCCTGACGAAACCCTCGTCGAGATCTTCAACAGGGGCACTCGCGACGCCTTCGTCGAACTTGTCCAGAGGTACCAGGGGCGGATTATCAACTTCATTTACCGTACGCTTGGGGACATAGAGAGGAGCGAGGAACTCGCCCAGGAGTCCTTCCTGAGGGCCTTCCGGAAAGCCGACAGTTTCGACAACCGCTACCGATTCTCCACCTGGCTGTACACAATCGCTCGCAATCTGGCCTCCAATGAACTCAGGGACCGTTCCAGGCGCCCGATGGCGTACACCATCGAGGACGAGGATTGGGCAACGGCTGGAAAGACCGCCAACGACAGCAGTACCGCAACTGCGACCGATCCCGAGCGCATCCTTCTCAACAAGGAAATGAAAGAATGTCTGGAAAAAGCGTTGAGGCGCCTGAGCGACGAGCATAGAATGGCGCTCATCCTCAAGGAATATGATGGACTTACATACGGGGAGATTGCCGATATCTTGGAAACAAGCGCGGGCACCGTAAAATCCTGGGTGTACCGCGCAAAGCGCGAGATATACAGGATCCTCAAGGACAGCGGAGTGGTGTAGTGGCCTGCCGCCAGCTACAGGAAGATTTCCAGGCGTACCTGGACGGCGAACTTTCCCCCGTCCGCAGGGCATCAATTGAATCTCACCTGACCGCCTGCTCGGACTGCAGGCAGGTCATAGCCGAACTGGAGGCGGTTTCCGGTGCCCTCCACAAGTGGTCAGACCGCCAGCCGACTGGCGGCTTCGAGATGTCCCTTCACTCCAGGATGGCCGTGGAGGCCTCCTCGAAGCCCGCGAAGACAGCGGCCTCTCCAGCCCCTTCCGCACGGGCCGGGAGCCTGCCGCCGGCGCGCACCGTGTCGCCAGCGCGGTTCTTGCGGTGGATAACGCGGGGATGGCGCCCCGTGGCGCTTGCCGCTGCAGTGCTGCTTTCGGTAATCGCTTACGTTGCCAGGGACACCGCCTGGCCCGGCAGGCGCATAGCCCCGGGCGCAAGGCCGCAACTGTCCGGCGTATTGGCAAACGCCGCCACCAGCGCTCAAGTGGCCGATACGTGGGTATGGACCTGCGCTCTCGGCAAACGCGCCATCGCGTCCCGGACGCTCGAGGTTTCGCGCGTGGTTTCCAGCGACATCGTGTCCGGCTTCCTGGCGAGTGTCGAGTCGGATTCCGACAGGAGCGCCGGGTTGAAACTCATCACACTCGTCGCAAAGGGTCCGCAATTGCGGCAGGAGAGTCGGCCTCTCGACACTGCGTCCGTTTGGATCTTTCCGTTCCGCCTTCTCGGGTGCGAGGTCTATGCCGCCCAGGCGTACGCTGACCCGCTCGCCCGGGCGCGTCAATTGGAGTTGGAGGGCAGGCTGGCGGAAGCGTTGTCAATGTACCAGGAGCAGGCGAAAGGTCCCTTAGCCTCCCGCGCTTCCTTGGCCCAGGGCGCCGTCAGGCTGCGGATGGGCGACATTGACGCGGCGCAAACTGCACTGAACGCTGCCTGTGCCGGCGATGACTCCGTTGTCAGGCTTGCCGCTCAGGAACTGCTGGCCGAAATCGCAGCAGCCCGCCCGGCGCGTCAGGAATCCGACCGGCTCAGGCTGAATGCCGTTTCTACGGACGACTGGCTCAAGGTCGGCCTTCTTGAGGTGCAGGGCTGCGACTATCGCAGCGCCGCCAACTCCTTCATGAAGGCTGCAAGCGTGGCCGGCGGCCAGAGTGACGCTGCTGACGAGGCGCGTTTCCGCAGCGCGTGGTGCCATAAGGAGATGGGACAGATTTCCACCGGTGTCTACGGCTTCAAAGCTCTCTTCGATCAGCCGAGGTGCTCCGCGCGCCTGGCCTACGCTGCAGGCATTGAGCAGGCTATCGGACTTGCCCGCATCGGCCGCTTCCCCGACAGCGTTACTGTCTCCAGGGAAGTGGCCAGACGGCCGGCGCCTGACGCGTCGCTCGAGGCCTTCCTTTACTTCCAGAAAGGCTGCGTGGAACTGCGCAACCTCAAGGACGGCAACGCCGCCGCCGAAAGCCTGGGCCGCGTCTCGGCCGCGGGCCAGGGCAACCTCAGTTACGCTGCATACTTGCTGCTCCAGAGCGGCGCCAAATAGTCCGCAGGGCCCCGCACATTCTTGACCCCGCGCCCTATCCGCCTAAAATCTCACACGGACGCTCGGTTTGACCGGACACTCGTGCCGCAAAGGGGAAACGTGCGAGCACTCCTGGTAAACGTGCCCTCGTACGCCAGCCACTTGAGGGGAATCCCGCTGGGCCTGCTTTACATAGTCTCTTCCTGCAGGCGTCCGGATCGAACTCTCGAACTCCTCGATGGCGCGCTGTATTCGAGGCGCTCCGGCTTCGAGGAGGCGCTTCTGGCCCGCCAGTTTGACGTGCTGGGACTCTCCGCGATTACGCAGAACGTCGACGAGGCGGCGCGCATTGCGCGCTTGGTCCGAAACCGGCGGCCCGACGCGAAGATCGTTGTCGGCGGCGTCCACGCCAGCACTGTGCCGCTGGAACTGGCGGACGCCCTCCCTGATTGCCATGTCATAGCCGGCGAGGGCGAAGAGTCCTTCGGCCTGTACCTCGATGCGGTCGAGGGAAAGACCGGGTTCGAAAACGTCCCGGGCCTGTACTGGCGCGACGCAGGGGGATTGAGAAGTAGTCCCCCGAAGCCCATAGGCGACCTTGACGCATTGCCCTTCCCCGCCTATGACCTTGTCGACTTCCCCGCGTATACCGTGGGCGTTCACGGCCTGTTCTTCAAGCGCAAGCCCCTTGCCTCGATGATTACTTCGCGGGGGTGCCCGTTCAAGTGTTCCTTCTGCGCGAAGACGGCCCTTACCGGCTTTACCTGGCGGGCAAGGTCGCCCGAGAACGTCATCGAAGAGATTGAACTTCTGGCGGAGCGCTACGGCGTCCGCGAAATCCACTTCGAGGACGACAACATCGCCCTGAAGCCCGAACGCCTCATGGCGATCTGTGAGGCGATCGTCAGGAAGCGCCTGGACATTGCCTGGAAGTGCCCTCATGGAATTTATGCCGGCGGCCTCGACCATGACATGTTCCGTCTGATGCGGAGGTCAGGCTGTTACAGCCTCTCGTTCGGTGTCGAGTCGGGCAGCGATGAACTGCTCAGGCGGGCCGGAAAGACGCAGGACACCGCTTCGCTGCGAAAGACCATCGAGTCCGCGCACACGGCGGGAATACAATGCATCGGCTTCTTCATTTTCGGCCTGGAGGGCGAGACGCCGGAAACGATAAGACAGACCGTCGACTTCGCGAAATCGCTGCCGTTGGATGCCGCACAGTTCAACCTGTGCGTGCCGTTCAAGGGGACGCCTATCAGGGAAAGGTATCTTGAGTTGGGCTATGTTGCCGGAGAGGATTTCGCTTCCTACGACGTCGACCACGCGGTGGTGAACCTTCCCGGGCTTTCCGCCGCCGAGTTGAAGAAACATCGCCTGCGCGCGTTTGCCGAGTTCTACGCCCGTCCGTCGATAATGCTCCGCAATCTGCGCAATATCTCGTCTCTGGACGTTCTCAGGGCGCTCTTGTACAGGCTGAGGAACATATGGCGGGCCTGACCGTAAAAAAGTGGTTTCCAACGATCCTTGTTGCAGTCCTCTTCTGCGCGCTTGCCGTTGCGGTCTCTTACCCGGCCTTGCGTCACATGAACTGGTGGGGGGGGCATGACTGGGTTCAGTTCTACACGTACTACGGCGTCCCGCACAGGGCGGTGACCCAGTTTCACCAATTGCCCGCTTGGAACCCGTACTTTTACGGCGGCAACGTCCAGTGGGGGCACCCCGATGACCCCACCCTTTCGCCCCTGTTTGTTCTGATGCTTCTTTTCGGTGTGGTGCCCGGCGTGAAGGTTGCCCTGGTATTGGTCCTTGCGGGCGGCATGTATTCCATGTGGCTTCTGGCCCGCCATATGGGCTTTACGCAGCCGTCCTCATTCTTCGCCGCGGCCGTCTGGGGCCTTAACGGCTGGCACGCGTATCACTTTGCCGTCGGCCACTGCGACCATTTTACGTTCCTCTTTGAGCCGCTCGCGGTGTACTTCTTCCTGCGCGGCCTTGACGATCGCCGGTGGGGTGTTGCCGTCGCCGCCGTCCTTGCATTCACGTACTTTTCGGGCGGTCCATACCCGCTGGTATTCGCCGTCATCCTGCTGTCCGTGCTGGCGCTGATTCTCACCGGCCAAAGAAACAGTTCATCGCCGCTCTTGACGGCGCTCTTTTCGTTTCTCTTTGCCGCCGGGTTCATGGCGGTGAAGGCCCTTGCCACTGTCTGGTTCATGCTGTCCGCCGAAAGTGTCTACGCCGACCGGAGTGGAACAGGCATTGGCATCCTCTACCGAGCCCTTTTTGACTCTTCGCTCCCGATGTTCGACGCCTATGGCGGGACCAGGTACGGCGCGTGGGAGTACGCTGCATTCATCGGCTACATCCCCGCAATCGCGTTTGTGCTCGGGGCCCTGCTGACGTTGAGGCGGAATTGGCCCTGGTTGGTAATAGGCGTTATCTTCCTCGTGACGTCCTTCGGAAGCGCCTCCCCTGTGAACTTTTTCTCGGTCTTCACCGTTTTGCCGGGGCTTTCGGGAATGCACGTTCCGTTTCGTTTCATCGTCCATTTCATCCTGGCGGTGTGTATCGTCGGCGCGGCCGGCCTCGACGCCCTTGCTGCCCGCATCTCCAAGGTGCCCCACGCCCGTCTGGGGTCTCTTTGCAGCCTGTTTGTGGCCGCAGCCGCTGCTGCCAACCTGGTCTGGATGCATTACGACCGTCCCGTGCCCCTGTACAGGTTGGCTTCGTCATTCCTGCCGCAAGAATACGCGCAAGCGGCGCCCGAGAAGGACTCCTTCCCGGACCTGTCCCGCGAAGACCTCAAGTACCTCGCCGTGACCTACCCCCAGGCCCTCGAGGTGTACGAGAGTTTCCTCGAATCCAGGCGGCTCTCGTGGGGCTATGACGCGACCAGGCTGCCGTGCGCTGCCCACTTTCCCGGTGATGACGCCTACAGGGGCGAGGTTTACCTTGCCGATGCAGCGGCCGGAAGCGCAGCGCTTGTCGGATCAACCCTGAGCACTTACCGGGTCTCCTATGCCGCCACGAAGGACGCAACGCTGATGCTTAACCAGAACTATGCGCCCGGCTGGCGCGTCACCGGGACAAATGCGCACGTATACGCCAGAGAAGGGCTTGTGGCCGTTGACGTTTCCGCAGGGCAGGGGACCTTGGAGTTCTCTTACGACCCGAAATGTTTCCTGCCGGGTTTGGCAATCAGTGTGCTCGCTGTGATTGTCGCCTTTGTTTTCGTAACGCGCCGCCGGGCCGCTGGCAATCCTTCTTAGGGCGCGGCGGGGGCGCTCTTCCGAAATACGAAGATGCGCCAATCCGTCTGCGAAGCGTGCGCATCGGGCCGCAGGACGCCTGCTGAAACCGCCCTGTCGATTGGAGCGCTCACCGCATCGTCCAGCGCCGCTTCCCACCCGCACGGCTTCAGCGCAGGCACGAGTACGAGCGCCCGGCCTGCTGGAATGCGTCGAATGGCTTCATCAATCGCTGCGCTGGCTTCTTTCTCGAGCGCGGGCGTCGCTGCGGCGTACTTCGGCGGCGCGAACCACTTCTCGAAGTCCAGCCACGCCGAGTGGTCAATCGTGTCGCGCGGCACCGTGATGAAGATGATCTTCTCCCGGGCCGGCCCGACATAGTAGTACATCGGACTGTACTCGAACCCCTCGCACAGTACCACGTCCCCCGGAGACGCTATTCGAGCCAATAACGCCCCTCTCTGGGGCCTGCTGGCCTGCGTCGGCCAGCACAACATGTAAGTCCACGTGTAAAGGAAGAGGACAATCATCACCGCGGCGCAGGCCGCGCGGAGTTTGGCCGGCATTCTTGCCAGGCCTATCCCGGTGAGAGCCGCAAACGCCACGACCCCGGGCAGTTCATACCTGCCTGCCATGAAAATCGGCCGTATGAAGGACAACAGGATCGGCGCCCCAAAGGACAAAAGCAGCCACGCTCCCAGAAACGCCCTGAAGGGGAAGGCGTTGCCTTTCGAAAGCGCCATCCAAAAGACTAACGCAGCCAATGCCGTGGACGCCGCAAGCGGCACTATTGGGTGCACTGCGGTTACGGCCGCGAGGAGGGGATTCGTCTCTTTCCCTTCCCTTATGGCTTGCCGGGTTTCCTGTGTCCTCTTTGGCCCCTGGTAGAGATAGTAAAGGTACTCCGGATAGTGCGCGCCGCCGGTCGTCATCAATGAAAGCGAGCGCAGCGGAAGCGACGCCTTGTTCGCGGGCGCCCAGTAGAACCTTATCCATTGGACTGCGGTGGACGTCGGCTGCTGCCGAAAGACCCCAAGCCACGGAAGAAACATGGCCGCTGCGGCCAGGTGTGCGGCCAGAAGGGCCGTCAGGCGCGGCCTCAGCGCGCCGGCGTATCGCCGTGACAGGTACATTGCCCCAATGGCGAGATACCCCACCGGGACGACGTAGATCGCGATGTAACTCGTGTAGAGGCTCAACGCGGTGAAAAGCGAAAACAATCCCCAGTTACGAATGCCCCCCTTGCGTAATCCCCTTTCGAGAAACACCATCAACAATGTGATGAAAAGCACGACGAGCGAGTACATTCGCACGACCTGCCCGTAGTAAATGGAAATGGGAGTTATGGCCAGGACGAAGGCCGCCAGCAGACGCGCCCTTTGCGAGAACCAGGATGCCCTCCAGAACGCGATGACCCCCAGTGTCAGCACGGACGCGACGACCGACAGCGACCGGAGCGCCAACGGGCTTTCTCCAAATCCCCGCATCCAGTAGTGCAGGACCAAAAGGTGCAGCGGCGGCTCGTTGCCAAGCGACAGAGCTGCTATCAGGCTCCCGGGGGCTTTCTTCGCCATTTCAAAGCAATACGCTTCGTCCAGCGACAGTGGATATCTATCAATGAGAAGAAACCTCAGCACCGCTCCAAGTGCAGCGATTAATATCGCTCGCGCGGCAAACCCGCCCGGCCGCAGTAAGTGGCCGGTTTCTCCCTGAGACGTCTCATGGCTTCCCACAGTAAGGCTGTCGTGGATAAGGCCGTTCAATTTCCTCTCCGCTTCCAGCGGTTACTTTGCCTGCGGGGGAAGGCGCAGAACCCAGATTCCCAGTTCGAGGCTGGACGCCTGCATGTCCTCGATTAGCGTGCCCGATTGAAGCATGGACCTCGCTGCTATCTCCAGCGTAGTGTTTATCGCGCGTTCCCAGACGGGCGGATTCCCGGGCCAGAGAATGGCTATGGTCCCGCCGGGGCCTGCCCTCCGGGCGGCCTCCCTGATTGCGTCCCCGGCTTCGTACCACAGCGCCATTTTCGGTACCGGCTGGGATTCTTCGCCTTCCCAACCGGGCTGAAGCCACCTGTCGAAATCAAGCCATGCGAAGTGTTTCGCGTTCTCCCTCGGGAAAGCCATCCATACCAACTCGTCCCGGATTGGCCCTACGTGGTAGTAAGCCTGCCCGTACTCATAGGACGTGCCTATTACCACGTCCCCCTTGGAGACGACCGCGGCAAGCGACTTGGCCTTCGGCGAGAACTTCGCCTTGCCCGCCCAGGATTGCATGTACCCGAAAGTATAAAGAGAGAGCATGGCCATCACCGCCAGAACACACGCCATCCACTTGCGCGGCATCCTGAAAAGCGCTATCCCTGACAGGACGGTGTACCCGACGCAGGCCGTCAAATCGTATCTTCCCGGCACGAACAATGGCGTCCTGAAGGAAGCAACGTAGGGTACCATGAACGCCAGAAGCGCCCATGACATTAGTAACGTCCGCCACGGGAAACCGCAGTCGATCCGCCTCAGGGGAACCAGAAGCACCAGGACAATCCATGCGCCTGCGAAGGCGCCCAGCAGTAAAATGGGAACGGAAGCCACCACATTGAGATACCTGACGAAAAGCACCGACAAGGCGCACGGTCCCCAAAAAGCCCGCCACGAGAATCCGCCGCTCCCTTTCCGAAGCACCGTTACGAGCGTCAGCAGGACCAACATGACCATGCCTGTGACAGGAATCCAGGGAGGAATACCGGCGATGACCTTGACGAAAGCCCGCTTCTCTTTGCCCTGTGCTACTGAATCCCTGGTATAGGAAATCCTTGCGGGATCCAGCCCCAGGTTCCTCAGGTACGGCGGGTAGTATGCGCCTCCGGTCGTCATGACCGAAACCGATTTGACCGGTATGAGGAACCTGTGTGGCTCGTTTTTCCACATTGGGCCGATCCACCGGACGGCGGCGGACGATGGCTGCTTCATAAACGTCGGCAGCCACGGCGCGAAAAGCGCCCCCGCGGCAGCATGGGCCGCGAGGATCCCCGCAAGGTGGCGCTTCAGCGCCGCCTTGTCGCGCGACGCCAGGTATGCCGCGGCGATGGCCATGTAGCCCGTCGGCAGGACGAAAAACGCCGCATAACTGGTGTGAAGTGACAGCGTCGTCGCCAGGGCAAATAACGCCCAGGCAGCAAAGCCCCCGCTTCGCAGGGCCTTCTCGAGAAACACGATCGACAGCAGCACGAAAAACGCCACCGGCGCGTACATGCGTGCTTCCTGAGCGTAATAAATCGCAAGCGGTGTTATTGCAAGCGCGAATCCCGCCAGGAGCCTTGCCTTCCGCGAGAACCAGGGCGTCTTCCACCCGAGCACGACCGCCACCGTCGCGACACTGAAAACAGTCGACAGCGACCTCAGCGCGGCTGCACTGTCCCCGAAAGCCTTCATCCAGTAGTGCAGCATCACGTAGTACAGCGGCGGCCCATTGTCGCAAGCCAGGTCGGAAAGTATTGCCGGGATTGACTTTCTGGCGACGGCGAAACAGTACGACTCGTCGAGCCATACCTCGTAGCGCGCAATAGAGATAAAGCGCAAAACCGCTGCCAGGATGATGACGAGCGCCGCCAATACGCAAAACCAACCACCCCATTGCTTGTCATCGGTAGGCGCAGAAACCCCACTCGTTGTGGTGGATTGTTTCCTTTCGGGAGTGATTTCCCTCATCTTGTTACCCTCGGTTACCCGATGAATACATCGGATTATCCGTTTAAACCCATGTGGGAAAGGAGTTTAGTATCCACGACGCGCAGAAAATCCAATCCGGCAACCGCCTGAAAACCGGCGAGTTCCTGAGGCGTGCAGGAATCAGCCGCCAAACGCTATACACGTACCTCACGATGGGCCTTATTGAGGAAGCCGACCGCACACAGACCGGACGGCACCTTTTCGACGAAAAGGCCGTTCGCCGCGTCCAGATTATCAAGCACCTCAACGCAAGCGGATATCCCCTGCGCGAAATAAAGGACATCTATTTCAAAGAGCGCCGCTGACAATCCCGTTGCGCTTGCCGCCCGCCGCTCCAGTCGGCGTCGCTTCACCGCAGCCTAAACGAACTCCAGCATTCTCTCCACCGCACGCCGTGCCCTGGCCGCAGTGTCGGCGGGTACCGTAACTTCATACTGCATGTCTTCTAACGCCCAGAGCATCTTCTCGAGCGTGTTGAGTTTCATGTTCGGGCAATCGGCAAAACGCGTCGGGCTGTAGAATGCCTTGCCGGGGTTGTCCTTCTCCAGCCTGTGCAACAGCCCTATCTCCGTGCCGATTATGTACTCTGTGTAGGGCGTCCCTGCCGCGTATCGCAGGATACCCGACGTCGATGCCACCTCGTCGGCCAGCGCCGTGACGTCGGGCGTACACTCAGGATGCACGACGACCTTCGCAGCGGGGTGCTCGCGCTTGGCCTGAAGGATTGCCTCCGCGGTAATCCTGTGGTGCGTCGGACAATATCCCTCCCAGAATATAAGAGGCCGTCCCGATTTCGAGGAGACGTACGCGCCAAGCGACTTGTCTGGAACGAATATGATCTCCTTGTCCCTGGGAATCCCCGCGACGACCTTCAGGGCGTTTCCGGACGTACAGCATACGTCGCTTTCGGCTTTGACTTCCGCGCTTGAATTCACGTACGTCACGACCACGGCGCCGGGGTGTTCGGATTTCAGCCTTCGCAGCTGGCGAATGTTAAGCATGTTCGCCAGCGGGCATCCTGCGTTGGGGTCAGGCTCCAGCACCGTCGCATCGGGGTTGAGCATCTTGGCGGTCTCCGCCATGAAGTGGACCCCGCAGAAGAGTATCAGCCGCGCGCGCGCTTTGGAGGCTCTCATCGCAAGTTCGAGGCTGTCGCCCACAAAATCGGCGGCGTCCTGGACCTCACCCAGTTGGTAGTTGTGGGCAAGTATCAGGGCGCCTTTCCGCCGCGCGAGCGCCCTCACCTTTCCCCCAAGCGTGTCAGCCGGCATCCTTGGCTCCGAGGATTTCCCGCAAAGCGCCCAGAAGCGTATCCATCTGTCCGCGCGTGCCGATAGATATCCTCAGAAAATCGCTCATTCCGGGCCTGTCCCAGAAACGCACCAGTATCCTTCTGGCCTTGAGCGCGGTGTAGACCTGTTTCGCGCCCGGGGCAGGCGCCTTCGCCCACACGAAGTTCGACTGGGAAGGCAGCACTGCAAAGCCCAGTTCCCTCAGGGCCTCCGTTAGAAAGCCCCTTGTTCGCCGTATCTTGGCGACATTCGAGAGCATGTAGCCGTAATCGTCCAGGGCCTCTGATGCCGCGGCAATGGACAGCCTGCTGACGTTGTACGAGTCTTTGGCCTTTACGAACTCGTTTATCAGTTCCTGCGGTGCCGCCAGGTATCCGATCCGCATCCCCGCCAGGCTGAATGATTTCGAAAAACTGCGCAGAACGCACAGGTTGGGCAGTTTCCCCACAAGTCCCATGCAGTTGCCGTCCGCAAAATCGGCATAGGCCTCATCAACCACCAACACCCCCGACAGGCTTTCCGCAAGGGATTTGACCGCCGCCGCCGGAACTGCGGTGCCTGAAGGGCTGTTGGGATTGGCCAGGAACGTCACCTTCGCCGGGCTTCCGAATAGGCCCGATGGAATTGAAAAATCCTCTGGGAAGGGGACCTCGATCTTGCCGGCCCCTTGAAGGTTCGCCAGCGTCTCGTACAGGATGTACGAGGGGACGGCGTACGCCACTGTGTCCCCTTCGCCCGCCAGGCATCGTGTGACTATGGTCAGGATATCATCGCCGCCGTTTCCGACCAGGAACTGCTCCCGCTCCAGCCCGAAACGCTCAGCCAGCCTGTCCCGAACGGCGTCGGCCATCGGGTCAGGATAGAGATTGAGCGCGCCGGCAGCCTCGGTCAGCAGCGCCCGCACAACCTCCGGTGACGGGGGGTACGGGTTCTCGTTGGTATTCAACTTGACGAAGCCGCCCTCGCCCGGCTGTTCGCCGGGGATATAAGGCTCCATCTTCTTAATGTTGGACCTGATATACACGCCGTTTACCTCGTGTCAGGGCTTCTTGAAACGCCATTCGGCGGCGCGGGCGTGCGCTTCGAGCCCCTCCCTGCGGGCAATCGCCGTTATACTCTTGAGTTCCCTCTTGAGCGATTCCCTCGAATACTCCACGAAGGTTATCCTTTTCAGGAAATCCACCGCGGACAGGCCGCTGGAAAATCTGGCGGTTCCGCCCGTCGGCAGGGTGTGAGACGGCCCTGCGACGTAGTCGCCGGCTACCTCGGGCGTGTCGGCCCCAAGGAAAACCGTACCGGCGTTCTCTATCCGGGCCGCGACGGCCCGCGGGTCCGATGTCATGATCTCGAGGTGTTCCGGCGCGATGAAATTCGCCACTTCAATGGCCTGATCCAATGTGGCCACGTTGACTATGGCGCCGTAGTTCTCGAGACACTCCGCGCACATCGCGGCGCGGGGCATATCGGCCAACTGCCTCTCTATGGCCTTTTCCGTAGCCGCCGCCAGCGACGGCGACGTTGTAACAAGTATGGACGACCCGGGATAGTGCTCAACCTGTGACAGGAGGTCCGCCGCCACGTAGTCGGCGTCCGCCGTTTCGTCGGCGATGACGAGCACCTCGCTTGGCCCGGCAAACATGTCTATCTTCACCCTCCCGGAAACCTCGCGCTTCGCCAGGCTTATATTGATGCTTCCCGCGCCGACTATCATGTCGACCGGCCGCACCGTCTCGGTCCCGTATGCCAGCATCCCGATGGCCTGCGGACCGCCGACCCTGTAGACTTCCGTCAGGCCCAGGACGTGAAACGCCGCCATGAGGTAGTCGTCAAGCCTGCGCGGGGCGGTCGTCACGACAATCTCCCCGCAGCCGGCCACTTGTGCCGGTATCACGTCCATGAGTACCGCTGACGGGTAGGCCGCCGCGCCGCCCGGCACGTAGACGCCGACCCTCCGCAGGGGGCGGTACACCATCTCTATCCTGACGCCGTCCCTGGCCAATGGCGCCGGAGCTGTGCAGAGCACATGACGCTGGAACTGCTCTATATTGGCCTTCGCCACCGACAGCGCCTGCCGGTACTCCGGTTCGACGCGCTCGTATGCGGCTGCAAACTCGCGCGGGTCCACGAGAAGATCTCGAGGCGTAAGTTCCACGTCATCGAGTTTCTGCGTGTACTTTATCACCGCGGCGTTGCCCCGGAGCCTCACCTCATCGAGTATCCTTCTGACCACGGAAATGGGGCTCAGCGGCTCGCCAAAAGCCTCTACCGTGCGCTTGCGCTGCTCTTCGGTTACCTGGCCTTCCTCGACCCCAAGCACGTCCCTCAGGGCCCCGAGGTCCGCCGCGGCGGTGGGTTCCGCCCAGTCTATTCTGCGAATCTGCACCATAAGTCTGCCCAAAATGTAACCTTCGGAGGGTAATATGGTTCAATAACTATAGTGAGGTTTGTAAGGCGGTCAAGCGAAAAGGGTTGTGTCTGCGGCGCGGCCTTTGACTCGCGGCGTGCCGGCAGTACACTTTAGCCCAACTGAGAGCCTGTCTTGATCCCGACTCGTCGGGACTCACGAGACCTGCTGAGACAAGCTCCAAGGAAGCGCGGGAATGACTACGGCCCTCTACGAGGGAAACACCGAAATCCATTCGGAATTGGCCGCTTTGCGCGACCAGGTCAAATCCACAAGGATTCTTCAGGGCTTCCTTGTCTTCCTGAGTGTCGTTGTCGGCGTAGTCCTTGGGTTCTCGCTGGCCGCGGGGCTGAATCTCGCGGTTCTTCTTCGTGCCGCGCCGGTGCGCTGGGCCGTCTTGGCCGCGCTCTTGAGCGCCTCCGGGGGGGCTTTTGTACTTTACGTCTTGAGGCCCTTGCTTTGGAACCCTACGCTCGATGAACTCGCGCGTCTGGCCGAAACCACGCTGCCCGGCCTCGACAACGCCTGCATCAACGCCGTTCAATTGAGCAGGGCCCCCCACGGCGCATCAGCCGCCATGGTTGGACGCGCCATCGCAGAATGCGTGCGCCGCGCGAAGCGCTTTGACCTGTTGGCCGCTGTTGACCGCCGGGGGCTGGTCCGCGTTGCCGTTCTGGCCGGCGTTCTTGGCTGTATCGTGCTTACCTATGCCGTCCTCGCCCCGAAGAACCTCGCCGCTGGAGTCCTGATGCTTCTCAACCCCTCGCGCTTTGTCCCCGCGGTGGGAGATTCCCGCATTTCCTACGTCAGGCCTGGAGACGTGGAGGTGCTGCGCGGCCAGGACGTCAAGATCGAGGTCGGCACGGTCGAGCCGGTAGATCTCCCTTCCCGAGCGTATGTGTACGTGGCGCCTGCGGGCGGCGGACAGACGCGCAGGGAATTAGTGCCCCTCTCGCCTTCGGCATTCGCCGTCGCGCTCGGCGCCGCGGACGCTCCCTATGAATACCTCGTGGAGGTTGCCGGGACGCAGAGCAGGTGGTACCGGGTGGCTGTTTCGGAAAAGCCCTGCATAAAGGATATGGCGGTTCTCTACCAGTATCCGCAATACACGGGGCTCGGCCACAGGGCAATCGAACATTTCGACGGCGCGATAAGCGCCCCTTTCGGGACCAAAGCAACGCTGCGCGTTGAGGCCACGCGCCCCCTCGCGTCGGCGTATCTCGATCTGTCGGGAACAAAGGTTGATCTCCTTTCGAGTTCAGATGAATACCATCGGGAGGCATCCGTTTCCATTCGCGCCGACGGAATGTACCGGGTTTTCCTCACCGACACGGCCGGAAACGCGAACGATTCGTCTCCGCCCTATGCGATCAAGATGATTCAGGACCGTCCGCCGGCGGTTTCGATCCCCGTGCCCGGACGCGACGTCATTGGGGTCGCCGGCTCCTCCGTGGCCATCGCCGTTGAGGCAACTGACGACTATGGCGTCGCAGCGGTCGATCTCCTCCTGTGCGACCCGGACGGGCAGACTGAAACGCCTCTGCAGCGCTGGGAAGGCGCTCTTTCAAAGTCTACGACGCTTGCGCACAGAGTTTTTGTCAACCCGGAACTCTTCCGGCCGGGCAGGACCTATGCGCTCTTCGCGAGGGCCAGGGATGGCAATTCCCTCACGGGCCCCGGCGTTGCCGAGAGCGCGAGGTACAATCT
>Ga0315274_10004674_pt1 | contig 20087 bp, 19 predicted proteins | sample YL17G02_20_MG_FD_203700 | JGI IMG/M metagenome (GOLD analysis project Ga0315274, IMG submission 203700) | Sediment microbial communities from Yellowstone Lake, YNP, Wyoming, USA - YL17G02_20 | ecosystem: Environmental > Aquatic > Freshwater > Lake > Sediment | place: USA: Wyoming | collected... | reverse complement strand
TTCATGGAATAGATGACTTCTATCCGAGTCTAGAATTTCTTAAGTTATGTATCGAAAAGGGAGTAAAGATTATAACAATCGGCTCTGATGCACACACTCCATCTAGGGTTGGAGATAGATTTGAGGGAGCTGCAGAGAGATTAAAAAAAGTTGGATGCAGAGAAATCTCTTCTTTTGATAAAAGGAAGCCTAAGGAACTACCCATTTAAATTATTTTATTAAGTCATTTCTATACTATTTTTCATAGGCGCCGATAGTCTAGCCTGGTAGGACACGAGCTTCCCAAGAACTGCAGAATTAGCTCGGTGCACGGGTTCAAATCCCGTTCGGCGCACTATTTAGAAATAATAATTCTTTTTCCTTTCTTCAATAGCTTCAATAACTCGGTCATGGTCTGGTTCTGTTTAAATATAATATCGTTCTGCCTGCCCAGTATTTCCAGATTCTTAAGAATATGGTTTAACTTCGCATCAACATTATGCTCTACTTTTTTTACATCCTTATTCACAAAAGATTCTAATTCATCTACAGCGTGGTGGTTTTCTTGAGTTATCTCTTTTTTGATTCTTTTTTCTTCCTTTTTTCTTGTCTTTGCCACTTCCATGAGCTTTCTATACAGCAGACCTTTTAACTGCACCATACTATAGTATTAAAAACAGTAATTTTAAAAGCATAAAAATTCTAGTTTCAATAATTATTGTGATTGAATGTCTAAAAAAACAGGGCCAACTAACCCGTATTTGAAGCAGCTAATAGAAACTCTACGGAAAAAATCACTTGAGCTAGAGACTCCTATATGGAAAACTGTAGCCAAGAAATTGGGAAAGCCGACAAGACAAAGGATTGAAGTAAACCTATCAAAAATAGAAAGATATGCTGATGATGGCGATACAGTAATTGTTCCTGGTGTAGTCCTATCATCTGGCCAGTTAACCAAACCTGTAAACATAGCTGCATGGAGATTTTCTGCTACCGTGGCAAAAAAGATAAAAAATGTTAAAGGAAAATGTTTAACAATCGAGGAATTGATCAAAGAAAACCCAAAAGGTTCTGATGTAAAAATTATTTCGTGATTGTATGAAAGTTTATGATGCGTCAAATCAGATTTTAGGAAGATTGTCAACAGTAATTGCTAAACAGCTATTGAAGGGTGAGAAAGTTTTTGTTGTAAATTGCGAGAAAGCTGTGATATCCGGCAATCCAAGATATACAACTGAAAAATATTCACACAAGATTTTTGAAAGAGGTGATGTTAAGCGCGGACCTTTCTTTCCAAGATATCCGGATGGAATTTTCAGAAGGAGTGTTCGTGGCATGCTGCCTTGGCATCGACCAAAAGGAAGAAATGCTTTCAAAAACCTAAAAGTCTTTATCAGTATGCCAGAGGAATTTAAAGACAAGAGTTTAGAGAAGTTTGAAAGAGCTGATGCAAGCAGATTAAAAACAAGATATATTAGTTTAGAAAAATTATCATTAGCATTGGGAGCAAAGAAAAGATGGTAAAGAAGAAAGAGAAGAAAGAAAAAATCATTTTTTCAGTTGGAAAAAGGGATACTGCCGTAGCTAAAGCTATAGTTAAACCTGGAAGTGGAAAGACAAAAATCAATTCAAAGCCATTAGAAATTTGGGGGAGTGAACCGTTAAGACTATGGGTAAAAGAACCGCTTATTCTATCAGATGATCTGTCAAAAAGAGTGGATATTGATGTGAATGTCAGGGGCGGTGGTGTGGTTAGCCAAGCCGAGGCAACAAGACAAGCCATAGCTAAAGGATTGGTTAATTTTTCTGGTAATGATGAATTAAGAAACAAATTTTTGGAATACAATAGGAACTTACTTGTATATGATCCAAGAAGAAATGAACCCCATCATTCAAGCGGAAAAGGCTGCAGCAAGCGTGGTTCCCGTAGGCACAAACAACGTTCAAAGAGATAGAGCTGTAAAAAATTTAAATACTATAAACTCATAATGAATTAAGTTAACAATCGGTGATAATATAATAATTTCAGTCAGATGCCAGACCTGTGGAAAACCAATTGGACATCTTTATGCAGATTACAAGAAAAGAATGGAGGTCGGAGAGGATTCAGGAAAAGTCTTAACAGATTTGGGATTAAAGAGGTATTGCTGCAGACAGACTTTTATGGGTAGTATTGATTTGCTAAAGGAGATTTCAAAATTCAAACCATAAAAACCTATAAAAATATAGAAATTTAAACTGGGTTTCCCAAAGATTATTTACTATCTTGATTGAAAATCAAAATTAAATTGGTGAAAATTTGATTTGGCCAAAAAATAGGTTAACAAGATTTGAAGTTGCTCGTTTGCTTGGAGCTAGATCTCTACAAATATCTTTAGGTGCACCAGTTCTTGTAAAAACTGAAGAAATAGACTCAATAAAAGTTGCTGAGCTTGAGTTTAAGGAAAAAATGCTTCCTATTACCATCAAAAGAAAAATGCCAAGTGGGGAAGAAGTTGTAGTTGAGATAAAATCAGCCATAGATAACTGGTTGACTGAACGTAAGGGAGAAATTTAAACTTTTCATTCATCTCTTAATACGGCTATACAATAGCGAATTAAGTCATGCGCTCTTTCTTTTAGGCTAGTTCCAGGAAGATGGATCAAATATCTTAGTTTCCTTCTTCTTATTTTCCATTCTGCTGGAGTTATCATACCTTCTGTTAATTCAACGAATTCAATATATGGTAGAGAATGTTCATAACAACCAGTGCATGGTTCATGTTTATAACTCATGAATTAGAATTAGAAGCAAAAGGATTTATTCTAAAAATTCTACATCATCAATTCTTCCGTCAGCATCCCTGTCTATTCCCTGGACAATCCTTGCTATCCCTTCATCAAATTTATTTCCAACTTCCAGCTTTTTCAAATATTTGACTAAAGCAAGTATAGCTGCCCTAGTTCCTTTGAATCTTTTTCCAGATAAAACCAATATTTCCTTGTCTTTTGCAAACGGATTTTTCATCTTTACTATAATTCCAATATCGTCATCTGCGTAAACTGACTTGGAGAAGGTTGATACAATGTTAAACTCGTGCTTGGTATCAAAATAAAATGGAAGTTTTTCATTTATCTTGTCAATTAAGATGTTTGTCTTCGGTCCTCCTATCAAAATCAAATTATCTTTTAGATCATTCTCCCTGATTTCTGTATCAAGCCTGTAATTCGGATGAGTATGATCCAAAAAACTTCCCAGCAGCAGAGCCAGATCTATAGCAACACTGCCATCTGATGCCTGCGCTCCGTACTTGCCATGCGGATCAGGTGAACCGACTATGATTGTAGAATTTAATTTTCCTTTTTCAACAAAAGGTTTGAGAAATTCGAGCTCTCGCGGCTTGGTTTTTACATCAACCAGATGTTCGCCATCAAAAAGCTTGACTGAAAGAAACGGTGAAGAAATAGAAAATATTTTTGCTATTGCACCTACCCTTTCTTCTCTTCTGATAAGTTTAATGATTCCAGCCTTTTCCAACCTTCTCAAATGATAATAGATTTTTTGTTCGTGTTCTTTCAATTTTCTTGATATGTCCATTGCACAGCTTGGCTTTTTTGACAGCTCTTTCAGGATTTTTAGAGAAAGCTCAGTATTCAGCACGTTTAGATTCCGTGGCTCCAAAACTAGAGTTTTGTACGCTTTCTGCTCGTCCTCTATTTCTTCAACAACGTAAGTCATAGATTATGATGTGTATTTTAACCTTAAAAAGCTTTTTGTAGGAGTTTGGGCATTTAAAATCTCCTTTTTCACTTGTTTTTCTTACCTCTACATGTTTTCTTTTAGATTTCTTTTATATCCCTAACTTTCGTATAGATATCAAGGTATGAAGGAAACCCCACAGGATTTTCCCCATTCCAGACCTTTAGGGGATTTTTTATGTATTGCCCAAAATGCAAATCAGATGAAATAGAAGCGACTTCTCTTACTTATCCAAGGAGTTTTGAATGTAGAAATTGCAAGCATGTTTTCATAACTCTGCCAAAACTAATGATAGACGAGTGAAATAGATGTGCGGAATATTCGGATATTTTGGAAACAGGAAAGCGGCACCAGTTCTTTTGAACGGATTGAGAAAATTGGAATATCGTGGATATGATTCAGCTGGTATTGGGACCATAAACAACAATAAGATAGAAATAAAAAAAGATGTTGGAAAGATAGATGAAATTCATTCTCGATTGAATCTGGAAGATTTAGAAGGAAACATAGGTTTAGGACATACTCGTTGGAGTACCCATGGTGGTGTAACAAAGGAAAATGCCCATCCGCATGTTTCAAACAACGGAAAAATTGCAGTTGCGCATAATGGCATAATAGAAAATTTTCAAGATCAACGTAATTTTCTAATTGGGCAAGGATTCAAATTCTATTCAGAAACTGACACAGAAACCATTCCTAACACAATAGAATACCATATGAGAAAAGGTTATGACTTTATTGAAGCCACCAAACGTTCGTTAAAGCATTTGGAAGGACAGTATGCGATTGTAGCAGTTCATCAAGATGAAAATAAAGTTGTCGCTGTTAGAAAGGAAGCCCCGCTCGTAGTTGGTGTCGGTGAAAATGAATATTTTGTTGCTTCTGATGTTCCTGCATTTTTAGATTACACAAGAAAAGTTATGTTTCTGGAGGAAAAGGACATGGTAATAATCGACGGTGGGTTAAAAATTTTTAACCTGATACAAAATTCATTTGTTGAAAGACCTGTTGTAACTATAGATTGGGATGCTGAACAGGCTAAGAAAGGATTGTTCGACCATTTTTTCATGAAAGAGATTGTTGAACAAGCTGATATCATTTCAAAAATATCCATGCTGGATGATAAGATAATTAAAGATTTAGCAGAAGAAATAAGAAAAGCCAGAGGAGTATATATTGTTGCTTGCGGTACAGCTGCATATGCCTGCATGCATGGGCAATATCTTTTTTCTAAGGTAGCTAGAAGACATGTAAATTTCTGTGTAGCTTCCGAGTTTCCACATTTCCAACATTTTCTAACACCAGAAAGTTTGGTTATTGCTGTCTCACAGAGCGGGGAGACTGCTGACACGCTTGCGGCTACAAGGGCTGCAAAAGCGACTGGTGCAAAAGTAATTTCAATAACGAATGTTATGGGGTCTACCCTTATGCGCGAATCTGATAAATCAATATTGCAAAGAGCTGGACCTGAGATTTGTGTTGTCTCAACTAAAGCTTACACATCGCAACTAGCAATACTTTCACTGCTGGCTTACGAACTAGCTGGAAAGTTTGAAGAGGGTAGTAAACAACTGAAAGAACTTACCAGATATATTTATTATCTGACTTCTGTCAACATGAGAAAATACGTCAAACAATTAGCTGAAAAATTGAAGGATGCCGATCATATTTATTTAATTGGACGAGGCTTGCAGTATCCCACTGCATTGGAAGCTGCATTAAAGATAAAAGAAGTTTCGTATATTCATGCAGATGCTTATGCTGGCGGTGAATTAAAACATGGAACTATAGCTTTAATCGAGAATGGAACACCATGCATAGTTTTCGCGTCAGAAGAGAATGAAAAAGAAATCATAAGCAATGCTATGGAACTTAAAGCGAGAGGCGCATATATAATCGGTGTCGGACCGAAGAACAACGAAGTGTTTGACTTCTTCATTAAAGTTAGGGAAGCGGGTGAATTGAATTCAATTTGTCAGATAATCCCTATGCAAATTCTAGCTTACCAATTGGCAGTTTTAAGAGGTCATGATCCAGACAAACCAAGAAATCTTGCTAAAAGCGTGACAGTAAAATGATATCAAAGAATATTTTCAGAGCATATGACATCCGTGGGATATATGGTCAGACGTTAACACCTCAAATAATGGCTAAGATTGGCTACCTGATAGGAGAAAAAGATGAAGAAATAGTTGTCGGTAATGACATACGCTCTTCGGGACCAGAACTGACCAAGGCACTTATATCTGGTTTGCTAGCAAAAGGGTCAAAAGTCTATTATTCGGGCACAGGATTTTTCGGCCAGATTTTCTTTTCTGGTTTGGGAAAAAGTAAAACCCTTTTTATAACAGCATCACATTCACCAGGTGAATGGAACGGATTGAAGTTATATCATGGTGATGGAACATCGTTCTCTGGGAGCAAGATAGAAGAAATAAGAGATGAGATTGAAAGTGTTGAAGAAATCCCCATATTAAATTCTTTTTTTGATAAAGTCAGTGAAATAGATTCTAAAAAAATCTACAAGGATTTTATAAAAAAGAAGTTTAAACTGAGGAGAATGAAGGTTGTCGTAGATTGCAGATGGGGAAGCACATGCTTGGCTGTCCCTGAGATTCTAAAAGAAATTGGGATGGACGTTGTTTCTATAAACGATACAGTTGACCCGTATTTTAAAAACAAAACACCAGAAGTAGGGCCTCAGTTTATACAAGAACTTAAAGAGAGGGTTGTAGAAGAAGAGGCAGATTTAGGTATGGCTTTCGATGGGGATGGCGATAGGGTTGCAATAGTTGATGATAAGGGGAAAATATTAACAGGAAATGAAATAGGAGTGTTTCTAGGAATGCATTATGCCAAGAAAAGAAAGGGAATAATAATCAATACCATTGCTTGTTCTATGATGGGGGAGGAGTTACTTAAACCTCTCGGTGCAGAAATAATCACAGCTCCTGTTGGTCATACACATGTTAGCCTGGGATGCAAAGAGCACAATGCACTTATGGGATATGAAGATACTGGTCATATATTTTTACCAGAATACTTTTATTTTGATGACGGATTTATAGTTCCTTTAAAGATAATGGAAATCATGCAAGAAAGAGGAGAGATGTTATCAGAACTGATGAAAGAAATTCCTTCCTATCCACTTTTAGAGAAACCATTTGTTGTTGATGATGACAAGAAATTCGAAATAATGGGTAGGCTGATTGAGAAAATGAAAAAAGATTACAAGAATACAAATGACATGGATGGCATCAAGGTTAATTTTGATTATGGATGGACATTGATAAGATGCTCTAACACAAGCCCAAAAATCAGGCTGTATGTTGAGGCTGTTACAGATGATATGTCCAAGCAATTGGAGGAACAGTTTACGAAGATAATAGAGGAAGAGATAGGAAAATGAAGGCAATAATTCTAGCTGCTGGAATTGGGAAGAGAATGCAACCTATACAGAAGGATAAATGTTTATTAAAATTTCTTGGAAAGGAATTGATAGTACATCAAATAGAAACACTGGAAAAGGCTGGAATAAAAGAATTCATTGTAATCTGCAATCCAAGAAGCATGGAAAAAGTTAAGGATCTGGTTGGAAGCAAGGCAGAATATGTTTTACAGGATGAAGCAAAAGGAATGGCAGATGCGTTATTATCCATAAAAAATCCGCCAAATGAAGCGCTGATAGTAGGTGTAAGTGACTTGCTTGAACAGACTGCTTATGAAAAAGTATTAAATAAAAAAGAAGGCGATGCTGTTATACTTGGTTACAAAGTAAAAGGATATTTCCCAGGCGGATATTTGGTAACAGAGAGTGAAAGAGTAAAAGGAATAATGGAAAAACCTGGAGCTGGCAATGAGCCAAGTGATTTAGTTAATGTTGTAGTTCATTTGCACAGAAAATTTGACAAGTTAATTGAATTTATGAAATCCACTGAAAGTGAGAAGGATGATATTTACGAACGTTCGATGGGTAGGATGATGGAAGGTGGATATGATTTTACATATGTTCCTTATGATGGGGGATGGGTTCCAATAAAATATCCGTGGCACATACTAGATGCTATGAAATTCTTTTTTGAAAATATGGAAGGAAGAATCTCAGCGAATGCAGAAATTTCAAGCAATGTAACAATAGATAAAAAAGTCATTATAGAAGATGGGGTAAAAATTTTTGAAAATGCAGTTATTGCTGGGCCATGCTACATAGGAAAGAATTCGGTAATAGGTACCAACTGCCTTGTAAGGCAATCAATTGTTTCAGAAAATTGTGTTATAGGATTTGGATCTGAAATAGCAAGATCCTACATAGGCGAAAATACAATGATTCATGCGAGCTATGTTGGGGATAGTATAATCATGAGTAATTGCAATTTGGGTGCTGGAACAATTACAGGTAATTGGAGATTTGATAAACAACCAGTAAAAATAAATGTTGGTGATAAAAGTAGTGAAAAAATTTCAACTGGAATGGAAAAGTTCGGCTGTATAATGGGCGAGAACTGCAAAACAGGTATAAATTCCTCAATATTGCCAGGAAAAAAATTAGGACCTAACAGCATAGTTGGTCCAGCTGTTTGCCTGCAAGATGATTTAGAATCTGGTAAGATAATTTCAATTGATAAGAAAAGTTATGTGATAAAAGAAAATGAAATGACAAAATAATGTTTACATTTTTTCTATTGCTTCAATTCCAACTAATTCCAAACAGCTTTTTAAAACAACCTCTGTAGCTTGAACTAAAGTCAATCTGAAATTCTTTAAATCTTTTTTAGCTTTAATCACAGGGCAATTTTCATAGAAGTTGTTGAAACCTACAGCCAATTCGTAAACATAATTACAAATGTAATTTGGCTTCAAATCATTGGAACCTTGCTCCACTATTTTTGGAAATCTGGATAAAATCTTTACAAGTGTTTTTTCATAATCTGTCAATTCTTTTGAGACATATAGAGTTTTCCATTTCTTAGATTTCCTCAGAATTCCTGAACAGCGAGTGTGCGCGTACTGGAGATATGGGCCTGTGTTTCCTTCCAGTTTCAATGCATCCTCCCAGTCAAAGAAAATTGTCTTTTCTGGACCAATCCTCAACATACCGTATTTCATCGCCCCGATTCCAACAGCTTTAGCAACCTCTTCTTTATTTTTCATTTTTCTGTTTTTCATTTCTGCTAGAACTCTTTCTATCACTTTGTCCCTTAGTTGCGTATAAAGAACAACATTGCCTAGCCTCGAAGCCATTTTTTCCTCTTTCAATGTAACAAGCTCGTATGCTAGATGATAACTTTTATTAGCAGCAGGTGATTCTATCAATTCAAATGTTTTGAAAAGTTGTTTGAAGTAAAGATTTTGTTCTGTGCTGACTACATGTATGCATTTATCGATTTTAAAATCAGTAAATTCCAATTCAGCTAATTCTAAATCTTTTGCTGGATAAAGCGGGGTTTTTTCTTTTGAAATAAGAACAAAAATGCCTAGACCATATTTTTCCAAATCTATAATTATTGCACCTTCACTTTCTTTTGCTATTCCTTTCTTTAAAGCATCTTTAACTATTTTTATTCCATTTTCCCCAACCTGAGATTCGAAATAGAATTTGTCAAATTTTGTACCAAGTTCTTTATAGATTTCATCAAAATAATCAAGACTCCATTTTCTTGTTGTCTGCCAAAGCTTTGCAATTTGTCTATCTCCCTCGTACAGTTTTTTGTTTATTTCTACAACTTCATTCGCTACCTTCTCGTCTTGCATTCTTTTTTCTGTTTCAGCATAGAGCTCACCTAGCCACTCTGCCTTATTTTTTCCTTTTGGTACTTTACATTTGTACAGATTGATGAACGCCCATAATGCCTTTGCTATATGCGGACCGATGTCTCCCTGATAGTTTGTTCTAAAAACTTTATGACCGGAAAATTCTAGAAGTTTACACAGCGATTCTCCAAGACATATATTTCTAAAATGACCGATGTGAAGCCCTTTGTGGGTGTTTGGATGCGCGAATTCAACCATTATAATTTTATTTTTTCCGATGTCATGTGAACCATATTTTTCTTTTTTGTTTAGAATTTCTTTTAAAATAATTCCAGCTATCTTCTGATAGTTAAGGAAAAAATTTACATAACCACCTTTAGCTTCAATCTTTGAAATTATAGAATTTTTGCTTGGTTTTATTTTTCTGACTATGTCTTCTGCTATCAGTTGTGGACTTTTCTTCTCTACTTTAGCCAATTGAAAGCAGGGGAATGCAATATCGCCAAATTCTTCTTGAGGTGGTGCTTCTAACACATTCTCTTCAGCTTTTATTCCTACAGACTTTAGAATTTTTACTACTTCTGTTTCGAACATACAATCGTCATTAGTGTTTGCTAATCAATAATTTGTTCTTAAATCAATATCTAATTATGTATGAGAGTAAGTTTCCTATAGTTACAGTAATTCTTTCTACGCTCATGATGAGTGCATACCTTTTCACACATGGCAATCTTGTTCATTATGAAAATCTTCTCGGCTTTTTGCCCTCAAATATAAATTACTATTCATTCCTGACATACGTTTTTATACATGTCGACTTCTTCCATCTCGCGCTAAACATGATACTTTTGATTATAGCTGGCTTATCAATGGAGAGTAAAATAGGCAGCTGGAAGTTCCTTGTAATTTTTATTATTTCAGCGTTGTTCGCTGTCTTCTTCGACATTGTTAACAGAGTAGGGTTCAACATATCTCCGGATGTACCGTTTGTTGGTGCTTCTGGCGCAGTGTTCGGAGTGTTGTTTGTTGCCAGTCTTCTTGATCCTTCTGGGAAAGTTCCTCTGGGAGTTATATTTGCCGCATTATTACCCTATTTTAGTTTAATACCTCCATTGGGTGTATTTACCGAACCTATCTTTCTGATACTTATTGCAGTACTGTTGATTGTTGTAACAAGTTTTGCCATTCCAGTTTCTTTGCCGCTGATTTTTTCAATGGCAATCTTCCTAGCCACATGGGTTATTTCATTGTTAATCAAATATCCGATAGATGTCTCCTCTCTGGGTCACTTGGGTGGAGCATTTGGAGGTTTGATATCATTTTTATTTCTGTACTCTCAGAAGAAAGTTTAAATCTAAAGTTGTGTATAATATAATTTATGGGAAAAGGTTTAACGGGAGTTACCATCTTTCTTCTAGCTGCTATTTTAGTCATGGGGATAGTGTTTTTTGCAAATAAACTAAATAAAAATGCTACTTCTGTAAGTGAAATTGCAGGAGGAGTTACTGTTGGTAAAAAATGCGCAGACAGTGACGGAGCAGATGCTTATACCTCTAAAGGCACTTGCAGAGGCACGAATGGGAACTTTATAGACTATTGTCAGGGCTCATATGTAATGGAGTATTATTGTTCTAATAATCGTTGTTTAGCAAAGAGCGTTCCTTGTCCGTCTGGATATTCCTGTTCCGATGGAGCATGCGTAGCTCCTTGTACAGATGAATGCTCACCGCTCGGATATGTTCAATGCACCGGTTATCTAACATTCAAGAAATGCGGAAATTATGACAGTGACACTTGTCTAGAATGGGGCTCTTCGGTGTCTTGCCCATCTGGATATACTTGTTCCGGTGGAACATGCGTAGCTTCATCTACATTTGATTTTTCTTTATCAGTTAGTCCAATTAGTGGAATAGTTGTTCAAGGCAGCAGCATTACAGCAACTGTTACTACTACTCTAACATCTGGCAGCACTCAGTTAGTTAGTTTTTCTGCATCTAGCACGATTCCTAGGGCTATAGTTTCATTTAGCCCTACTAGCTGCTATCCTACTTGTACTTCAACAATGACTATCAGTACTAATTTTACAACTCCTATGGGCACTTATACTATAATCATTACTGCAACAGGAGGAGGAAAGACGCGTTCTACCACATATACTTTGACTGTTCATTAGAGTATTTTCAGTTTCTTCAGTTTTTCTAAAATTTTATTAACCATAATTTCTGGTGGTATATCCACATCATTGCATTCCACATTAGCAAAAAGCACTTTATTTCTATAATAATCTAACAAAGGCTCAGTTTGTTCTTGATAAACTTTGAATCTTTCTTTAACCACTTCTGGTCTATCGTCATTCCTCTGATAAAGTTCACCGCCACATTTATCGCACACACCTTCTACCTTTGGCTTAAGGTATTTCACATTATAGATAGTCTCACACTGTCTACAAATTACTCTAGTGCTTAACCTTTCAACAATCACCCATTCAGGAACTACCAAATTAATGATGGCATCTATTTTTGCCATATTTTCTAAAGCTTCTGCCTGTGGTGTTGTTCTGGGGTATCCGTCGAAAATAACTCCATTTTTAAAATCTGGTTTACCTATCATCTCTTTCACAACTTCTATTGTGATATCATCTGGTACATACAATCCCTTACTCACATAACCATTTACTTTTTTACCTAATTCTGTATTTTCTTTAGCAATTTCTCTAAAAACTTCTCCAGTTGTTAGTTTTTTGATTTTTAAAATTGGCTCTAATCTAGAAGCATAAGTACCTTTACCCGATCCAGGCGGACCAAATATAATTAAGTTCATTCAATCACTTTCTGTTTAAATTAATTTAAAAGTTATTAATTAATTAGGTCGGGGTAGTTTAGCTGGTTAGAACGCGGCGCTCATAATAATGAGCTTTGATAAAAGATGATATAAGAAACGCCGAAGTCATGGGTTCAAATCCCATCCCCGACATAATTTTTTTCGGGACTCAAATCTCCACTTAGAATTAATTTTCTTTGCTTAAGTGTAGTCTTAGGTGGACAAAAACCAAACTTTTTCCATATTTTATATTTGGTTGTGTGAATTTCGTTTTTTGATGAAACTAAATTAAACCATTTAAGAAGATTTGACTTTCCAGAAAAATAAACTGTACTAACGGGGCTTGTCGACCTATTGGAAGAAACATGTATTTTGTTTAGTTGAAATGATGAGCTTATTCCAATCTTTTTTAAAAGTAAATTTATTTGTAGAACAAGTTTTGAGCTTTTATTATCTATTTTCAATACAGGATAAGAGTGATATTTTTGATTCTTTTTCTTAAAGGTCACTGATCCGTCTGTATCAAAAATCCCACGTAAACAGTCTATAACAAAAAATGAATCTAATACAAATTTGGGTATGGTTATTTCACTCTTATCGCTAATTGGTAAACCAATAGATTTCTTCCACAAAAATAGTAATTTCGAGTAATATTCGATGTTTATACTGTTTTCAGTCTTATCCTTATCTATGTAGCTGGGAACAATCCCATAAATTTTTTTGATTAAATTTATAACATAGTTTTTATATGATTCTTCTTCCCTGCTTAAGCAAACTACATAATCATAATGATTCTCTTTTTTCCTAAAGAAAAGGGACCCATCACCAATATGTATTCCTATCTCTTCAGCAAGGTCTTTAGATAAAGAAATGGGAAAATTAATTTTTGTCCTAAATCTGATTTGTTTCATATTGATTGTCGGTAAACGCATATTATTTATTAGGTGCCTAAGAGTATTTAAATATTTCGGTGCCTAAAATCAATTAATGAAATTGCAGAAACAATTATCGAGAAAATTTAAGGGTAAAGAATATCCCAAATGGATAGTTGTCATACCACCAGATAAGATTAGAGAATTAGGTTGGAAAGAAGGAGAAGAATTAGAGGCAAAATTCTTCCATGATGAATTAATTTTATCATCTAAACGATTGAGAAAGTAAGACCTGAGTCCAAATCCCACCACCAGCATTTAAAAATAAAAAATAAATTAATTACAGGTAAATTTATGGTCGATCTATCAGACGATGAAAAGAAAGTTGTAGAAGCGATGAAATCCCTTGGTGCTACAAGAGAAGAGAAGATTAGAGATGCTGACATGATAGCTAGGACAGCAATGATGCCAAAGGGCAAGGCTTCCAATGCGATATTGTCTCTTGTTAACAAAAAAATTCTCAAGAGGATTTCAAGGGAAAAAGCTGCCGGATACTATCTTGTAGAATCCATGTTGCAATAAATTAAAGTTTAAATATTATCAATTATCTTTTGTAATAATGGCCCGAATAGCTTAGCTTGGTAGAGTAGGGGACTGTGGATTTTATCAAGCAGTTATCCCTTGACCCGGGTCCAAATCCCGGTTCGGGCCCTCTCTTTTTTATGAAAGCTTTAAATAGCACCAAGTGCTATTAATCTTTTAGTCTCACGAACTAAGGCGCTGGACTTTGACTTACGTGACTTACGGTGAATGAAAAGTTCTATTCTAGTTCGTGGAATAATTTTAAGTTTAATCCTTTAGTAACGCTGAAGGTAGGTTGATTGATGAAACCTAGAGGTAGAACCGCCAATTCTGGTCGATCCCGCCAGAGACCATCGCTATCCGAGTTCGACTTAGACATGCGAGCCGTGAGGGGTAAGCCCTCGGCGAACTGCTCTGTAATACGCAGCCAACCTACCCTTAGGAGGAGAATATTCTCGAGAAATTGAGGCTAATGCTCCATAGACATTGATTTCTGGAATGATTCAATGTCCAAAGGCGCAAGCTGCCTTAGGATGGGACTGTGAGTTATCAGGCTGTTGTTGGTGTAAAGAACCAACAAACCGATAACGGCTAAGGGTCATGGAAGTGAAAGCCCTGAGATGGATTCTGAGACATGAATCCAGGTACTACGGTACGCAGCAGTTACGAAAACTTTGCAATGCGCTAACGCGCGACAAGGGGACTTGGAGTGTTCTTGCATTGCAAGAACTTTTACTTTCTGAAAACGGGAAAGGGAATAAGGACTGGGAGACACGGGTGCCAGCCACCGCGGTAATACCCGGAGTCCGAGTGATGGTCACGATTATTTGGCCTAAAGCATCCGTAGGCGGTCTAATAAGTCTCTTATGAAATCCTTTAGCAAACTAAAGGGCTTGTAAGAGATACTATTAGACTTGAGACCGAGAGAGGACAGCGATACTTCTTAGGTAGGGGTTAAATCCTTTAATCTAAGAAGGATCACCTGTGGCGAAGGCGGCTGTCTGGAGCGGGTCTGACGCTGAGGGATGAAAGCTAGGGGAGCAATCGGGATTAGATACCCCGGTAGTCCTAGCTGTAAACGATGCCCACTTGGTGTTGCAAGCTTCTTGGGAGCTTGCAGTGCCGGAGCGTAGGTGTTAAGTGGGCCGCCTGGGGAGTATACTCGCAAGGGTGAAACTTAAGGGAATTGGCGGGGGAGCACACAAGGGGTGGAGGCTGCGGTTTAATTGGATTCAACGCCGGAAATCTTACCAGAGTCGACAGCAGGATGAGGGTCAGTCCGAAGGGCTTACCAGACAAGCTGAGAGGTGCTACATGGCCATCGCCAGCTCGTATCGTGAGACGTGCCGTTAAGTCGGTTAATGAGCGAGACCCACGTCCTATGTTGCAAACTGTTTCTTCGGAAGCAGTGCACTCATAGGAGACCGCTGGTGATAAATCAGAGGAAGGAGTGGGCGACGGTAGGTCTGAATGGCTCGAACATTCTGGGCTACACGCGGCCTACAATGCATGCCACAATGAGATGCAATCGCGAAAGCGAAAGCGAATCCCCTAAAAGCATGCTCAGTTCAGATCGGGGGTTGTAACTCATCCCCGTGAAGCCGGAATCCCTAGTAGGCGAACGTCACTATCGTTCGCCGAATATGTCCCTGCTCCTTGCACACACCGCCCGTCAACCCAACCGAGTAGAGCTTTATCGAGTCTTGCGATGAGCAAGCCAAGTTGAAGTTCTGCAAGGGGGGGTAAGTCGCCACAAGGTAGCCGTAAGGTCGGAGAAGGCAATAAGGAACCTGAATAAGGAAGCCTAAAATGCTATAGGATGATAAAATGGGTTGACTCTGATTTGATGATGAGTTGGAGGTGAATTGATTATAGCTGTCCAAAAATACTTCAAAAAATAATTCACATGCTTCGACCGGCCCGGTAACGGGAACGTGCGGCTGGATCACCTCCTTACGTTATTTGTGCAAACGGTTCTACCTCAGGCATCAAAATCAACTTGCCTAATTTTTTTAACCTTTAAATCTCAGTTACAGTAAACTATATACCATGGGCCGGTAGGTTAGTGGTAGACCGCCCGCTTTGCAGGCGGGAAGTCATGGGTTCAAATCCCATCCGGTCCACTCTTGATAGAATGGAACAAAAATTTCATGTTGGTGTAAAGGCACTGATTCTGAATGAAGATAATCAAATACTTCTGTTGAGAGCTAATCCTAAAGAAATGTCGAATAAACTAGAGCATTGGGACCTGCCTGGCGGAAGGATAGAAGGAAATGATTCAATTGAAGCTACGTTGGTTAAAGAAGTAGAAGAAGAGTTGGGAACAAGAGACATAGAAATCATAGAACATTTTGACACCTTCATTTCAAATTTTAAAATTCCTGTGGAAGACGGGAGTGTGAGTTTGATGCTGATTGTCTACAAATGCAAGCTATCTGATAACAACATGAAGTTTAAGTTAAGTTCTGAAAATTTAGAGTACAAGTGGGTAAGTATTGATGAAGCAAAAGAATTGCTGAAAGTCAAATATCCGGAAAGTTTTATCAAAAGACTGGATTTACTTTATGTGCAAAGCTAAAATCGCATAAAGCTTTAAATACTTCTAAGTACTAATTACTTTTTACCGTGATACTATGTCATCCCAATAGATGCATAGGAGCTTTTTCTTAGCGTTGCCTTTTTGAAGTTTTGAGGTTTTAAGCTGGTCAAGCTGGATTTCAAGCCAAAAAAGGCAATTTATGCTGTGCAACTCCTTAAGAAATAAGGGGTGAAGAGTGAAGGTTGATGATTGATTTAGTTAGCTGACGAAAGGATGAAGAGCGAACTGTCTATTGAAACCAAAAGATGACACTACCATAGGATCAAGCTGGTCAAGGAGGTCTAGCAATGCTACTCCACTTGGTGGATAGCTTGGCTCTAGTGCTGAAGACGTACGCGGTAAGCTGCGATAAGCCTGGGTTATTCGCATGCAGAAATCGACCCCGGGATTTATCAATGTGAATCATCAGCTTCGGCTGATTCCGAAAGGAAGAGAAACGCGCCCGATTGAAGCATCTTATTAAGCGCAGGAAGAGAAACCAATTGAGATTTCCTGAGTAACGGCGAGTAAAAGGGAAAAAGAGCAAACCGAACCAGACAGTGACGAGCTGTATGGGATGTGGAGTTATAAGACTTGGGTACTTCCTAGCTTTTCGACCTGAACTCTGTTGGAAAACAGGGCCTTAGAGGGTGATAGCCTCGTAAGGGTAGAAAAGAAGGGAGATTCCGAGTATCTTGACTACCGTTCCTTGAATTTGGAGCGGGAATTTGCCAGTCATTAACTGGTAACTCTAAATACAACTAGAGTCCGATAGCAAACTTAGTATGGTGACAGAAAGCTGAAAAGCATCGCGAAAGCGAGGTGAAAAGAACTTGAAACCAAGTGGACATTGTCAGACACAGCCTGAAAGGTTCTATTCTGAAGGAAGGTTTCGCAAGAAACTGGTACGAAGAATAGATTACAGGGTTGTGTCATTCGTTTTGAAAAACGAGGCAGGGAGTTTATCTTAGTAGCGAGATTGCCTGGTTTAAGCCAGAAAATCAAAGGGAAACCGATATGTCCGTAGTTCGCAAGAATGTGGGACAATGTGTGAAAGCGCTTGAAGTTACTAGGATAAGACCCGAAACCAGTTGAGCTAATCTAGAATAAGGTGAAGTCCTCTGAAAGGGGGATGGAAGCCTGCTACCGGTGGTGAGTAACAAATCCCTCGGGTGATTCTTGATTAGGGGTGAAAAGCCTAACGAAACTGGTGATAGCTGGTTCCTCTCGAAATGTATCTCAGTACAGCCTGGTCTGAGGTAAATAAGAGTGTAGAGTTACCGATTGAACAGCCAAGGGTCGAAAGACCCAGTTATTCTGTCAAACTCCGAATCTCTTATTGCCGTAGAAGACTGGAGTGAGTATGTTGGGGTAAGCTCAACGTGCAAGAGGGAAAGAACCCAGACTTGGGTTAAGGTCCCTAAAGCTGACTAAATAAGAAGGGTGTATAAACTCTCAGACAGTAGGGCTGTAGGCTCAGAAGCAGCCAACAGCTAAGAAATGCGTAACAGCTTACCTACCGAGAGTTTGTGCCTTGAAAATGGAAGGGATTAAGTTAGCTACCGATACCCAAGCTTTCGAAAGAAAGGGTAGAGAGGTGTTCTGCTTGGATAGAAGCTTCTGCATAAGCAGGAGTGGACCGAGTAGAATTGAAGATCCTGCTGATAGTAGCAACATATCTGGGTAAGAATCCTAGACGCCTTAAACCAAAAGGGTTTGCCAGCCATGTTCATCAGCTGGCAGTTAGTCGATCCTAAGGATGCCGCTAATCTAAGCATCCGAATGGGAAATCTGTTAACAATCAGATACCATGAAAATACGTGTGGCAACACAAGGTGAACTTCCGACGCTTTTGGATAGGTTGACGCAAGTTAACTGTCGAAATCTCCGGAGTCTTGTAATGAGGAGAAGGAGATGAAAATAGGAATAGCTTCTCGTATGAGGAGTTTGATTGATTCCAAGAGCCCGTGAAAAGGAAGTTTACAAGGATTTTTCATGACCGTACCAAGAACCGACACAGGTTGGTTTGTTGAGAAGACAAAGGTGTGTTGGGAGAACCCTGTCTAGGGAATTCGGCAATTTAGAGGTGTAAGTTAGCAAGAAGCCTTGCCTGTTCTTTTGAAAGGAAGAGCAGGTTGCAATAACAAGAGAGAAGCGACTGTTTAACAAAAACGATGGAGAGCGCTAAGCTGAAAAGCTGTGTACGCTTTCTAATGCCTGCCCAATACCGGTGTGTTAAAGCCTGGTTCAACAGGTAGAAGCCCCGGCGAATGGCGGCGGTAACTCTGACCGTCGTAAAGTAGCGTAATCCCTTGCCGTCTAATTAGCGGCCCGTCTGAATGGCTCCACGACTTCTCTACTGTCCCGGACAGGGACCCAGTGAAATTGACTTTCCGGTGAATAGTCCGGAGACCTCCAGTGGGAAACGTAGACCCCGTAGATCTTTACTGCAGCTTGTTCTTGTGACATGGTTTTGACTGCATAGAGTAGGTAGTACTCGCTATCAGGCTTAGACTTCGGTCAAAGCTGAGAGGAAAGTGTAACACTACCTTTTCGAAACTATGCCACTTACTCGAAAGAAAACAGGATCAGGCAGGCAGTTCGGCTGGGGCGGTACGCCCTTGAAAAAATATCAAGGGCGCCCAAAGTTCAGCTCATCCCGCACAGAAACCGGGAGTAGAATGTAAACGCAAAAGCTGGATTGACTGGATTTTACACAGCAAGAAATCCAGCCTCGAAAGAGTGGGTTAGCGATACATCGCATTGCCTTAATGGCTGTCGGTGGTATCAGAAAAGATACCTCGGGGATAATGGGCCCGTGGCCGGTGAAAGCCCACATTGACCCGGCGCATTGGTGCGTCGTTGTCGGCTTCCCCTCTCCTGGCTATGCAGCAGTAGCCAAGGGTACTGGAGTTCACAGGTTAAAAGGGGACATTAGCTGGGTTCAGAACGTTGTGAGACAGTTCGGTCGCTATCTACTGGAGGTGCTGGTTGTCTGACTGGAAGAAGAGGCAAGTACGAAAGGAACGCCCCTTTGTGGCCTCTGGTCTACCTGTTGTTCATTGCATTGCAGGGCAGCTACGCCATAATGGATAAGAGCTGAAAGCATCTAAGCTCGAAGTCATTCGGAAAAATAGACAACCGATCGCAATACTGGTTAGCAATAATCGGTAAAGCGACAAAGACGCTTATAGACGATAAGGTTGATAGGAGAGCAGTGTAAGCTGCAAGCATTCGTGCGAGCAGTTCAGCTGGCTCTTACTAAAAGTCTGAGATTGCCAGACCTTGATAAACAGCTTGATCCTTGGTAGTGAGAATCACTTTCTTTAATTTCTGCCAAGTATAGTCTGGAGTATACAAATCCTTAAGTAGTGTCACCTCTATGTAGTGAATATAGATTGTTTCAATTGTTTTAAAGTGAACAGAATGAACAATGCTATTGACCGTAAAAGGATTTTTGAAGAAGTAAGGGATGTTCCATACAGAATCTCCCTTCGTTATGATGAACCAGACCAATCTTGTGAGGGTAAGTATAAGATGTTCATGAAACTCGCTGAAAAATATAATATCAAAGCCAGGCCATTGGTATTTGAGTATCAGTGGGACTCTCTTGATCTGCCAGAACAGTTGTTAAGATTCCATCTTGAAAAAGACATTCTTCATATTTGTCCAGAAGTCTACATAGAGGAAAAAGGAATATGGGTGCCAGCTGATCCTAGTTGGGATATTGGATTGAAAAATAAACATAAATGTATTCATGTCAATG
>Ga0315274_10004673_pt1 | contig 20087 bp, 21 predicted proteins | sample YL17G02_20_MG_FD_203700 | JGI IMG/M metagenome (GOLD analysis project Ga0315274, IMG submission 203700) | Sediment microbial communities from Yellowstone Lake, YNP, Wyoming, USA - YL17G02_20 | ecosystem: Environmental > Aquatic > Freshwater > Lake > Sediment | place: USA: Wyoming | collected... | reverse complement strand
GCGTCGCCTGGGGGCGAAAGAGGTCTCAATCATTTACCGACGTTCCCGAGCCGAAATGCCTGCGGTCAAGAGCGAAATTGATGAAGCGGAGAAGGAAGGGGTAAAAATCTACATTCTGGCGGCGCCGGTCAAGGTCTTGACCAAGGGTGGTCGTGTAGCAGGGCTTCAGTGCGTACGCATGGAGCTGGGTGAGCCAGACGAGAGCGGAAGACGGCGCCCCATGCCCATTGCTGGCTCAGCATTTGAGGTGAAAGTAGATGATGTAATTATAGCCATAGGTCAGGCGGTGGATAAATCGAGACTGCCCGCAGGGCTCGAGTATACGACCTGGGGAACTGTCGCTGCTGACCCGGTTACTTTGCAAACGAATATCGACGGTGTTTTTGCTGGCGGTGATGCCGTTGCTGGCCCGGCTGATGCGATTAGGGCTATTGCCGCTGGTAAGGAAACTGCTATCTCAATCGACCGCTATCTCAGGAAGGTGGACCTGAAAGAGGGGAGACCTACTCCATTTAAGAGGGCTGGGGAAGTATCAAAGGCGGGGGTGGAAAAGGAGGCGAGAGCAGCCATGCCGCTTCTGGAAGTGAAGAAGCGTAAGGGTTTTGCCGAGGTTGAAATTGGCCTTGATGAAAAAACCGCTGTTGAAGAGGCTAATCGTTGTTTGAGCTGTGGCGTATGCTCGGAATGCCTGGAATGTATTAAAGCCTGCGAGGTTCAGGCGATAAACCATGAGATGGTGGACAAGATAGAAGAGATAGAAGTAGGCAACATAATACTAACGACGGGGTTCAACTTATTCGATGCCGCTCGGATGCCCAAATATGGGTATGGCAAATTAAACAATGTAATCACGAGTCTTGAATTCGAGAGGATGGTAAATGCATCAGGGCCGACCGGTGGAGACATAATACTCAAAGATGGGACGCATCCCAAGAGTGTAGCGATAATACACTGTGTTGGGAGCAGAGACAAAGAATACCATGAATACTGCTCTCGTGTATGCTGTATGTACTCGATGAAGTTCAGCCATTTGATAAGGGAGCATGTATCTGGGGCTAAGGTATACGAATTTTTTGTAGACATAAGGGCATTTGGGAAAGGGTATGAAGAATTTTACAATAGGGTAGTAGATGAAGGGACGGCATTTATTGAAGCACGGCCGAGCGGGGTAGTAGCGGAAGATGGGAAGCTAATGGTGCAATATGAATTAAATGGGACATCAAAAGGACAGCCGGTAGACATGGTGGTATTAAGCGTAGCGTTAGAAGCGCAGAAAGATACTGGGGAGGTAGGGCGGTTATTCAGCATAAGCCGGAGTGCGGATGGGTTTTTCCTGGAGAGGCATCCGAAGCTAGACCCGGTAGCGACGATGACGGATGGGATATTTATAGCTGGGTGTTGTCAGGGGCCGAAGGACATACCTGACACGGTGGCTCAGGCTGCGGCTGCCGCCGCTGAAGTCTTGGCGATGATAAGCAAAGGCAAGGTTGAGATTGAGGCGGCAACAGCTATCGTGGATGAGAAAATCTGCTCTGGCTGCCAGGTATGTAAGCTCATCTGTCCCTATGGTGCCATTTCCTTCGATGAGGAAAAGCTGGTCTGCAGGGTTAATGCAGCATTATGCAAGGGTTGCGGGGCTTGCGTTGGTGGCTGCACCAGCGATGCTATAAGCCTAAGTCACTTTACCAATGAGCAAATCCTGGCTCAGATGGAGGGGGCGCTAGGGTAGCGCTCTAATACTCGCTGGAGATGAAGTTCTTAATCTGGGCGTAGGTGAAAACGGGGCCATCCCGACATACGTAGATATTACCGATATTGCATCTTCCGCACTTGCCGATGCCGCACTTCATCCTCTTTTCGAGCGTAGTTACTATCTGTTCCGGCGTGAATCCCAGCTTTGCCAGCGCAGGGAAGGTGAACCTTATCATGATGGGTGGCCCGCAAACAATAGCCACGGCATTTTGAGCTGAGGGCGCCACTTGCTCCAGCACATGGGGGACTAAGCCCACTCTTCCGGTCCAATCTTTATCGCCTCTATCAACGGTAGTGACCATGTTTACTGTCTTGTCTTTGCCCCAGGTATCAAGGTCATACTTGAAGCATAAATCGGTCGGGGTGCGGGCGCCGTAGATAAGTTGTATATTTTTGTATTGAGCTCTGTTATCTAGGACATTCCAGATTACGGAGCGTAGTGGTGCCAAGCCGATGCCTCCGCCGACGAATACCAGATTTTTGCCCTGCATGAAGTCAAAGGGGAAGCTATTGCCGAAGGGGCCTCTGAAACCTATTTCGGTGCCGACGCCAAGCCGATGCAGGGCATTGGTTACTTTTCCCACCTTGTTAACGGCACATTCCAGATGGCCATTTCGGGTAGGGCTGGAGGTGATGCAGAAGGTGGCTTCGCCAGTGCCCAAAATGGATAGCTCGGCGAATTGTCCTGATTCGAAGGTAAACTCCTTCCGCAGCTTCTCATCCTTGAAGTTGAAGTGTAAGGTTCTGACGGTGGGGGTTTCTTCGATTATTTTCTCGATTACGGCGATATGCGGCAGGTAGACATTCCCCTGAGCGAGAAATTTCTTTCTGCGGCTAATATCGGTCATGCCTTTCATTTTCGATTCTCCGTTACATAACGCCTGAAAACTATACTTTGGCTGGCAGCTTGCTCAGCACCTGGGTGATATCCCAGTTTACCGGGCACAAGCGAATACACCTTCCACAACCGGTACAGGCGATAGCGCCGAAGTTCATCGGATAGAACTCATATTTGTGGCAGACTTTCTGCCGTACCCGATGCCACTTCTCCTCTCTGGGGTTTTCCATCGGCATTTTGGTATATGTGGAGAAGGAGCAGCTATCCCAGCTTCTGAATCTTGCCCCCTGTTTCTTAGTTAGCTCATCGTTGATGTCAAAGCAGTGGCAGGTAGGACAAAGGAAGGTACAGACGCCGCAGCTTACACACTTGGCGGCTACCTTCTCCCAGTATTCCTTATCATCAAAAGAAGAAAGGAGCCTTTCCTTGATATTTTCTGTGTTTATTCTCCGGCTCACCTTCCAGAAGGGCGCCTCTTTTGCTTTTACAAGTTTAGTCTCATCAGTCTTGGCGACTTCTTCCAGTCCCTGAGCGTTCTCCATTAACCTTTTGCCTTTATCGGTAACCGCTTCCAAGCATAATTGGTCGCCGATATCGGTAAGCATAAGGTCGACATCATTTGATTCAGAAGGGCTGATTTTCAGGGAAACACAAAAACAGCTATCACAGGGGTTGGTGCATCCCAGCCCGACTAATATTGTATTATTCCTTTTGGAGATATAATAAGGGTCTTCGTAAGTGTCTTTGAAGGTCATATCGATTAGAGCCAGGGCTCTGGCATCACAGGGGCGAATGCCAAAGAGCAGCCGCTGTTGTCCGTTCATTGACGGCGGCTCTACATTATACCCTGCACTCTGTTTTTGGAAGCTGAACATCTTCTCCTGTGACGGGAGAAAACAGGCTTTCGCTGGTACGACTGTATTTCGGTACCAGTCCAGGAAGCTGGTATCTTTTCCGTCCCATTTAGCCCACATTGCGATGCCGTTTTCCCGTGACGGGACGAATACAGTAAACTCCTGACTCCACTGGCTGAGGAGTCTGCCTATATCTTTTTTATTTATTTTCCGGCTATTGCTCATTTAGGTTACCTGATGAAATCGTTAGCCTCGTCGAACTCGTAAGCGGTTAAGAGTGGCGCTGCTTCTTTGTCTGTGCCTGCTTTATACTGGAACAGCTCGCCTACCAGCTCATACATCTTCCTGGTCAGGCTTCTTAAAGGTATGCCCATCGGGCAAGCCCGCTCGCACTCACCGCAATCGGTACATCTTCCCGCAACGTGAATGTTTCTGATTATCTGGAATATAAGGTTGTCCTGCCATCTGGGCACCGGCAAGACCCACTGCGGCTCGGATTCCTCAACAAAACACCGCTCGCAGAAGCAAACGGGACAGACATTGCGGCAGGCGTAGCACCGGATACAGCGACTGAATTCCTTTTCCCAGAATTGCCATCTCTGTTCCGGGGTCATTTTTTCCAGCTCTTCGAGCTTCTTCTGGCTTGCTTCTTTGTCAGCAAAGGAGGTGGCTGGCTCATCAAGAAGGACATCATATTCTTGAGGTGTGGGGAATTCGCAGCCGAGGCACTTATCAAAAAGCACTTCCGTGGCTGGAAAAACTTTCTTTGCGCCATCAGACGCGACCGTTACTTTGTCCCCATGCCGGGTAATATCTTCAAGCTCGTCTCTGTCCTTGCCCGCAAGGCTTTCTATTTTGTTTAAGTCAATCAAGCCCTGGCAGGGAACGGCAATAATGACGACATTTTCCCTATCGACCTTGTTGTCCTGAATCAGGCTGACGATGGAGCGGCTATCACAGCCTTTGACCACAATACCTACTCGCCCCTCTATCCTGGGCAGGTATAGGCTGAGGTTGTTCACAATAAAGGGGTTGATAACCAGTCGTTCAACGTCATCTTTGTTCCTGGTAATTAGAGGAGTAGTGGCGAACTTCAGGCTTCCTGGTTCAAAGCCGATGATATAGTCAACCCTGCCGTGCTCAAACAGAGCTTTAGCCTCATGCCTCAACTTTTGTTCCATCTACCCGTCCTTTGTCAACAAACAATCGGCTGGGGCCGAGTTCTTTCAGCTCTGTGGTCATTTCAGCAACAACCTCAGCGAATTTCGCTCCTTCCGATGCTGAGACCCAACTGGCTTGAACCCGCTGCGGCTCGACGCCCATATATTCAAGGAACTTCTTGGTTATGGCTACCCTTCTCCGGGCGCGGAAGTTTCCCGTTTGATAGTGGCAATCGCCCGGGTGACAACCTGAGATGAGAACACCGTCATAACCCATTTGCAGGGCTTTGACGATAAATAGGGGGTCTATTCTTCCCGAGCAGGGGACCTTTATTATCCGGATGTTAGCGGGATATTTCTTGCGGCTGGTGCCGGCTAAATCTGCGCCAGCGTAACTACACCATTTGCACAGGAGGCCAAGCAGTTTAGGCGCGTATTCTGACCCTTGTTTCATCCGAATCACCGGTGAATTTTAATAAGTAGTTAGTATATCACAGGTTGCCGAATACTATCAAGGCGGGCGGTGGAGATTGCTTCGTCCCGATTTCATCGGGACGAAGCAATGACAATGACGTTCAAAAACAATTTATTTGGAACCTATTGACAAGAATATGGGAACTGCTATAATGCAGCACATCCCAAGTGGGGAAACTCCAAATAAAATAAATGGAGGGGGTGCAAAATGGGCAGTGAAGAACAGTTTTTGGCAAAAGTTCGGCGAATGTTACGAAGTGACATCGGTGCTGTTCTCGCTCTTGAGCGAAGAATTGGCAAGGGGTATAGTCGCATCAGCCATAAAGATATGGTTGCCACTGACCCGGAAGGAGCGCTTGACCTGAGTTTTGTCGCTGAATCTGACGGGCAGCTAATTGGCTTCGTACTTGCCCGGCTGGCGTATCTGGGTATTCCTCTTGCTGAAGTGTGCATTATCCATGGTATAGTTGTTGACCCTGATTATCAGCGGCACGGGATAGGTGGCAAGTTGGTTAATGCGCTGGTAGACCATTGTCATGCCGAGGGGATTAACACAATACGTGCCCTCGTTGAAGAGGGGAATGCCGAACTCAGGCTCTTTGCCGAGCAAATGGGCTTTCGGCGCAGTAAAGTTATCAATTACGATAAGACCTTCGAAGCCTGAAGTGGCAAAAACTGGAAATACGCTATACTATAATCAGGATATATTTCTTGAAGGTGGAGCCGCGAGATGCCAGGGTTTGAGGGAGTGGGCAGGATACTGATTATAGTGGGGGTAGTAATAGTGGTGCTGGGGCTGGTCTTCGTATTTGGCGGGCGCATCCCTCTTTTAGGCAAACTGCCCGGAGATATAGTGATTAAGAGGGATGGTGTTACCTTCTATTTTCCAGTGGTTACCTTTTTACTGCTAAGCGTGATATTGACTTTAGTCATTAACTTTACCTTGCGATTGATAGGGAAATAGTTGACATAAGGATAGAGTTGAAAACAAGCGATTTCGATTATCATCTTCCTGCCGAGCTTATTGCCCAAATGCCAATGGAGCCGAGAGACCAATCGCGGCTCATGGTTCTAAACCGCTGCGACGGCTCAATAGGGCACCGCAGGTTTTTCAACATCGTTGATTATCTGCAAGATGGCGATGTCCTGGTGTTTAACGATAGCCGGGTTATTCCTGCTCGTCTTAGCGGCAGAAAGGTTGACGGTGGCGGCAGGATAGAGGTTCTGCTATTGCGGCGGCTCGATGCCAATGTCTGGGAAGCGCTGGTTAAACCCGGAAAGAGGGTCGGCATCGGTACCAGAATTGAAATAGCCGATATCTCAGGGAACGGGCAAGAAGGCAAAGTTCTAGCTGAGGTGACGGGACTGAAGGACGACGGCATCAAAGTGATGAATTTCACAGATGAAGACCTGTTGCTAAAGCTGGGGAAGATTCCACTGCCCCCCTATATCCGCACTCCTCTAGCCAATCATGAGCGGTATCAGACGGTCTATGCCACTATTGACGGCAGCGTGGCGGCGCCCACTGCCGGCTTGCATTTCACTCCGCAGTTGCTCAACCAGATAAAGGAGAAGGGGATTAGCTGCCTGTTTGTTACACTGCATGTGAGTCTGGATACCTTCCGTCCGGTCAGAGAGGACGACCCGCTCAAGCATACTATCTATAGGGAATACGGTGTGGTAAGTTATGAGGTGGCAAGAGAGCTATCCCGTGCTAAGACGGAAGGGCGAAGAGTCATCTGCGTCGGCACGACTACGGTCAGAATTGTGGAGGCAGCGGCTCAGGCGGGCAGTCCGCTTCAGCCGTTCGAGGGGTGGGTAGACCTGTTTATCTTACCCGGATATGAGTTCCGTATTACGGATGCACTTATCACCAATTTCCACCTGCCGAGGTCAACGCTGCTGATGCTGGTAACCGCTTTTGCCGGCAAAGAGCTTATCAGCGGGGCTTATGAAACAGCGATAGCAGAGAAATACCGCTTTTACAGCTTCGGGGATGCGATGTTAATCATCTGATAAAATCTCTAAAGTATTTGAGGTTAAATAATGACGGATATCATTGAAGGTAGAAATCCTGTAATCGAAGCGCTGAAGTCTGGGCGCCCGATAAGCAAGATACTGGTTAACAGGAACATCGGTAGCCATCAGACGGTTGCGGCAATACTTTCCTTGGCTCAAGAGAGAGGGATACCTGTCGAATATGTGGATGAGCACGTTATAAAAAGGCACAGTTCGACTGGTGCCGGTCAGGGGCTAATCGCTTACGCAGCGGCAAAAGAATACATGAGTTTAGACGACTTGATTTCTATTTCCAAAGAAAAGAATGAGCCTGCTCTCTATTGTATTCTGGATGGTATTGAGGACCCTCATAATCTGGGTGCGATATTGAGGACTGCCGATGCTACCGGTTTTCATGGGGTTATTGTGCGGTCAAGAAGGGCAGTGGGTCTTACCGCCGCAGTGGCAAAAGCATCGGCGGGCGCAGTGGAGTATGTGCCTGTGGCAAGGGTAGTGAGTATTTCTCAGGCGATTGAAATACTCAAGAAGAATGGTGTGTGGATTGTCGGGATAGACATGTCTGGAGAAATGGATTATAGCAAAATGGATTTCACACCGCCGACGGCGATAGTCATTGGAGGCGAAGGAAAAGGATTGTCAGCGCTGGTCAAGAAGAGGTGCGACCTCGTGGCATTTATTCCGATGAAAGGAAAAATCTCATCACTTAACGCTTCTGTAGCTGCCGCTGTGGTTATGTACGAGGCATTGAGACAAAGGAGTAAGTAGGAACTCTTACTCGCCCTTTTCTTCAACTCGCCTTCTTTCTGCTTGGAAATTACTTTTTAACGAGCCTCCATCGTTCTTTGCTTGGCTAACTCTCTTTGACCAGGTAAAAATCCCTGCCGTTGGCTGAGACAAAGAAGTTATGGAAATACCGAACGCTGATATTGAAAATTTGCTGTTCGGAATTCACTTTCTCGATAGAAGTGATTTTAACCTGTCCCTGGAAGCTTCTGATGTTATCACCAACCTTCAAGTCCTCAACCTTCGTCCATTTACCATCGGCTGTGAAAAACGGGTGCGGTGGCGTGACTTTAAGGTCGCCGTTGATGAGGTAATAATAATCTCCTTCGCCGTTGCCCGTGGCTATCACGTCTGCAATCGCTGTTTGCCCGGTCTCGACATCGTAAGCCTGGACCTGCTCGCCTACCTGTATGTCACTAATATGCTTTAAGGAGTTATCAGCCATGAGCACCAGCGTATCGTAGGCAAAGCAGGTTCCTCCCCCTCCCCCCGATGCTTGCCAAAGGGTGTCTAGCGTTTCCCGTACAGTCTTAAGCTCTGCACTCACTTCCTCGATTCTTTGATTAGTATTATCCAATTCAGCCTGCTTAGCGGCAATCTGTTGTTGCAAACCTTCGGCTTCCTCTTGGGTTGAAGCAGTATCACCCTGTGCAGCCTGTACCTCGTCCTTCAAGCCACTTGCCTGAGTCTGCATTGCGGCAATTGTAGTGAGCTGTTCAGTTGCTTTCTCTTTAAGTTCGCTGTACTCCTTCTGAAGTGTATCGTTACGAGCAAATAACTCCCTAACCGCTTCTCTGTCTATGTACTCGCAGCCTTGAGTAATTGGTGTCATTATGATTATTAACAGCAATGCTATGACCGCTATAAACCCCTTTTTTGCGAATTTAGTTTTATTTGACATCGTATCCTCCAGTATTTTAGCTATTCCTGTTCTGACGATTAATGCTTGGAGTTACAATCGTCATCATCGTTGTTTAATTTGTTCCAGCTCCGCGTTTTTCTGCGTTAACTCTTCCTCTAGGTTGGCAAGGTCGCCTTGTTTCGATAGCAGGTCATTTTCCAAAGCTGCCAGTTCCGCCCTCAGTTCTTCCACCTGATTCTCAAGTGCTATTGCCTCACCCGGTGCCGCATCCAAATCCTCTTGCAATGCGTCTAGTTCAGCCTCAAGGGATTGAATTTCGGCTCGTCCTTGTTCAACCTCTTCTTGTAGCGATTCAACTTGCTCTTGAGATGCGTCCACTTCAGCCTGCAGCGCCTCATAATCGGCTTGAGATGTGCCGCCACATGAAATGGCGACCGCAGCCATTAGAATCAATAACAATACCGACCCAATTACCAAGCCCCTTTTTGTGAATACATGATTTGACATTGTACCTCCTGAGCTCAGATCATTCTTTTTGCGATTTCCACTCATATGCCTAATGATATCTACCAAGTTATAGGATTTTATTTTAACCTCTTTTTGAAAACTGTCGATATCTAAAACTGAGAAAATTGGCAATTTTTTTGTGAAGCAAGGCGAACTAGGCTCGAAGACATTGCTATAAGTGAAGAATCTTTTATTACCTTGATTTATTTCCGTATAATGTCTATAATTTTTGCTATTCAGTAAAGGCTTCAGGACTAATCTGGGGAAAGAGATTTTATTTGAAAGGAGGAGGAAGGGATATGAGCAATGCCTTATTTTTTAAGGCTACTAACTCCAAAGAGGCTTGCGCTTTGCTCTCAAAATATGGCAAAAAAGCAAAAGTCCTTGCTGGCGGGACCGACTTGATGGCCGCTATTAATCGGAGGCTGCTATCGCCTGAGGTAGTGATTTCTATCGGTGATGTAGGGTTAAATTATATCAAAGTTGATGGGAAAAACCTGATTATCGGCGCGACCACAAGCCATACCGAGATTATACGGTCGGCTGTGGTGAAGGAAAAGGCTCCGCTTTTGGCAGAGGCAGTCAGGCATATAGGCTCTCCGGCTATCAGGAATATGGGCACAATCGGTGGAAACCTGGTCAATGCCTCGCCTGCAGGAGATGCGGCGACGGCGCTTCTGGCTTTAGGGGCAAAGTTGAAGCTGATATCTGCCAGAGGGGGGAGGGATGTCAGTATTGATGAGTTCTTCCTCGGACCAGGTAAAACTGTGCTCAAGCCTGATGAGCTGTTGCAGGAAGTAAGCATCCCAATACAGGGTGCAGGAAGCAAGTGGGCCTGGTATAAGCTTGGCAAGCGTAAGGCAGATATCTGTTCGGTGGTCTCTATAGCCGTCGCTCTTCAGATGGATAAGGGCATTTGCAAGAAAGCACGCATTACTCTGGGTGCTGTGGCGCCTACCCCTCTCCTGGCAAAGAAAGCAGGGGCTTTACTGGAAAAGAAAAAATCGGACGAGGCCCTGATTGAGCAGGTCGCCAAGGTAGCTGCGGAGGAGACTACTCCTATTGATGATGTGAGAGGGACGGCTTGGTACAGACGCAAGGTCAGCGAGGTTCTGGTGAAACGTCTTCTCAACCAAATCTTAGTATAGCAAGGAGGCAATATGCCAATGCTCAAACTTAAAGTAAACGGTCGGGACTATGAGGTAGAAGCTGGGCCTACTACTAGCTTGTTGGAGGTACTGCGGAGCAAGTTAATGATCACCGGGCCGAAGATGGGCTGCAATACCGGGGATTGCGGTGCCTGTTCTGTTTTGCTTAATGGGCGGTTGGTTAAGTCCTGCCTTGTTAATGCGCTATCTGCCAGTGGCAAAGAGGTAATTACCATCGAAGGGCTTGCTGCCCCTGGGCAAGTGCATCCCCTCCAGAAAGCATTTTATGAACACTATGCATCGCAATGCGGTTTCTGCACGCCGGGAATGATATTGGCAGCTAAAACATTGCTTGATGAAAATCCAAATCCGACTCGGGAAGAGGTTAAAGAAGCGTTGTCCGGCAACTTGTGCCGTTGTACTGGCTATGTGAAAATCTTAGACGCAATCATGGCTGCTGCTCAGGAGATGAAGGGGAGCGGGAAATGATTGCAAGAAAGGAGGTGGTCTGATGGAGTACAAGGTTATAGGGAAAAGAATAAAATGCTATGATGGCATGGCTCATGTGACGGGAGAGACCAGGTATGTGGATGATATTTATGTTCCCGGTACCTTAGTGGTCAAAGCATTGAGGAGCCCGGTACATAAAGGGAAGTTGCAGAGCATTGATGTCTCTGAAGCTGAGAAAATGCCCGGCGTTGCCGGTGTTATCACTAATGAGGATGTCCCTAACCCGTTCCAGGACCAGCCTGTTTTAGCTGTAAATATCCGCTACAAGGGAGAGCCGATTGCCGCTGTGGCTGCGGTGGATGAGGAGACGGCTCTGGCGGCTCTGGCTAAAATCAAGGTGAAGATAGAGGAGCAAGTGCCGGTTTTTGACCCTATAGAGGCAATGAAGCCGGATGCGCCTAAAGTACGCCCCGAGGGCAACTTTTATATGTTCGGCAAGTATCCTTTCAGAAAGGTTGTCTTTGGCGATGTAGAGGCGGGTTTCAAAGAGGCAGACCATATTATAGAGGGAGAATATTTCCATCCGATGCACGAGCAGGTGCCGATGGAGACCTGGGTCTGCTTAGCAGTGCCTGAGCCTGATGGCAGGCTGACCGTCTACACTCAGAGCCAGGGCATCCATCTTAGTCTGGGTTGGTTAGAGTCTGTCCTTCATGCAGAGCCCGGGAGTCCCAAGACCGCTAAGTGGGCTGATAGAACTCGCAGGCGGGGCATCACAGGTTTCAGCGACATAAAACTGATAGGTGGATTCTGTGGCGGCGCCTTTGGTGGCAAGATGGATGTTCAGGCTGACCATCTCCCCTGTATTCTGGCTTTGAAAACAGGCAGACCTTGCAAGTGGCGCTGGACCAGGGAAGAGGAAAATCTTTATTCCACTCGCCGTGGCCCCTGGATAATTAAGATAAAGGACGGGGTCAAGAAGGATGGTCGGATTGTTGCCCGGCAGATAAAAGCCATCCGGGATGCCGGTGCCTATACTTCCTTCAACGCCTATGCGGTGGATAAGTATAGCTTCCTGGCTACAGGACCCTATTTTATCCCGAATGTTTACGTTGAAGCTTATTGTGTTTTTACCAACAAAGTATACCACCATGCTATGCGTGGCTTCGGCATTACACACTCTGCCTTTTCTACTGAGGTGCAGATGAATAAAATTGCCGCAGAATTAGGCATAGACCCTTGGGAAATACGTTTTATCAATGCTTACCACAATGGTGACCGGTCGCCAACCAGGCGTGTGCTTGACAGCGTTTATCTGATAGAGACCATGCGGGAGCTGGCGAGGAAAGCTGGTGTAACGTTGCCGGATAAGCTGATGAAAATGACATCGGCGGAAAGGGGGCAAGCACAATGAAAAAGAGAGGAACTGGTATTGCAGCGGTACTATATCCTACCGGAATAAGCAAGGGCGGTGACGCAAGTCAAGCCATTGTTGAGGTAAAATCAGACGGTTCTGTGGATGTTCTTTTCGGTTCTACTGATTTGGGCCAGGGAGCCAGAACTGTAGAGGCACAGGTTGCTGCTGAAGAACTGGGCATTCCGTTCGAGAAGGTGAGGATTTACAATCATGATACTGATGTCGTTCCTTACTCCTTCGGCAGCGGTGCCAGCCGTGCCACTTTCAACGATAGCAACGCTGTTGCTTTAGCAGCCCGTGAGGCGAGGGCAATTCTCTTTGAGGTTGCCTCTGCTGACCTGAAAGCCTCTCCTGATGAGCTTGCGGCGGCGGACGGAAAGATATTTGTTAAGAATGACCCAAAGCGCAGCATACCCTTTGCTCTTGTGGCGCAGAAGGCAAATCATGTTATGAGGAAAGCTGTGGTCGGTCGTGGTTGTTATATGCGTGCGCCGTCTGACCCTGACCAGGAGACTGGTGCATGTGACCCCTTCTGTACCCTTGCTTGGGGTGCGATGCTGGCGGAGGTCGAGGTGGATACGGAAACAGGACAGGTTGATGTACTGAAGCTGACTTGTGTTTATGATGCGGGCAAAGCCCTCAATCCGCTTCTTGTCGAGGGTCAAATAGAGGGCGGCGCGGTAATGGGGATGGGTGCTGCCATTATGGAGAATCTCTGCCCCTACTATCCTTCTCTGGATTGGACTCCGCGGACTCTGGGAGAATATGTGATTCCAACGGCGGTCGATGTTCCGGAAATAGTGGAAGGAATTGTGGAATGCCCCTCCACGGAAAATGTTTATGGAGTAAAGGGCGTCGGAGAGATGACCGCCAACGCACCCAGTCCAGCCATAGTCAACGCTGTATATGATGCAATTGGCGTGTGGATTAATGAAGTTCCAGTGACCCCGGAAAAAGTGCTCAAGGCACTGGAAAAGAAGGCAGCCGCGGAAAAGGGAAAATAATAACTGGGCGGAATCGTTGGCCGAAAAGCGAAATAGTCTCAAGTTTATATCAGCGATATTATTGGCTGCCGGTAAATCAACTCGCATGGGTAAGCCGAAGCAGTTAATGCCCTTTGGTGAAAGCACTATTCTGGAGCAAGCTGTGGACAATTTCCTGGGTTCGGGGATAAGTGAGGTTATCGTGGTGATAGGGCATAAAGCTGAAGAAGTAAGAGAAATCCTGGCTGCTAAACCGGTTAAGCTTGTGGTAAACCCGGATTACGAGCAGGGTATGAGCACATCTATAATAGCCGGGTTGAAAAGGGTTGATAATCAGGCTAAAGCAGTCACGCTTGCTCTCGGCGACCAGCCGCTCATAGATAGCCAGACCATCAACAAATTAATAGATGAATTTGATAAGAGCAGCAAGGGAATTGTTATCCCAACTTATCAGGGCAAGCGAGGACACCCCGTTATCTTTGATATGAAATATAAGGGAGAGCTCTTGAAGATTAGAGGTGATATTGGAGGGAGGGAAATTATTAGAGAGCACCCCGACGATGTTCTGGAAGTGGCTGTCCGGAGCGAAGGAGTCTGTATTGATATTGATACTGCTGACAGCTATTCTTCAGGAAGGTTAACACAAGTAAGTAAATGTTCAGGAGGTGGAGACTAAATGATGGCAGGAATTGAGAATAGGCAAGGCGAACGGCACAGCATAGCCCGGTTAATAACTGCTGTACTGGTATTCGGCTCAATCTGGGGCTTTCTGGAAGCCACCCTGGGCGGCTATCTGCATATGATTATATTCCCTAATAAGGGTGCTATTATGGCTGGCATCGGCGTGGCGGTTATGTCCTCAGCATTCGCCATCTATAGAAAGCCAGCTATGCTGCCGGGTATAGGTGTTGTTGCCGCCTCATTCAAGCTACTTAGTGCTTGGTTTTTCGTCATACCCGTTACCAGCATCCATATTGTAAATCCGGCTATGGCAATAATTTTTGAGTCGCTAGTCTTCAGTGCAGTAATAGCATTAATGCTCAACAAAATACCGAGGAGCGCTGTTGCCAGCGTTGGTGCTGGAGTTCTGGCGGGCATTATCAGTGCTGTCGCTTGGGTTTACTTTGCTATATACGTGATGAATGCTCCTGCCTACTCTCGTGTTGTGTTTACTGCCGGGGAATATATATCAAACCAGGGCGTAGTTCAGGCTGTTTTCTTCGGCGTATTTGTGCCACTGGGTTATCTTATCGGTGAGAAGCTGGCAACTCAAAAGTTCCCGGTTTTAGCGAGAAGGCCCCTTTATTTTGGCGCGTCAGCCGCTATCATCGTTTTTTGCTGGGTGATAAGTGCTGTAGCGTTACTGGCTGGCCTTTAACCGTGCATGGTCATTATTGTCACCGGTGCTATAGGTATTGGTAAGACTTCTGTCTGCCGTAAGCTTATTGAGCTAGTCATAAAGCAGGGTTTTACCGGCGGCGGGATTCTCACCAACAAGGCTACTAACAGCAGTCTTATTGCAGAAGATGTTCGCTCTGGCAAAACGGAGACCCTCGCCAGCACCGATAAATTATATAATGGCCCTCGAACTCCCAAATATTCCTTCAATCCTAAAGGTATTGATTTTGGTATTCAGGCGATAGATAGGGGGACCTCTGCCGACATCCTCGTTGTTGATGAGCTAGGTCATCTGGAACTGCGTGGCGAGGGCTTTGCTAGGGTTCTTACATTAATCAAAGAGGGCAAAGTCAAGGATTGTGTTCTGGTTATACGTACAGAATTATTGCCCGCCTTTTTACCTCATTTACCCAAAAATCCGGTGATATTTGAGACGACTTTAGAAAATCGCAATCAGCTTCCTGAGAAGATAGCGAATAGAATTATAGAGCGCAAGCAGTAAACCTAGAGTGAGACTTCCTTTAAATCGGGGGCAACGATCAGTTTTGGCTCGGTCAGTGCCTGAACATCGTCAGCCGTCCACCCTGAGGCAACCTCTTTAAGAACCATTCCCTTCTTGGTTACCTCAATAACCCCGATATCGGTTACAATCAAATCCACACATTCGGGTGCAGTCAGGGGAATAGAGCATTTCTTGACAATCTTCGGCTTACCATCTTTGGTTGTATGCTCTGTTGCGCAGATAACCCTTTTCGCATTGAAAGCCAGGTCCATCCCGCCTCCGATATTGCCTACTCCTCTTCCCGGAAACATCCAGTTAGCCAGGTCTCCCTTCACTGAAACTTCCAATACCCCCAGAACGGCAATATCTACATGCCCGCCTCTAACCATCAGAAAGGAGTCGGCGTGGTGGAAAAAACACATGCCAGGGAGTGGAGTTACATACTGTCCGCCGGCATTAGTTAAATCAATATCAGCCTTCTCTTTAAATTCGTCTGGAGTTACTATGGGTCCAAAACCTAGAGCGCCGTTCTCGGTATGAAAGATGACATCAATACCTTCGGGAACAAAGCCTGCGACCAGCGTGGGGATGCCGATGCCGAGGTTGACCACTGCCCCGTCAAAGAATTCTTTAGCCACTCTCATGGCGATGAGCTCTCGGCTCAGGCGCTGTTTCATTTTCGTCTCCTCAAGCCTTCCTCACCCAGAAATTTCGTTCCAGATGGCGTGGGAAGCCGGGGTCTTCTTTAACTTTCACGATGCGGTCGACAAATATGCCGGGGGTAACCACTGCCTCCGGGTCAATATCTCCGATTTCCACTATCTCGTCGACCTCAGCGATTGTTATTTGCGCAGCCATTGCCATTATCGGGTTAAACTGTCTCTGCGTGCCGCGAAATACCAGATTGCCCAGCTTATCCGCTTTATAGGCTCTGACAAAGGCATAGTCGGCTTTTAGAGCATGTTCCAGAAGACAGGGTCTACCATCAAACCGTCTGACCTGCTTACCCTTGGCAATAACTGTTCCATATCCCGTTGGAGTATAGAAAGCAGGTATGCCCGCCGCACCGCACCGAATCCTCTCCGCCATTGTCCCTTGAGGCAATATCTCCAGCTCCACCTCCCCTGCCAGAATTTGCTTCTCAGCCGGGCTTGGCCGTGAAGGTGAGGTGGAAAATGGAAAGTTAGCGATTATTTTTTTAACCTGCCTGTTTTCAAACAAAATGCGGTGGTCTTCGTAGTCTAGGGTTAAGCCATTGCCTCCTGCGCCGCTGGCTATTAAAGTCAGGTTCTTAGCTCCTTGGTTCCGCAGGGCATGAATCAGGTAGTAAGGCGTTCCCCCGGGGCCAGCAAAATTGCCAATCATAATGGTGGCGCCATCGGGAATATCGGCGACTGCCTCATCAAATGTATTAAATATCTTATTCTTCATTGCCCTGCCCCTTTTATTTTAAGCCGAGGATTTTTCTGGCTTCGTCAGGAGTTGCTACTTCTCGTCCCACTTCCGTGGCAATTCTGACATACCTAGCGACCAGCTCAGCGTTGCTTTTTGCCAGAACACCAGCTGAATAGTAAATATTGTCTTCAAGCCCGGTTCGCACATGACCCCCGAGGAGTATAGCCATAGAAGTTATCGCTAGCTGGGATTTTCCAATCCCGGCAGCAAACCATATGCTATCGGGCGGGAGATACTCAATCATGGTCAGCAATGTCTGAATATCGGCCTGTGCGCCGGTAGGCGTTCCCAGAATGAAGCCGAAATAATAAGGTTTGCGCAGGATGTTTTGCCCGATTAGCCTTTTGCAGAGTTCAATCATGCCAAGCTCGAAAATTTCCATCTCGGGCTTGATGCGCTTCTCGTACATTTCCTTTATGGCGCGCTCAACGAATTCCGGCCTGTTTATAAATAACAAATTCCCGATGTTTATCGAGCCGCAGTCAATGGAGCCCAGTTCTGGCTTCAGGGCAAAGGCAACCAGTCTTTCGTCATCGGGCAGGTTTCTCCCAGGAATTCCGCTGGTCGTCAAGCACTGAATGACATTGCTGCGGGATTTGATTCCCTCTGTGACTTCCTTGAAAATGTCAATGTCCTGGACTCCTAAGCCGGTTTTTGTGTCTCTGACGTGAATATGAACGACCGCTGCGCCCGCCTCAGCTGCCTCAACCGCCGAGTTGATAATCTCTTTGGGAGTAATCGGGATATAGGGTGTTTGGTCGCGCGTGATACGGCTCCCTGTAATGGCACAGTTTATAATCAGTTTATCCATGGGCTTCTCCTCCTAACGTTTTAGCTGAGGATATTCTTTAACAAGGGCAGTCATAGACGATTCCATAGCAGCGATAAAGGAGTCTATCTCTTTGCTGGTCATCGGTGTGGAAAGAGCGCCCATTCCTTCGGGAGTAAGAAAAATACCCGCTTCCACAAGCTTGAAAAACAGGCGGGACATCATCTCCTTTTGCAATGAGTCCGGGAACGAGCTTCGGTAGTCGGTTAAGAGTTTTGAGGTAAAATGAATCAGGAATAGTGAACCGGCGCCGGTGACCTGAGCCTTTACCTTTGACTGAGCGAAAAGCTGGTTGAGATTTTTAATTAGGCTCTCACCAAGCTCATTCAACCTTTTAATCGCCGGACGGTTGAACTTTTCCAGTGTAACTCTTCCCGCTATCATGGTCATGGGATTGGCGTTAAAAGTGCCGGCATGCGGCACTCTGGGATGGCCTTTTGAGGGGTCGAAGACCTGCATAATTTCAGCACGTCCGCCGACGGCTCCTGCGGGGAAACCTCCGCCGATGAATTTTCCCAGAGCGGTGAGGTCTGGCTCCAGCCCGAACATCTCCTGTCCTCCACCGTAGGAAAGTCGGAAGCTCTTTACCTCGTCGGAAATGAGCAGGATGCCATATTTCTTGGTTATCTCGCGTAGAAATGGGAAAAAGACTTTTTGTGGTGGAACAAGACCAGCCCGTGAGGGTAAAGGGTCAGCGATAACCGCAGCCAGTGTGTTGCGGTTCTTCTCAATTATGTTTTCCATTGCCTCCGTATTATTGAAGGGCATTGTTATTACATCTTGAAGGACTCCATGGGTTATTCCCTCGCTATCCGGTATGGGAATGGGGCTTGTCGCTCGCCCCATTTCTTTGGGGGAGGAGGCTACGCTTACCTCCATATAGTCGTAGCAGCCATGATAGGCGCCTTCAAATTTTGCAATCTTAGCTCTGCCGGTATAAGCTCGGGCAGCACGAATAGTCATCAGCACCGCCTCGCTGCCTGAGTTGGCAAACCTTACCTGCTCTACTGAGGGGATCCTCTCCGTGAGAAGTTTTGCCAGCTCGATTTCACTCTCAGTGGGGGCGCCAAAGGCAGTCCCTAGTGGAAGCTGTTTCCTGATTGCCTTAACAACATCCGGGTCGGCGTGGCCATGAATCAGCGAGGTGTAGTTGTTGTGAAAGTCAATTCTTTCTACCCCATCAGCATCGGTGATAATGCAGCCCTGACCACGCACGGCATAGAAAGGATGTGGAGAGAAAAAGACAGTGATTCTTGAGTTGCCTCCGGGCATGTATTTCTTTGCCTTCTGATAAAGCTGGGAAGACCGTGACGAAGGGTCTAAAAAGAAATTACCGTTGGTTGATTTCTTTGCTGTAGCCATCTAAATCTCCTCTCAAGCTTTGCGCTGAGGGTACATGTCTTTGATAAGCCAGTTAAGCCCAACCTTCTTCAAAGTTTCAGGCAAGGGAATACCTGATTTTTTATCCCAGCCCATATACTCGTAGAATTTGTCTCTCATTTGTTCCCAATAAGTGGCGACGCTTATTCCCTTAGCCGGCCCATAAGTCGGCGCTGAGGAATATCGGGGCGAAGGGCATTCAGTTTCAAGCTTACGCCCGTGCCTGATGTCAAAGCATTTGAGCAGGTTGGAAATCATATGTCCGAATTGTGGTACATCCTCTGGTTTCCAGTCCCATCCCGTAGCTGCATTCAGGCAGTCGGTAAGGTGCTTGTTGCTGCTTCCCCGGCAGGCGAAAGCGCATATTACCAGCGAATCCTCCAGGGCTCTTCTACCCTTGACTCCAGCCACAACTCGGGCTACTTCATCAGGAGAGAAAACATCAATAAGTGGTTTTATGCCGAACAAATCCGTTGGCGTGGAAGCATTGGCGCTATCCAGCGTGCTCGTAGCCGACGTGGCTGTGTCAAGCATTTCCATCCATCGTGCTCGGTGGTCATGGCTTCTGGGGACAGCACCGGTTTGGAGATATATACCGATATTTGGAGCTTCCCCGCCGATTGCTCTCGCCGCCCGCATGGTTCCTTCTGCCAGGATATTTCCAAAGCCTTCACGCCTTGCTATTTTGGGAAGTATTGCTTTAACTGCATCTACATTTCCCCATGTCAGCTCAATTCCATCGGTATCTTTCTTTGCGATTATGCCTTTCTCATAACATTCCATACACATGGCAAGAAGCCAGCCCATCTCGTTGGCGTCCATGCCCAGCCGGTCATTAATGTCATTGAGGACTATAACTGCATTATGGTCTGTCTGGTTGATTAAAGGACCGAAGGCTACTTCATCCTCAAATTCTGGCTCCTCAGCAACGTAGCCGGCATAAGGACCTTCCTTGATTTTAACTATATGGCAATGATGGAACTGGCAAGCCCAGCAGGGACTGCGCTTCATCTCCAGACGGGGGCGATAGTATTCCCCCCCAAATTTTTCAGTGGTAGGAAAGTCAGCGGTGGTGAGGTTCTTTATTGGCAGCAAGCCCAGCGGAAGGTAGGGAGGAAGAAGTTGGCTTGTTCCCCACCAGTAGGTCTCGAATTTCGGGTGGTTTTTAATAATCTCCAGCATTTCTTTGCCGATTGACTTGACCGCTTCCCTATCCTTGAGCTGCAGCTCTCCCTTGCTGCGCTTGGCAACAATAGCCTTCAGCTTCTTTGCGCCC
>Ga0315274_10004672_pt1 | contig 20089 bp, 23 predicted proteins | sample YL17G02_20_MG_FD_203700 | JGI IMG/M metagenome (GOLD analysis project Ga0315274, IMG submission 203700) | Sediment microbial communities from Yellowstone Lake, YNP, Wyoming, USA - YL17G02_20 | ecosystem: Environmental > Aquatic > Freshwater > Lake > Sediment | place: USA: Wyoming | collected... | reverse complement strand
TGGGGCTCATATACCCCCTGCCGAATCTCTGGTTTTTTGTTTTGCTTTTTGGTTTTTCGGGGATAAGCGCCGCAAGCTACACCGCACTTGAGAAAGCATATGCAGCGGATTTGCTCCCGGCTCATCTTCGCGGAACGGGTTACGGCGTTTTACAGACAATTGACGGCGTCGGCGATTTTATCTCGAGTTTTGCGGTTGGTTTTCTATGGTCAGCACTATCGCCAGCAGTAAGTTTTGCCTACGCAGCATTGTTAAGTTTTTCAGCTGCCGGACTTCTTTATTTTGTTAGAAACAAAAAATGAGACACAAGCCCCAATCGGAGCGTCGGCGGGGAAGCCTTAGAATCGCCAATCAGGCGGATAATCTATGTCAAGATATTCTTGAAGTATCTGTATTCCTGCCTGTATTTCATCATCATAAAGATGATCTTAACCAACCTTCTCTTAAAACAGCATAAAGCCTGAGATTTACTCTTTCCTTCAGACACCTTTCTTAAAAAGTATTCCTTAGCATATATATTCCCATTCCTGCCTATCTGAGATAAAGCTATCCTGTGGATGGCTTTATTTAATCTCCGATTGCCTGATTTTGTCTTAATATGCCTTATTGTTTTGCCAGACGACCTTTCTCTGGGACAGAAGCCTCCATACTTAGCTAAAGCATCATCTGATCTGAACCTATCAATATTCTTTACCTCAGCCAAGACAGAGGCAGCCAATACCAAACCGCAGCCATTCATGGTTTCCAGTCTCTGGTCTGTCTGATTTACCAAGATTCTTAATTCTTCTTCTATTTCTTTAATCTCTTTTCTAATATCTGCCAACCTTTTGACCTTTCTCCTTATCTGGTTCTTCAAGACAGGAGATTCAATCTTCAGGGATGATTTTAACCAATACCTCAGAGCTTTATCAGAAAAAGGATTCTTGAATTTATCCCTGTATTCTGAGTTATATGCTTTATGTAATAATCTGTGCAGCTGATTCTTTAATCTGGTTTGTTCTTTAACCAGAAATTCCCTGTCCATTACTAATTCTTTGATTTCTTGTGAAACCTTTCCTTCTTTTGATATACTGTAATGGGGTAGTGTGCCGATCCTATGGATTAAGGCTTCAGCTACCCCTTTTGCGTCTAATAGGTCTGATTTTTCTGGATGAGTCTGGTATTTCCTTTCTCTTTCCACTAAGACCGGAGACACTATTCTTACTGAGAAACCTTGCTGGTAAAGACAGCCAGCTAATCTTGAACCGTATGCGTAGCAGTCTTCCAGACCAAAGACAGGAGTTAATCCCATATTCTCCACTTCTTTGATTAATTGTTTAAAGTCTTCTTCTGAATTATTTATCTCTTTTTCATAAAGAATCTGGGAAAAGCAATCCAAACCCACCACCGCATGTTGGTCCTTGTGAGTGTCTACTCCGAGATAGAGATGATTGCTTAAATTAACTAAGTTTAATTTCTCCATTGTCTTTTCCATAAGTTTTATTATTTGTTATATTCCTTTTGACCTTTGATTATTTACCGGAGCACATAACTTCTTATGAGCTCGGTTTACCAAGGAAACACCAGTATTTGAGCCTTAAGAGTGGCAATAATCTATTAGTTCTTCTTGGTAAGGATAAAAGATAGGCTGCAATCCGCCGAGAGCCTTGAATTGGCAGGTTTTTTGCAGCATTGCCTATCTTTTATCCCCACCATACCACCTTATACTCTTTTTTACATACTGGTTTTTTGGTAAGATAAGAACATGAATAAAATTACTGAAAAAAGAATTCTTAATCTTCCACATCGTGTTTGCAAATCAACCTGTTTTAGTAATGGCCTTGAAGATATTTTGGAGTGGAAAGGTAAAAAATATATAAACTATTTACTTCCTATTCTTGGTGGAATGGGCGAGTTTACTTATCTTAAATTTAAAAATGCCAATCCGCCGTATATGGTTTTTTGGGGAGCAAATACTAAATACTTATTGAAAGATTTAGGAAAAATTATCGGTTTTAAAGAGATACTTAGCGAAAACAAAACCTTTAAAAATACTTTTATCAAAATTAAGGAATTCATCAATGAGGGTCAACCCGTGGTGGCTGGCGCTCTTGATATGTATTATCTTCATTATTACCTTGAAATATACCATAAAAGGCACATTCCAATTCATTATATTTTGGTAGTAGGGTATGATGACGATAAGCAAGAGGTTTATATTCAAGATTGCGGCTGTGGGAGCGTTCAAAAAATTACTTATAGCGAATTTGAAAAAGCTTTGAATGTTAATGTTCCAGGCATGAGCAAGAAAAACACTATTAGAACGTTTGTTCTGTCTCGGAAACTGCCTTCTGAGTTAGATATCGCCAAAAGGGGTTTGAGCTTTAGAGCAGAAAAAATGCTTAGTCCTCCAGTTAGACTTTTTGGGATACCGGCTATGAGAAAACTGGCTAAAGAAATATTTGACTGGAAAGATAAAGAATCTTTTGAGCATCTTGTTATTTATGCAACCACGCCGCCCGAATTGCCAAAAACTTTTGAAAAAAGCGACGGAATAAGATTTTGGAAATCACAAGTTTTGAAAGAACTGGGAGAAAAATATAAAATTGATGAATGGTTAAAAGCTTCTGTAGTGTTTCAGAAGTCAGGAAAACTAATCATTAAGATTTGTAAGGCCGCGATGAAACAAAATAGAGAAAAAATTTCTAGCCTTGTTTTAAAAATTGCTGATATTGAGGAAGAAGCTTACAAAGTTTTAAAATAATTATTTAAATGATTACTTACCGCCAAAGGACCTTAACTGATGAAAAATTGATTTCAGCTACAAAAACTATAGAGAAGGAATTAAACCGAACCTTCCCCGAATTTCTAAAAGGCACTTCTCTTTAACTCTAAAAGATTTATAATATTATAAACAACCTCTGGTAGAGGCTTAAAGATTCTCAAGTATTCAAACAGAGTTAAGTCCGGGGAGCTTGCAAAATCGCCTTATTATTTCTGGCGATTTTTAGTTTGTAGATAGAAGACTTGACACCAGTTTTTATTTTTCCTATAATATCAATGTAGATTGATATTAGTAGATAACTTTTATGAATTTTAATTGTTGCAAAGCTAAAAAATCAGAAACTAAACTTAAAAAAGTTATAGATTTTCTGAAAATTATTTCAGAAAAGAATCGTCTGAAAATTTTATGCATTTTGCAAAAGCAAGAAAGGTGCGTCTGCGAAATATGGCAATATTTAAAATTGCCTCAAAATCTAGTTTCCCATCACTTAAAAGTATTAAAGAATTTCGGCCTAATTGATTCAAAAAAAGAAAGCACAAAGGTTTTTTATTTCTTAAACCAAAAAAATATTAAAAAATTTATTTCTCTATTATCTCATTTTATTAAATAACCAAAAAACATGACTATCAAAATTTTTGGTTCCGGCTGCCCTAAATGCCAGCAATTAGAAGCGAACGCCAAAAAGGCGGTGGAAGAACTGGGCTTAAAAGATGTCCAAGTTGAGCATATTTACGATATAAACAAAATCGTTGAAATGGAAGTGATGATGACGCCAGCTTTAGCAGTTGATGAAGAAATAGTTGTTTCTGGAAAGATTCCAGCAGTTGAAGAAATTAAAGAGATATTAAAAGGCAAAGTAGAAAAATAACTTATGTTTGATTTTTTAATAAAAATTATTGGAGGCGGATTATACGCTCTTTACGATTATTTAACTGCTCATGTCCTGACTTGTTTGGTGCCCGCTTTTTTTATTGCTGGAGCGATGGCAGCTTTGCTTCCGAAAGAAAAAATAACGAGATATCTTGGCAAAGATGCACCAAAATATATAGCTTATCCTTTATCAGTAGTGGCTGGATTATTGCTTGCTGTTTGTTCTTGCACCATACTTCCTTTATTTGCTGGAATTAAGAAAAAAGGTGCGGGCATTGGACCAGCGATTGCCTTTTTGTATACAGCACCAGCTACCAATATCTTAGCAATAATTTTAACTGGAAGCGTTATAGGTTGGGATTTCGCTTTGGCAAGGATAGTTCTTTCTATAACATTTGCCATAGTAATCGGAATAATAATCAGTAAAGTTTTCAGAGAAGAGGAGAAGATTGAAGAGAAAAAATTGGTAGGAGAATTACTTAAAAAAGAAGAAAAAATGGATGGGATAGGAAAAATACCAATTCATAAAAAAATTATTAATGGATTAACTCGCAGCCGATTGCTTGCTTTCTTTGCTACTCTTTTTGCAATCTTGATAATTGGAGCTTCAAAAGTAGGAAGTCAATTCAAGTTTCCAGTTCTTTTTGTCTTAATAATTCTTTTACTCATCCAACTGAGGTTGAGATTCAAAAAAGATGAAATCAAAAATTGGCTTCATGAAACTTATAATTTCTTTAAAACCATTTTTCCCTTGCTTTTGGTTGGCATATTCGTAGCAGGAATGTTGGGAGTGATATTCCCGAAAGATGCTTTAAAAAATTATTTGGGACAAAACACAATTTTGGCAAACCTAGTAGCCGTTTTGTTTGGCGTCTTTATGTATTTTCCAACCTTAGTAGAAGTGCCAATGGCTAAAATGTTTTTGGGATTAGGAATGTCAAAAGGGCCACTTTTAGCTTATTTATTGGCTGATCCTGTGATTTCTTTGGCAAGCATTTTAGTTGTCAGAAAGATAATGGGGACAAAAAGAACTTTGGTTTATGCTACTTTAATAACTATATTTTGCACTTTGTCAGGGTTAATTTATGGTATATTTGTAAGATGAAGAAGAGCTAAATTGCCTAAAAATACTCTTAATCTCTAACAACTTTTCCTTCATCATCGCCATATAATTTCTATTCTCCAAGATTACAATAAGCTTTTAATTGGGGAGTTCACGAAATCGCCCCATCATTTCCGGTGGTTTTTAGTTGGGGATAAAAAGGCTTGACACAAGATAGTTATGAATATATAATCATAACAGAGGGGCAGTTATAAAGGTCTGACCCTCGAATAATAATAAATAAAAAAAATAAAAACTATGCCAAGATTTAACGGAACAGGTCCTGGGGGTTCAGGTCCTGGTACTGGTTGGGGTTTAGGCCCTTGCGGTGCCGGAATGGGTTGGAGAAGAGGCGGTGGTCGCGGTAGAGGATTTGGCTGGAGAAGATTTTGGGGCTATTATCCAACTCCAACTCCAACTAAAAAGGAAGAAACAGAAATGCTTTCAGAAGAAGCCGCTATTTTAGAAGATGAGTTAAAAGCCATTAAAGCTCGTCTGGCCGAACTCAAAGGACAAAAATAATCCATTTATAAGTGACAAAATAATATGAAAATAGCGGTAAGCGCAAAAGGAAAAAATGTTAAAAGCGAAGTTAGCGATGTTTTTGGCAGGAGTCATTATTTTATTATTGCTGAAATTAAAGACCAGAAAATAGAAAAGACTGAAGCGATAGAAAATAAAAGCACAGACCAGATTAACGGGGCAGGTATTTCAACGGCCCAACTGATGGCAGAGAAAAATATTAATGCTGTAATAACAGGCAATGTGGGACCGAGGGCCTTGGATGTTTTAAAGCAATTTAATATTGAGGTCTATTTCGGAAGTGGCGCCATAAAAAAAGTTTTGCAAAAATTCATAGATGGTAAACTTGAGAAAATTCAATAATTTAATAGGGGCGAGAATATGAAAGTTAAACCTATAGGTGTAATTCGCACGCCATTCAAATGCAAGAAAGACACGCCTATCCAACCATATAAATCCGATAAGATAGGCAAGGTTGAGGTATTTAAAAAATATCAAGATGGACTTGAAGATATTGAAGGTTTCTCTTATATAATTCTTATTTATAAATTTCATAAGTCCAAAGGATATTTTTTAAAAGTAAGACCGTTTTTGGACGAAAAACAAAGAGGATTATTTGCCACAAGATATCCGAGGAGACCAAACCAGATTGGATTAACCACAGTAAGATTGTTAAAGCGAAAAGGCAACATTTTGTTCGTAAAAGGTATTGATGTAATAGATAATTCTCCACTTTTGGATATAAAACCATATGTTCCCGATTTTGGTCCGAAAGAAAAAGTCAAAATCGGCTGGCTCAAAGGGAAAATAAGATGAAAATAGTAATTCCGACCAATAACAAAAAAGGGTTGGAAGATACAGTAGCCGAACATTTCGGTCGCTGTTTGACATATACTTTTCTTAATGAAAAAGGCGAAGTTGTAGAAATTATAGATAATACCAGCGAGCACATGGGTGGCAAAGGGTTACCACCGGAATTGATGAAAAAACATGGGGCAGATATTCTGTTGTGCAAAGATCTTGGCCCAAGAGCTTTAGATCTATGTAGCCAGTTAGAAATTGATGTTTATGTTAATCAAGCAGAAACGGTAAAAGAAATATTTGAAATGTGGAAAAATAATAAAATTAAAAAATCAGGCATAGAAGATGTTTGCGAAGAACATAAAACATAATACAGCGAAAGAAGAAAAAACAAAAAAAAGAAAAAATAAAAAAACAGAAGAAGAAATAGAGAAAGAACTATCGGAAGAAGAAAAACAAAAAAGGGAAAGAGATTTAATAACAATGGAGGAAAATGACCCTTTCAATTGAACATTTTTTAATAATATGAAAATTGCAATTACTGGCGGAAAAGGTGGGGTGGGTAAGTCAATGGTCGCAACTTCGCTGGCGGTAGAATTTGCAAGAAAAACTAAAATTATGTTGGTGGATGCAGACGCTGAATGTCCAAATGATCACCTTTTGCTTTCCATAAAAAGAAAAAAGTATACGACCTGCTATCAGCCAATACCTAAATGGGATTTTAAAAAATGCACAAAATGCGGCAAGTGTTCTTCTGTTTGCAAACAAAATGCCATAGTCTTTGTTGAAGGTAAATATCCAGCTTTTGTGAAAGATGTTTGTATTGGTTGTAAGGCTTGTATTGTTGCCTGCCCGACTGGCGCAATAACGGAAACCAAAAAAGAAATCGGTACAATTTATACGGGGAAAAAATACAATGTCAATTTAGTTTCAGGCGAGCTTAAATTAGGAGAACTTGCTTCTGGTGAGGTGGTAGTTGAAGTAAGGAAATATTCAGATAAGATTAAGGAAAAGATAAAAGCTAATATAATGGTTATTGATTCTTCGCCAGGAATCGGTTGTCCGGTTATCGCCTCTTTAGTTGGAACCGATTATATAGTGGCTGTAACAGAACCGACTCCCGCAGCTCTTTTTGATTTAAAAAGGGTTTTATATCTTGCCAATCATTTTGGGATTAAACACGGGATTGTTATCAATAAATTTGATTTGGCAAAAAATTTTTATAAAAAAATAGAAAAATTTGCTAAAATAAATAAAATCCAAATTCTTGGCAGAATTCCTTACAGAAAGGATTTTGTTGATTCAATGATAAAAATGAAGCCGGTAGCTGAAATAAATCCAAAGTACCGGGAATTATTTCAAAAAATCATTGATCAAATAAAACTGGCAATAAAATGAAAGAAAAAGTAGCAGTTACTTCAATACTGGCGAATATGATCTTAGCAGGAGGCAAAATCATTGTCGGCGTGTTTTCGGGTTCGGCCGCTATTTTGGCCGAAGGTATTCATTCTTTTATGGATATTTTCTCCTCGGCCGTTGGTTATATTGGAATTAGAATTTCTAAAAAACCCAGTGACCAAGAACATCCCTACGGCCATTATAAATTTGAGGTTTTAACTGGTGCAATTATTACTATAATCCTTTTGGCGACGGGTGTAGGAATTATTCATGAAGCTTATCAAAGTTTTCTTAATCCTGAAAAAGTTAAAATCAGCTATTTAGCTTTTGGGATAATGATATTGTCAGCAGCCATCAATGAAATAATGGCCAGAGTAAAAATTTATTATGGTAAAAAAGAGAATTCCATAAGTTTACTTTCAGACGGATTTCATTCAAGGGTTGATGTTTATGCTTCGCTTGCTGTTTTTGCCGGTTTATTTTTAACAAAATACTGGATTTATGCCGATTCCTTGTTAGCTTTTCTAATTGGCGCTTATATCATTAAAAAATCTTTTTCTTTGGGAAAAGAAGCAGTTGATTCTCTGCTTGATGTTTCTGCCGGTGAAGAGATTGAAGAAAAAATAAAAACAATCGCTAAAATGCAGAATATTGAAATTTCCTCTTTGAAGACTCAGAAAAAGGGTTCGGCTATCACCGCTAACTTAGAAATAAAACTCCCAAGCAATTTAAAAGTGGAAGAAGCAACTAAAATTTCCAACAGCTTAAGGGAGAAACTTATAAAAGCAATAGAAAGTCTTCAGTATGTTGCCATTCAAATCACAAGTCACGAAGTGGAAACCGGATTTTATAAGCCCGAATTTGGCCGAGGTTTTGGGTGGCAGAGAAAAGGCAGGTTTAGAGGAGAGGTTGAAACAGCCACGGGAGAGGGTCCGGGTGGCTATTGCGCCTGCTCGAAATGCGGTTATAAAATTCCTCACGAACGAGGTATTCCTTGTGCAGATTTAAAATGCCCCAAATGTAATTTAAATTTAAAAAGAGAATAATATGGTTCCCAAGAAAGTTTTTTTAACAAAAGGTGTTGGTGTCCACAAAGATGAATTAGCCAGTTTTGAGTTGGCTTTAAGAGATGCAGGGATTGAGAAATGCAATTTGGTTTTTGTTTCTTCTATTTTTCCGCCAGAATGTAAAATGATTTCAAAAGAGGAGGGTGTAAAATTATTGAAATCAGGAGAAATAACTTATTGCGTTATGGCAAGGAATGAAAGCAAGGAACCAAACAGGTTGATTTCTGCCTCTATCGGATTGGCTATTCCAAAAAATAACGATCAATATGGTTATCTTTCAGAACATCACGCGTTCGGACAAAAAGGAGAGAATGCCGGAGAATATGCGGAAGATTTAGCCGCTACCATGCTGGCAACCACTCTAGGAATTGAATTTAATCCTAACACGGCTTGGCAAGAAAGGGAGCAGGTTTATAAGGCATCGGGGTATATTTTTAAAACAACCAACATAACACAATCGGCAGAAGGAAATAAAAGTGGCCTTTGGACATCTGTCATTGCGGCTGCTGTTTTCCTATCAGAAACTGAAAATATTATAAAAGGTCGGGCTAGTTAAAATTAAAATAAAAACATGTTATCTCAAATACCTATTAATCTTCAGAAAGTAAAAAAAGAAGATTTAGACAAAGAAATTTTAAGAGTAGGCATGATAGCTGAATTAGATGCCGTTAATCTTTATGAACAATTAACGGCAATGACTGAAAATGTAAATATTAAAAAGATTCTTTTAGATATTGCTAAAGAGGAAAAGACCCACGCAGGAGAATTCCAGACACTTTTGTTAAAAGAAGATAAAGAGCAAGAAAAAGAATTAGAAGAAGGCAAAAAAGAAGTTGAAGAATTAACGGAACAATAATATGGTAAGGCCAATAAAACCAAGAAGGGTTTCGTTTGATCCCAATGTGGTCTATTTTAAACCAAGAGCAGTGCCTTTATCCCTATTAGATGAAGTAGAATTAGGAATAGATGAGTTAGAGGCTTTACGGCTTTGCGATTATAAAAATTTAGAACAAACTGAGGCTGCGAGAAAAATGAAGATATCTCAAAGTACTCTTCAAAGAATTCTAAGCTCTGCCCGTAAAAAAGTTACCGAGGCTTTAATAGAGGGGAAAGCGATAAAAATAATAAAGAAATGAGACACTCAAATAGTGAGGTTGCTCCAGAATTCAGATGGCGGTTTCGAGCCGGTTACCATAAAAGCAGAAGTTTTTGATGTTTTGCAATTTTCAAATTTAAGACCAAAAAGGGTTAAAGAGATACTCAATGAATATGGAGCCAGAGATGGCTTAGGTATAAAGGAGATTGATAACTATTATGAAAGGTTCAAAGATAAAAATTACTGCTTATTGGTTTTCATTAAAAACCCCGAAAAGATAGAACCTTTTGAAGTTGATAAAAAAGGTTTCGGAGCTATGTGCGCCTGGATTGTGATTGAGGATATAAACGGGATTAAGAAATAAAAAAATGAGTGGTTTTTTTCACTCATTTTATGTTTCGCAGTAGGGGCATTTTTCAGAAGAAATGTTAGCTCCACAGACAGAACAGATGTTTTTGCCAGGCAGACCACCAGGAGGTTCCCATTTATCGCCGATTTTATCCAAATCTTTCTGATTTTGGATATGATAGGATTTAGGATTTCTTGTGCAAAGTTCACAGATCCAGGTGCATTTATGAATGCATTGTTCAAAGGTCATCTGGCAGTCTTTCACCTTATTCAGATTGATTTTGTCTATGATCAGCTCTTTTAAAGGTGGGAATTTCTCAGGATTAAGTTCTTTGCTTTCCAGTTCTTCCAAGAGAAAATGCATTTGGCGTAGATAGACAGAAAGGGCTATAAACAGAACTGATGCCTGTTCATAGTTATCGATGTTGTGATAGGAATATGAGGTGGGATCTTCAGGTGGAACATAGACCATGCAGCCATTGACGCCATCAGTTTCAAAGGAAGGTCCTTGCAAAAACCAGCGAATTTCTAGATATGACTGTCCATTGAAGACATGGGTTGAGAAAACTCGTTCGATTTCTTCTCTGACGCGACTTCTGAAGCGTTCACTGCCGACGATATTGGTAATCCATTTTTTACATTCTTTTGGCAGCTTTACTGCGATTCCATAGGAAATCTGATCACTTCCTTCGGATACCTGTATTTGGGGGATATAATCCTCTAGACGGTTATCGAAACTAGCTTCAGCTATTCTTCTCAATACGGGATTTCTTATTTTCTTCTCCATGCTACTTCTGCCTCTTTCAAGGTGCTAAATTAATGATATTGACCGAGCTCGCTTTTGTCAAACACAAACCATTGACAAGGTTTTTTAATACGCTATACTACTTCTACCGATAGAACCTTAAAAATTCATGCGGAGTTACCTGAAAGATCTTCTAAAATGAGATTTTTCAGGTGACTCCGCTAGGAATATTCCTGTTTGCTTGATAGCGCAGGAGTAGTCCTGTCCCTTACTCCGGAGGAGGGAGCCTTCTTCCGACCATTGGGCCGCACTTGCGGCTATGGAGGGTTGCACATGCGACTCGTTTCGGAATATGACAAATGTTGCCCCAGGCGGAGTTTAAAGGGGCACATCAAACTTATGCTCACGCAAAAATCAACAAAACAACGTGAGCTTTTATTTTTCTTGACTTTTCTCATCGAATATATTATTAGAATGTATAGTTCTTAAAATAAATGGAGGTGATTATAAAATGGAAAGAAAAGATATTTGGGTTGTTCTCGATAATGAAGGTCCTCAAACGAAAAATGACAATGCCCAAGAAAGTACAGTAGCTTTAGCAGTAAGATGCGGGCTCGGCCCCGATATCGGCGCTGATTTCTATCAGAGAATGAGCGTAATCGACGACATATGGGGAGATTTTCACAAAATCGCAAAGGATCCTACCTATTCTTCCGGGCACACCTTGAAAGTAATGTTGCCACTTTTCAAAGCAATGGGCGCAACGTCCAGATGGCTTTATGAATTCGCGAAGACAAGCATCAAGGTAGTTCCCAACATTGACAGAGTAGTGAGGAACCTCGACAGCAAGTATAGCGTCCGTCAGATCTCAACCAGCTATGACTTCTTTATCAGAGCCTACTGCGACTTAATAGGCTTCGCTTTTGAAAAAAGCGCCTGCACCAGAGTGCCGGTATTTGACTCGATACCAATATTCAAAGAAGACAGTGAAGTGCTGAAAGCCTTCATGAAAGAAATCGCCAGTTGGCCAATCATCCAATACGATCAAAAAGATGGCGAAGTATTTCCTTCTCACGAGCATGCTTACAATGCCATAACCGGCTTCATCTGGGAGTTCGTCTACCACTTATCAGTTGGAGCGCTACTTCAATCAGTTCATCCTGTTGGCCAACAGCAAAAGCGAGAAGTTTTGCTCAGCATCGTTGAGGAACACAAGATACCCCGAGAAAAAATATTCTACGTCGGCGATAGCCAGACTGATGTTGGATGTGTTCAGTATCTCAAGGACGAAGGCTTGACCATGATGTTCAACGGCAAAGGCAAGGTCTGCGATGAATCAGATCTCATGTACATCGGAGAAGACGCTAGAACGATTGAACTAGTTGCCGATTTATTCGCCATACACGGAAGGGATTGGGTTATCGATCGCTATACAACGCAACGTAAAGTTCACCATGGGATCCTTGCAACAGTAACGCCTCTAAACCTAGAAGAGCTCAAAGAGATGAGCTCCAAAAAGCGAAAAGAGTTCAGAGGAGTCAGTATAGGAGAACTAACGTAAGAAAACGGCAGCTCTTAATAGCCAATATATGCCCTTTATTTGGGCATTTTTTGTTTGACAAATTTTATTAAGCTTGTTAGTTTGATAGAGAAGTAAAAAAGGAGAAATGTTCATTGAAAACTAAACAATATCTTGAGAAACCAGAAAAGGGAAAAACGATGTTGCATCTTTTCTTGCAAAAGAATGAAACGACCGAATACTGCTTCAATATAGAAACGACCGGACCCCTAAATCCCGAAGAGCTTGTGATTCTGAAGTATCTTTTAGCCGATGGATTTGTTTTAAGTACCATCTCTTCCGAACCACGAAACCCAAAGGGAAATGACGTCATAGAAGTTGGTCCTCGCATGAACTTCGCAACAGCTTATTCAACGAACCTTGTTGCCATCTGCAAAACTTGCGGACTGGAAAAAGTCACTCGCATTGAACGCTCAAGGCGTTATTATCTGCCACCCGGAACTGACAAAACGCAGTTTACTAGGGAACATCATGACCGAATGACAGAATGCGTCTATCCAAAACCTTTGCAGTCATTTGAATCCGGAATAGTGCCAGAGCCAGTTTTCACTATTCCTTTAAAGGAAGAAGGGCCTGATGCTCTCTTGAAAATCCCAGGATTAGCAATGGATGACTGGGACAGACAATTCTACTGGGACTACTTCGTTAACATAGAAGGAAGAAACCCAACTATCGTAGAGATACTGGACCTAAACAATGCTAACAGTGAACACGCCCGGCATGGCTTCTTTAAGGGAAAGCTGGTTATTGACGATAAAACTATGCCTGAAACTTTACTTGAGATTGTTAAGTCCACTTTGAAGGCCAATCCTTCAAATAGCATCAGTGCTTTCAGAGATAATTCTAGTGCGATCAAAGGATTCTGGTGTAAAACAATCATTCCGAAAACACCTGGAATACCAGCCGCGTTTGTTAGCAGAAGAACTCTGTACCATCCCATAATCACAGCTGAAACACACAACTTTCCAAGCGGAGTCGCTCCTGTACCAGGAGCTGAAACAGGCACTGGCGGAAGAATCCGCGACATTGAAGCAATGGGCCAAGGCGGTTTAGTGATTGCCGGAACCGCAGGTTACTGCGTTGGCAGTTTGCTAATCAGAGGATATGATCTGCCATGGGAAGACAAAAAACTTCCTTACCCAACAAACCTTGCCAGTCCATTAGGGATTGAAATAGGAGCTAGCGATGGCGCCAGCGATTACGGAAACAAGTTCGGTGAGCCAGTCATTGCCGGATTCACTCGTTCCTTTGACCTTCGACTTCCAAAAGAAAGATGGGCGTTTATAAAACCAATAATGTTCACCGGCGGTATCGGACAAATCGATGCTCGCCAGTTTAACAAAGGCGAAGCAAAAAAAGGAATGCTGATTGTTCAAGTTGGCGGACCTGCTTACGGAATAGGTATTGGCGGAGGATCAGCTTCTAGTATGTTGCAGGGTGAGAACGAGGCAGAGCTTGATTTCAATGCTGTTCAAAGAGGCGACGCAGAAATGGAACAAAAGATGAACCGGGTGATACGGGCTTGCATCGAGATGGGAGAAAGAACTCCTATTATTAGCATCCACGACCAAGGAGCTGGGGGATCGGCTAATGTTCTAAAAGAACTCGTTGAAAAAGCTGGCGGCAGAGTTGAGTTAAGACGCATAACGCTTGGAGACAAAACGCTTTCAGTGCTCAAAATCTGGATAGCCGAATATCAGGAGCGATGCGGATTCCTGATTCTCCCAGAAAGACTCGAGGAATTCAAAGCAATCTGCCAAAGGGAAAAAGTAAACTGCGAACTTCTTGGTGAAGTTACTGGAGATGGACGTTTCACAGTCCACGACAAAAACGACGATTCAACGCCAGTAAGTCTTGATCTCAGAAAAGTTTTGGGCAATATGCCCCAGAAAACTTTCAAAGACAAAAGAATAGACTCTGTCCTGAAACCTCTTGAACTACCAAGAGATTTGGCAGTTAAAGACGCGCTCTATCGAGTGCTTCGCAATCTGGCAGTTGGTTCCAAAAGATTTTTGACCAGCAAAGTTGACAGAAGTGTTACTGGATTAATAGCGAGGCAACAATGTTGCGGGCCACTCCAGCTGACAGTCAGCGATGTAGCAGTCGTAGCTCAATCGCATTTCGGATTAACCGGAACAGCAACTTCAATTGGCGAGCAGCCGATCAAAATGCTGGTTGATCCAAAAGCCGGAGCGAGAATGGCAGTCGGAGAAGCTCTGACTAATATCGTCTGGGCGAAAATCAGCGGTTTAGGAGATATCAAATCTTCAGCCAATTGGATGTGGGCAGGTAAGCTTCCTGGCGAAGGCGCTGCTATCTACGATGCAGCTTGTGCCATGAGAGACCTAATGATTCAGTTGGGAATCGCAGTTGACAGAGGAAAAGATAGCCTTTCCATGGCTACTAAAGTCGGAGATGAAACAGTCAAATCTCCACGAGAGCTGGTCATGTCTACTTACGCAACCATGCCTGATATCACGAAAGTGGTGACGCCTGACATCAAAAAGCCTGGCGAAAGCGAATTGATATTCATTGATCTCGCTCCAGGAAAAGCACGGCTGGGTGGTTCGGTGTTAGCTCAGGTATATGGACAAATCGGAGACGAATCTCCTGACGTAGACGATCCTGAAATGCTAAAAAGAGCGTTCAACGCCATTCAGAAGCTAATATCTGAGAATTTAATCTTGTCAGGACATGACGTAAGCGACGGGGGGCTCATCACAACGCTTCTGGAAATGGCCTTTGCCGGAAACTGCGGCTTGGAAATAAAAATGAGAGACAAAGCGGATGCGCTTCAAAGATTATTCGCCGAGGAACTTGGTATGGTCATTGAATGTAATACAGACGACAGACGGAAGGTTTTCACAGCTCTCAATTCTTTCAAATTAGATGCAGCTTTCATTGGTAGCACAACCAAAGAAAAAACAATCCTCATTAACTACAATTCAGAAATCGTTCTTGAAGCCGAAATGCCAGTTCTTCGCCAATTGTGGGAAGAAACATCGCATCAAATCGAGCGACTGCAGAAAAATTCAGAATGCGCTGACGAAGAAAAAAGAAACATCTTCGAGAGAGAAGGACCAACCTACAAGATTACCTTTGACCCAAGGCCTACACCAGCAAACGTTATTTTCAGTAGCCACAAACCAAAGGTAGCAATACTTAGAGAAGAGGGAAGTAACGGAGACCGAGAAATGACATCTGCCTTCTACCAAGCAGGATTTAGTCCTTACGATGTTACAATGACTGACTTAATAGATGGTCGCATTACTCTGGAGAATTTCAGAGGATTAGTGGCTGTCGGAGGCTTTGCTTACGCTGATGTTCCGGAAAGCGCAAAAGGATGGGCTGCAACTATCCGATTCAACAAAAGGTTGAAAAAGATGTTCACTGATTTCTATGATCGTCCTGACACGTTTTCATTGGGTATCTGCAATGGTTGTCAACTCTTTGGTTTACTTGGCTGGGTGCCTTGGCCTGGACTTCCTGACGACAAACAACCAAGATTTATTCAAAATAAATCTTGGAAATTCGAATCTCGTTGGGCAACAGTCAAAATACTGGAAAGCCCTGCTATTATGCTAAGAGACATGTCTGATTCAGTGCTTGGCATTTGGGTGGCTCACGGCGAAGGAAGACTTTATTGCCCCGACCAAATTCTAATACAAGAAGTGATTTCCAGAAAACTTGTTCCCGCAGTCTTTGTTGATGATAATGGTCAGAATGATGGCATGATTTCCAAAAGCTATCCCTTCAATCCTAATGGTTCGCCATTCGGAATCGCCGGCTTGTGTACGCCTGACGGACGACACTTAGCAATGATGCCTCATCCTGAAAGAGCATTTTTGAAATGGCAATGGCCTTGGATGCCAGAATATCTAAATAAGAAACTTAAGGCTTCACCCTGGCTTCAAATGTTCCAGAACGCAAGAGAGTGGTGCGATAAAACAAAATAATTCAAGATACAAAAAAGAAAAAAACAATAAACCCTGTTGGTAAAATACTGGCAGGGCTTTTTTTATTTCCGCCCGAGAGTTTTTCTCTCGGGGGTTATATTAAAAGCTATCAAAGTTATTAACTTGACAGATTCGTCTTATAAAATAAGATAAAATAAGACAATAAAAAAAGACAGCCCTAATATTTTAGGGACGATCAGGAAAGTCCTGTTATAATCAGGCGCTGGGCCGCAGCTGTGAACCAAGTCCATGAAGCGTTATGGACTCGGCGAGCCAGAAAACTGATCCTGTTTTCAATAAGTTTCACTTTCTTCGAGCCAAGGGAAAATTTTTTAATTTTGAAATAATTTGGCCCACTCGAAAAGAGTGGGTTTTAAAATATAAAATATATGAAGAAAGCAATTTTACTTTTTCTGATAGGAGCCTTAATTTTTTCGTTAGTTTTACCAGGTTTGGCTGAAATAGATAATTCCACTATAAATTATCTTAAAGCCCAGACTCCTGATCCCTGGATATCAATGGCTTTAGTCGCAGCTGGTGAAACAGATTTAGATTTAAGTCATTTGAAAGAAGTTTCTGGTAATTTAGCCACCGATTATGAAAAAACTATTTTAGCCTTAACTGCTGTGGGTGAGAATCCAAAAACTTTTGGTAATATTGATTTTGTTGCTCAACTAGAGAGCTTTTATCAAAATAATCAGATTGGTTCTCCTGATTTATTAAATGATGATTTCTGGGGAATTTTGGCTTTGGTTTCAGCCGGTGAAAACCTAAGTAGTCAGATTATTCAGGATTCCCAAAATTTTATTTTAACAGAACAAAATTCTGATGGTGGTTGGGGTTATGCAATTTCGGGTCAAAGTGACACTAATGATACGGCGGTAGCCATCATGGTTCTATTGGAAGTGGGAACAAAAGCAAATGACTCGGTAATTACCAAAGCCATTGATTATCTGAAAACAAGCCAAAACAATGATGGTGGTTTTCCCTATCTTCTTGGCGGTGAATCTGATTCTGGTTCCGATTCCTGGGTCATTTCAGCAATTTATAAATTAGGTCAAAATCCTTATGATTGGCAAAAAGATGGCAAAAATCCGGTTGATCACTTAAAATCTTTGCAAAGACCTGACGGCTCTTTCAAATGGATTGTCTCTGAAGACAAAGGTTATCCAATTTTAACTGCCTATACAGTAATTGCTTTAACCCAGAATTATTATCCAATAAATAGATTGCATCACTTAAGAATTGAGGGAAAAGATAATGAAATTTGCGATGCTTATGTCAAAGCAAAAACTGCTTTAGATGTTATTGAGAATGGCTCAATTATCTGCGGTTATACTTATTTTATCGAACAGACAAGTTGGGGGCCTTATTTAAAGAAAATCAATGAAGAGGAAGCCCATGATTTAATTGGCTGGCTCTATTTTGTTAATTATGAAATACCAGCAATTGGAGCGGCTGATTATGTTTTGGAACCGGGTAATGAAGTATTGTGGTATTTTGGAGAATGGGGCTGGAAGCCTACTAAATTAACCTTAGCCAGCCAAACAGTTGATCCGGGAAATAATTTAGAAGCTAAAGTTGAATATTTCGAAGATTCTAAATGGAATCCTTTAGCTGAGGCTATAATTTATGTTAACGATCAGGATTTTATCACTGATAACGATGGCAAAGCCGATTTACTTATTAATAATTCAGGAGTTTATCAGGTTTATGCTGAGAAATCAGGTTATATCCGAACTAATCAGGTAAGCTTATCAGTGGGAGAAGGAATTAGTCGAAATGTTGGATTAAAAGTAGAGATAATTCAAGCCGTTCCGCCAGCTCCTGAAATTGCCTTCACTCTTGATAAAGAGCAAATTGATTTTGGACGTCTAGCTCCTGGAGCTCAGGCCAGCGATCAACTTTTAATTCAAAATACCGGCAATGTTGGGATTCATCTTGAAGGAATTGTCAGCGGCGATCAGATTTTTAGAGAAAATGTTATCTTAGACGGATTAGATTGGCCAGAATTTAGTACGATTATCAATACTGGATCAGGTAAAAATGTTTTAATCGGATTAACTATTCCCAGTAGCTGGACAGGTTTTGGAATTAAAGAAGGTGATTTAACTTTTTGGGCAATTACTAATCAACCCCGTTAGAAATTTTTCAGTCAAAAATACCTTTAATTTGTTAAGTTTTCAAAATAAACAAAGTTGTTTCTAAAAATCATTATTTTTGATGCCAAAACATTCCGCAATAACTAACAATTTAAAATTTCTAACGGGGTCAATAATGAAATTTAAAATTTTAATAATTTTATTTTTTTCTTTCCTTTTTTCTTTTAATTCAGCTTTAGCTATTGGAATTGGAGCTAAACCCTCATTTTTAGATTTAGAATTAAAAGTAGGTCAATCTAAAGAAGTTAAAATTTTAGTTTATAATATTTCTCAAGAAGCAGGAATTTTCCAAGTTTTCCCTGACGAATTGAACGAATGGATAAAAATTGAACCTAATAATTTCCGTCTAGAAGCTGGTGAAAATAAAGAGGTAAAAATCAAGATTTTGGCAAAAGAAGAAGGAAGTAAAGCAAGTAACCTTTCAGTTTTGGCCACTCCTTTAAATCGCCAAAGTTTCAGTGTTGGCCCTGGGCTAAAAATTCCTTTAAGATTAAATGTTAAAGAAGAAAGGTCAGTCTTTTTAGCTTCTATTTTGGAAGCTTTTTCCCCAAATTGGCCTTGGTCAATAATTGGGATTTTAACGATCTGTTTAATCGAACTTTTCTGGGCAAAATATTTTAAAAGGCGAAAGAAAGTCATTGCTCCGCCAGATAATCTTCCTATCGGATAACACCTTTTTAAAAATAATGCCCGAGAGTTTTTCTCTGGGGCTTGATTTTTTGAGAAATTCCATTTAAATAGAAAGAAAGGGGGCACATTAAAAAATGAAAGATATTACACTCTTTTTTTCAAATGTAGCTATCGGAATGCTTGGCGGGACAGCTTTAGGTCTCTTTTTCGGTCTTATTGGAGGCATCATTGGCACTATATTTGGTGGCGTATTTCTCGGAAGTCTTTACATTATTGCTGAAAAGAGAACTCAAGAATATCAAAAAAGACAAAAAATTAAAGGAACTAAAACCGAAAACACGGTTTAGCTCTTTATATGTCAGGTTTTTAAATCCTGACTTTTTTATTTCCGCCCGTGAGCTTTTATTTTTCTTGACTTTTCTCATCGAATATATTATTAGGATGTTATAGCTCTTAAAATAAATGGAGGTGATACAGAATGGAGGAAGAAAAACTCTTTCAGGAATTGCTGGACAAAATAAGCGTTGCCACCAGATTCGATTACGCATCCAGTCTTCTAGATTGGGATCAACAAACTCAGATGCCACAAGGAGGAGCTGAAGGCAGAGCCTTGATCTTTGCTGCCGTTAAGACACAAGGATTCAAGCTTTTCACTTCAGATGCAATAGGCGACATTCTCAGGAAGCTGAACAAGGTAGAAGGAAGTAGCCTCTCTCCAGAAAAACTGCTCATAGTACAAAGAATGAGCGTCATCTATGAGAGAGCGAAAGCTATTCCACCTGATCTCTTTGAGGCCTTTAACGTGGCCAAATCAAAAGCTTTCACCATTTGGGCACAAGCAAAGAAACGATCAGACTTTGGATTGTTTGCACCTACCTTAGAAGAGATAGTTGAACTGACACGGAAAATCGCCGAGTGCTATGGATACGAATCAAATCCCTACGATGCTTTGTTACCGGATTTTGAACCCGGGTTGACTACCGATGAATTGAAGAAAATCATCGAGCCTCTCCGCGCACAGCTCGTTCCTTTTGTCCGGGCACTGACCG
>Ga0315274_10004669_pt1 | contig 20094 bp, 15 predicted proteins | sample YL17G02_20_MG_FD_203700 | JGI IMG/M metagenome (GOLD analysis project Ga0315274, IMG submission 203700) | Sediment microbial communities from Yellowstone Lake, YNP, Wyoming, USA - YL17G02_20 | ecosystem: Environmental > Aquatic > Freshwater > Lake > Sediment | place: USA: Wyoming | collected... | reverse complement strand
TGCGAATAGCCGTTAGTACTGGAACGCCATTGTCCAGCAAGGTCCCGAGGGTGCGCGCGAATTTGGCCATTTCGTAGCGCTGCACCACAGCCTTGACGGCGGGCACGCGCAGAAGCAGCCGGTCGAAGTTGAGACGGCCGAGCGGCGTTCGGACATATGAGACGATGGCGGCAATCACGCCCGCAAAGGCAAGCAGGACGGCCCACCAGAACTTGCCCATAAAATCGCAGAACGACATTACGATGATGGTCGGCAATGGCAGCGTGGCGTTGAAATCCTTGAAAACGATTACGAACTTGGGAAAAACGAACGACACCAGGATGAATATGGCCGTGCTGCCCACCAGCAGCAGAAACGCCGGATAGATCATGGCTGAAACGGCCTTGCCCTTGAGTTCCTCCTCCTGCTCGCCGAAGGCCACGATGCGCCACATCACTTCCTCGAGCATGCCGCCGGCCTCGCCCGCTTTGATCATGTTGCAGAACATAGAAGAGAAGATCTTCGGATGGCGTTCGAGGGCCTCGGCGAAGGTGCTTCCCTTCTGGACGTCCTCGCGGATCTCTCCGACGATCTTGGCCAGTTTTGGATTCTCGGTCTGCTCGACCAGGGTAGCCAGCGCACGCGTGATCGGCATGCCCGATTCGATCAGGTTCGCAAGCTGGCGGAAGAACAGGTTGCGGTCTTTCAGTTGAACGCGAACGAGGGCCTGCCGGAGCGTATCCTTCTTTTCCTCGCCGCTATATTCCTGGACCGCGATGGGGAAATACCCCATGTCGCGCAGCCGGGCCACGGCAGCGCGCTGGCTCTCGGCTTCCATCACGCCGGCTGTCGCGGCCCCGGGGCCTTTCTTGACCTCATACTTGAATTGCGGCATCGGCTGTCTCGATGGCGTCGATCACGTCCGCATCGGACGTGACGCGCATGACTTCCTCGATGGTGGTCTTTCCACGGCAGACCTGGGCCAAGCCCGATTCGCGCAGGGTCTTCATGCCCAGTTGACGCCCCTTGCGTTTGATGTCGGTCGAGGGCGCGCGCCGGTACGTGAGCTCCTTGATGGAATTGGCGAAGGTCAGCATCTCATAAATGGCAATGCGTCCTCGGTAACCCGTATGCCGGCACGCGTCACAGCCGCGGCCGCGCCGCATCCGCGTTCCATCGGGCATCGAGGCCATGCCGAAGTTCTTCAGGGCCTGCTCGCTCGGCGTGTAATCCTCCGCGCAATTCTGACACGTGCAGCGGACGAGACGCTGCGCGATCGCGGCGATCATTGTACTTGCGATCAAAAACGGCTCGACGCCCATGTCAATGAGACGCGTAACGGAACCGGCCGCGTCGTTCGTGTGCAGCGTGCTGAACACCAGGTGACCCGTCAGGCTCGAGCGGATCGCCATCTCGGCGGTCTCGAAGTCGCGGATCTCACCGACCATCATGATGTCGGGGTCGTGGCGAAGCATCGAACGCAGCCCCGTCGAGAAATCGAACCCGATCCGCGGCAGGACCTGCATCTGGGTGATTCCTTTGAGTTGGTATTCAATCGGGTCCTCGATGGTGATGATCTTGCGGTCGAGCTTGTTCAGCTTATGCAGCGCCGCATACAACGTTGTGGTCTTGCCGCTTCCGGTGGGACCCGTCACGAGGATGATCCCGTGAGGCTTCTCGAGGTAATTGTTGAACAGTAGAAGGTCTTCCGGCAGGAAGCCCAGTTGGTCCAGCGTCATGAACATCGAAGCGCGGCTCAGAATGCGGATGTTGACCGTCTCTCCGTAGGGAGTCGGAAGCACGCTCACCCGGAGATCATACTGATGATCTCCTATGGATGCGGGGATCTTCCCGTCTTGTGGCAGCCGCTTCTCGGCGATGTTGAGATTCGCCATGATCTTGATGCGCGACACGATGGCGGACTGGAACCCGCGAATGCTGGCCGGCGTCGGGATCTGATGAAGGATCCCGTCGATGCGGTATCGGACGCGAAGCTGATCTTCAAAGGGCTCGATGTGAATGTCCGTGGCCTCGGTTTGGATGGCCTCATAGATGAGTTCGTTCACGAACTTGATGATCGAAGCGTCTATGTTCTCATCGCCGAGATCGGACCCAAGGTGCTGGGTATCCAAGCTCAGGACAGCCGCGACGCTGTCCGTATCGCCGAGCATCTTCTCGACGGTATCCGCGCCAAGACCGTAGATAGCCTTAGTAGTCCGCTCGATCTCTTCAGGGGTTGTGACGACCGGCTCGACCCGCTTCTTCAACACAAGTCTAATGTCGTCAAGTAGTTGTGCATTTAGAGGGTCCGAAACGGCAACGACGATCGTACCATTTCGTTCTTGGATGGGCACAAAGCTGTAATGCGTCGCAAACCGGGCCGGGATCTTCTTGACCAAGTCCTCAGGAATGTCCATCTTTGACGGGACAACGAAGGCCAGATCGCAGGATTTCGCGAGTGAACGATAGGCCGATTCCGACGAGGCATAACCGAGTTGAGAGATCACATCGACGAGCGCTTGTCCCGTGCGCGTCGATTCGGTACGCGCCCGCTCGAGCTTTTCCTCGTCGACTACGCCATCTGAAACCAGTTGTTTTTCCAGGGCCTTCCGAGAAAGCACAGCAGTGGCTCCCACGACATCACAAGTTCCTTATTTATCAATATGTTACCATACGCCGAAAGACGCAGGCAAACACGTGGGGCGGGCTTCCAAGCCCGCCAGGCTACGCGGACTTGGAAGTCCGCGCCACAAGCTCAGTGCGGCTCAGACCCCAGTTCGGCCAAAGACTGTCGTGCAAGTCGGGCCAAGACCGAATTGTCGCTCTTGACGACTTGGTCGTAGCACTCTCGCGCTTTGGCGGGGTCGTTCATCTCGCGATCGTAAATGTGACCGACTTCCAGGTCCAGTTGCCGCTTGGCAATCGCTTTCGTGCACTTGTCTCGGGCGCGCTCCATCGCGGCCAAGCGCTCGGGACCGCCTTCTTTGGCCGTATCCTTCCCGGCAACGACGCGTGCCATGTCCTCTGCCGCCGCGGACGCAACGAACGTCCCGGGATAGCGGCCAATAACCCCTTCAAGCTGCGCGAACCTGTTCTCTCCGTCTCGCCGGGCTGCGTCCAAGGCGTGCAGCGATGCATAGTCGTGCTCGCGGGCCTCTGCGAGTAAATCGCGGCGATGGATGCTCTCAGCACTCGAAGCGAAAACCGCAGGATACAGGTCGGCAAGCGCTTCATAGTCGTCGTAGGCTTCGGGATACCATTTCAGGAGACTGAAAGCGATGTCCGCCCGCCGTAGTTGCGCCTCAGCGACGGACGCATCATCAGGATATTCGTCGACCGCCTGTTTCAGCGTACGGTACGCCGTTGTGTAATCGTGGTGCTGCGCCAGTCTGTCAGCTTCGCCCAGAGCGCATTGGACGGGCGAGAGTTCGTCCGCCAGTGCAACTTCGGAACTTGGCGTCTCGATGTCCTGACGCACCGGCCGGTCTACCGCTACATACGAGATAAAGACGAGAAGCGCGACACAAACCCCTGCGGGAACCGCATAGCGCCACGGCCTCCATACCTGGCGCGCCGCTGATTCGGCCTGGGCCTCCCGAAGACGCCGTTGGATAGCCGGGAGAAGATCCTCGGCCAGCCGTGGCGCTTCTATGGGGATGGCGGCGGTCATTCGCTCGAGCGCGGCTGCTTGGGCGCGACAGGCCGGGCACGAAGCCAAATGGCCTTCAAGTTCGACTTGTTCCTCTTGGGTCAAGTCTCCGTAAACTGACGCGGCAATCAAGCCGCGAACCTTGCGGCATCTCATAAGTCCTCCCCCCCATTCTCAACGTTTATTCCGGACCTCATACAAGTCTCCCAGTTGCTTCTGCAGCTTCTTGAGCGCCCGAAACAAATGGACCTTTACGCTGCCCACCGTACACCCGATTTCTTCGGCAATCTCCGACAGTTGAAACCCCTCATAATGCCTTAGTATAAACACCGTACGCTGAGTCGGCGACAGGACCGTTAGAGCCGCTCGCACTCGCTCCCCGATCTCGTGCGCGCGCACCTCGCGCCCGCTGTCGATCGAGGTCGCAACCACAACGAGGCGTTCATCTTCGTCTCCGCGGCGATCGTCCGCCAACCTCTCATGCACTTGTCGCTTGCGTCGTCGAAGCGTGTCAATCGCCTGATTCGTGGTCAACCGCAAGAGCCACGCCAGAAAGCCGCCCATGGGCTGCCATGCGTGAATCTTGCGATACGCCTTCAGGAATGACTCCTGGGCAACGTCAAGCGCGTCCTCCCGGTTACCGGTCAACCGGTAGGCGACGGCATACACGCGGCCCTGGTGCCTTCGGACCAGTTCTTCAAATGCCCGTTCGTTGCCGGCCTTGAGCGCAAGCGCAAGTTCGCTGTCGGCAAGCGACGCCACATCCATCTCGTCTCTGGGTGTCATTGAGAGAACGCTCTCTCCAACCAAAAGGTTTACAACGGCTTCCGGAGTCTCGTTCATGACGGTAGCACAATCGTGCTTTCAGGGGGAAGTACACCCCTGAAAACCTCGCCCCAACCAACCGGAATCACTCCCCGCCTCCCCCGTGCTCTTGCTCGTGCTCGTAGCGGAACCCGAAGCTGCCCCCGAACCCTTCTCTCCTTCTCTCCTTCATCCTTCAGCCTTCAGCCTTCAGCCTTCAGTCTTCAGCCTCTCAAGCCAGAAAGAGGAAATCACGCAGTTCCCGGTAACGCCGCGGAATCAGCCATGCCCGGATCTCGCGGCGCGCGTCCGGTGCGCCAACCGCCACGACGGTGAATCCCTGGCCCGGCTCGGGCAACGCGTCGGGCGGGACAATCGGGACCCCGTGGATCGTCCGGCCGATCTTGTGCGGATTGATATCCACGGCGGCGATCGGCTTGCGGTCACCCCACTCTCGCAGCCAAGCCTTGCCGACCTCGCCCGCGCCCCATTGATAAAACCGATTTGCTTCCTTCAGGTAGGTCATGAAAAGGTAGTGGCGCTTCAGCGCACGGAACCGGTCAAGCCCGTATCGCGGGGAGATCATGGAAAGCCGTTGCGGAGATTCCGTCCAATCGAGCAACGGTTGCGCGACCTTGCCAAACCGCATTCCCGCCAGAAACGCGCGCATGCAAAGATCGTAATCCTCGGCCCAGCCGTTGTCTCTATAACCGCCAAGCGCCTCATAACACGAACTCCGAATCATGAAGGTCGGATGCGGAATTGGACACTCGATAAACAGTTCGCGAACGATCTCTTCGTGCGTCACGAGGGCGTTGACCCACGTTTCATACCTGTTGCGCCCGTAGCCGATCGTCCCGCCGGCCATGCGGACCTGCGTTCCGCACAGAGCGACTCCGCCGTCCCTTTCCATCAGGCGCACCTGCTCCTCGAAACGGGAAGGCAACGCAACGTCGTCAGCGTCCATTCGGGCAATCAGCGGGCCGTGCGCCGCTTCACAGCCTCGCTGCAACGCTTCGACAATCCCGGCATGTGGTAACCGGACCACGCGAATTCGATCGTCCGCTCGCGCGGCGTCTTCCGAGATCTCGACGGACGCATCCGTCGAACCGTCGTCGACGACGATGAGTTCCCAGTCCTCGAAAGTCTGCACACGGATCGATTGGATCGCCGCCGACAAGGTCTGTGCCGCGTCGAAACACGGCAACACCACGGACACGAGGGGCGTACTTTCCATTTTATGCAAGGGAGATATTGAGTGAGGTAAAGGAATGCGCGGGAAACGTGTGCACGATTTCGCCGCCGACCGGTTCGAGTTTCAGGCGTTTTGGAAAGATCGTCTTCGGAGCATCGAACGAATTCCGATCCCTCGCGCTGTTCGAGTTGAGGACGCGCCCGACAGCACTCGCCGCCTTTACGCCGCGCAGTTCGATGCACGTTTCGATATCCTGGTCAATGGTCTGATTAGCCACGGTGACCAGGACCTTGCTGCCGGAGATCGACGTGCTCACGCTCAGGACGGGCACGGAGAACTTACGCTTCAAGCCAATGGGATGTCCCTCGAATTCCGGGCACTCGAGCTCCTGCGTCAAGAGGCGCGCGCCCATGTGGTAGCGCATCATGTCGTAAACGTGATAAGTAGGCGTGAGGAACATACGCGGCCCGTCCGTGAAAGCAAGGCTCTGCAGGACGTTGATCGTTTGAGCGATGTTGGCCATCGTAACCCGGCCGGCATGGCGGTTGAACAGATTGAGCGCAGCCCCCGCGAATACCGCATCGCGAAGCGTGTTCTCCTGTTCGAGTCCGTTCTCGACGATAGCGCTCGGATGCCACACGCCCCACTCGTCCACGACCAGTCCCACGGACTTGTCCGGGTAAAAATAGCCGAGCAATTGGTCCGCCTGCTGTATGTCGCGTTCAAGAGTGATCAAATCCGCGAACAACGCATGGTACTCTGAATCCGAGAAGTCCGCGGCCCGCCCGCGACTAAAATAGCGGTGGATGCTGAGGTGGTCCAGAAGGTCGGCGTGCGGCATCGCCTGACAGAACTCATGATTCCACCCGGCGAACACAGGATTCTGATGATCCGCCGAAGTGCACCCGCACGCAATGAGCTGCACACCGGGATCCGCACCCTTCATGAAAGATCCGAACCGGACGAATTCCTTCGCGTAGTCCGCAGCGGTCAAGCGGCCTCCGCAACCCCAATTCTCATTCCCAATCCCCCAATACTTGACGCCGTAGGGCTTGGCCTCGCCATGGCTCGAGCGGAGCCGGCTTAACGTCGAGTCGCCTCCGTAATTGCAGTACTCGATCCACTCGACCGCCTCCCGCGGCGACCCGCTCCCGACGTTCACGCAGATGTAAGGCTCGCAGCCGACGCTGCGGCAGAACTGCATGTATTCATCCGTGCCGAACTCGTTCGGTTCGGCCTGCCGCCACCACATGTTCACGGTTTGCGGCCGGTGCTTCTTCGGCCCGATGCCGTCGCGCCAGTGATACGCGTCCGCGAAGCAGCCGCCCGGCCATCGAACCACCGGTGTCCGCAACTGCTTGAGCGCCGCCAGCACGTCGATCCGGATGCCGTCTTCGTCCGGTATGCCCGAACGCGAACCGGCCCATATCCCCTCGTAGATGCACCGGCCCAGATGCTCGGCAAAGTGTCCGTAAATATTCGGGTTGATGGTGGCTATCGGGAGATCGGTCCAAATCCGGATTCGCGACGCGCTCATTCAGCAACCTCCTGGGGAACGTCGTACTGATTCAGGTACGGAAATACGCGGTCGATGATAAACGACCGCACCCGCTGTATGTTGACGGCGGCGTTCTCTATGAGTTCCGCATCCATGTTCTGATTGCCGTAGATCCCCTTTGCTTCCACGAACACCTCTCTGAAATTGTGCCGGAACGATTCGATGATCACGTGCAGTGTCCCGTGATGGTCCGGTGTTTCAGGCAGCACAAACCTCAGCCCGCTCACCGCGATCGGCCTGCCGAAATGAGGATTGATCCGGTTCGCCTGCTGGCAGGCGTGGTCCATGAGAAACACACGGGCGTCCGCAAAATGAGTGAGCGCGAACGTGGAACGCACCGTCGCCGTCTGCGCGGCGAACTGCGGAATGTTCAGCGATGACAAGGTTCGCCGCGCCACTTCGCGGACCTTCTCCAGAAAATCCGACAGCGGTATGTCGGCCCACTCCTCGACGAGCGCAACACGATCCGGAAGAAAGACCAGGACCGATTGAGTCTTGCCCGGCCGCCGGGAGTAAAACCGGCATTGAGGCGGCGTGCTGAAATCACTGCTGTCATAGGCCGCGCGCGTCTGCGAAAGTTCGTAATACAATTTTTGAAGAGCCGACACCTTGTGCTGAAGCGGGGCGTGAATCAACTCCGTCGAGAAATGAATGACGCGGTCTTCCGCCTGCATGGGTTCCTCCCGATAACAGCCCACATCCAGTATAGAAGCCGCTTCCGCCTAATGCAATACTCAAGGCTAGAGGAAGAGAGGAAGAGAGGCTAGAAGAATGCAGGAACAAACGGGAATAACAGGGAAACACGGCCGTGCTCGCCGATGAGAATTGAGCAAGTTACCCGTGTCTCTCAGCCTTTCCTTCTTCTGTCCTCTCTTCCTCTAGCCTCTCCTCCTCTCTTCCTCGTTCATTGCGCGGTTTTATTTTGGCCGCCCTTAGTGTATGCTATCTGCCGCAGGTGGGACTGAAGACCAACATGGGAGAGAAAACATGAACCAATACAATATCCTGCTGGACCCGGCCAAGATGCCGGATGCGTGGTACAATATCATTCCTGACCTTCCCGCACCGTTGCCGCCGCCCCTTCATCCGGGGACGCTGCAGCCGCTTAATCCGAGCGATCTCGCGGTGCTGTTCCCGCCGGGGCTCATCGAGCAGGAGGTGTCTCCGAAGCCCATGATCTCGATTCCAGGCGAGGTCATGGATGCATACCGGCTGTGGCGTCCGACACCGCTGCGCCGCGCCTACCGTCTCGAGAAACTGCTGAACACACCAGCAAAGATCTTCTACAAGAATGAGAGCGTCAGCCCTGCCGGAAGCCACAAGCTGAACACGGCAACGGCCCAGGCCTATTACAACAAGATCTCCGGCATACAGGAGCTCACCACGGAAACGGGCGCCGGGCAATGGGGAACAGCGCTCTCGATCGCGTGCAGCATGTTCAAGATGAAATGCACCGTCTACATGGTTCGCGTGAGCTTCCAACAAAAGCCGTACCGCAGGAGCGTGATGCAGGTATATGGCGCAAAGGTCGTTTCCAGCCCCAGCAACACGACCGATTACGGGAAGAAGGTCCTCGCGGAGTTGCCGAACACGACCGGCAGCCTCGGCATCGCCATTTCCGAGGCCATCGAAGTGGCGGCCAAGAGCGGCGGCAAGATCAAGTACAGTCTCGGGAGCGTTCTCAACCACGTCCTGCTTCACCAGACGATCATCGGGCAGGAAGCGAAGCTCCAGATGGCAAGCATCGGCGAATACCCCGATGTGGTGATTGGGTGCTGCGGCGGCGGGTCAAACTTTGCCGGACTCGCGTTCCCGTTCGCGCAGGACAAGCTCCGCAACGGAAAGAAGATCGATTTCATCGCCGTTGAACCCAAAGCATGCCCAACGCTGACGCGCGGCCTCTATGCGTATGACTTCGGCGACACCGGTCAGATGACCCCTTTGCTGAAGCAGTATACCCTCGGCCATGACTTCGTGCCGTCCGGGATCCACGCGGGGGGCCTGCGCTACCACGGTGTGGCGGCCGAGTTGGCCCTGTTGGTGAAGGTAGGCGTGATGCGCGCGGTGGCCTATCATCAAAATCCGTGCTTCGAGGCGGCGATGATGTTTTCGCAGACCGAGAGCATCCTTCCGGCGCCGGAATCTTCTCACGCGATTCGCTCCGCGATCGACGAGGCGCTCAAATGCAAGGAATCCGGACAGGCAAAGACGATCCTGTTCAACATGAGCGGCCATGGCCATTTCGACATGACGGCCTATGACGATTATCTGAGCGGCAAACTCGAAGATTTCGAGCTCGATCAGAAAGCCATCGATGCCGCCGAGGCCAAGATCCCGAAGGTAGGTTAGTCTTCCAAGACATGTTAGCAAGGAGACGTCCGAACGCGGGGTGTCTCCTTGCCGTTTTCGGCGCTCAGAGCCCATGACGAGATCATCGGGGCAATGTGGCACAGCCGCCCGCGGCTGTGGCATGCAATAGAAAAGCGTTTCCCCCACAGCCGAGGGCGGCTGTGCCACATCTTCTTAGGGGACCCTACTGATCCCGCCAGTGGTCGTATTTCTCCGAGACCCTTTTGCGGAGGTCATTCAGAAGGGCATCGTCCGCTTCGCCGATGAGATTCCTCTCCTCGAGCGGGTCTGTCCTCAGTTCGTACAACTCCTCCTTGACGGGATCCTTATCCTTTGGGTCCGATCGGATGTACTTATACACGCCGTCGCGGGCTTGGTAGATGACGCCGCGGCGAGGAAGCGTGCCCAACGTCGTGTGGTACGTGTAGCGGGACGCGACGGGACTGAGAAGCGACACGCCTTCCCAGCACTCGGGAATCGGCAGTCCAAGCCGGTCCAGAATTGTCGGAGCGACGTCCACCTGCGTCGCAAAATCCAGATTCCCGTAATGAAACCCCGGGTCGTCGTAGAGAAGCAGCGGTATTCCAATCTCGTCCTCGTAAAGGTACCCGCAGTGCAGGAAATGCCCCTTATCCCCTAACGACTCTCCGTGGTCCGCCATGATCGCGCCCACGGCATCCGCCAGGTATCCCTTTTGTTCCAGCGCCGCAAGGATCTGCCCGGTAATCGCGTCAGCCTGGACCACCCCATTGTCATACCGGTTCACGAGCGCTTCCACCGCGCGCGGGTCTTCCATGGACAGCCACGGATCACCGCCGTCGATCTTCGCGGGCGTGTATCGCTCGTAGGTCTCGAGTTTCACGCCGGTTTGGTGCGTGGACATGAGGAAGAAGAAGAAAAAGGCAGGCGTCCCGTCATACTCGGGGACCTGCTCCAACCCTTCAAACACCAGCCGGTCGTCATTCATCGTATACCGTCTTGAACAGGCGCCGTCAAAAAACAGATCCAGGTGATGTCCCAATGCGTCGCGGATGCCACAGAAATTTGTATGATCCCCTCCTCCGATGAAGTAAATTCGATACCCAAGGTCGTGAAGCAAGTCGTAGATTTTGAGATTGTAGAACGAAAGGTCGATGTAATTTCGCGACGTAAACGTGGACAGCATGCCGCAGGCGGTTTCGGGACACGTGGAAGTGGCGAAGCCGACTCTGTGCAGCCGGCCCTCATCGACGAGGCGCATTAGAAACGGCGTCGTCGGACGATTGTAGCCGTACACCTGCATGCTCATGGCGCGCAGCGAGTCGGACATGATTATGAAGACATTTCTTTTGTCAAAAGGAATATCCTTCGGATAAGCAGCGCGAATGCGCTGGGCCTCCTGGGCAATGGAAATGCTCCGCGGCGTTTCTTCGAGCATCGGACGCGGACTGCTGACAAACAGCCCTATGAGGGGCTCGCCGTTCCAAAAGCTGCCGCGCCAAGTCAGAGAACGCGCCATAAAACCTACGAACGCCAACGCCGCAAGCATGATGACGCCTATGCAAAGGAACGTTCGCTTGCGGGTGTGGAACAGGCTGAAAGGACGCTCCGGCAAGAAAAGCCCTTGCAGACCATCGAACAGGACGCGCGAAAACGCAAGATAAACGGCGAAGACGCCCAACACCAAGGCGGCAGCAGGCCCGTAGATCCACCATGCGGAAATGGGCAGCGCCTCAAACAGCGCCCCAAATTGGGGAAGGTACCCGGCGATGACCTTCACCGAAACATTCGCCCCCCATGTGTCGTTCGCAACATAGTCGACAACATAGACGGAGAGCAGCCCCATGACAAAACACCCGTAAAGGAACCCAATGACGTATGGGGCGAAGCGCCGCGAAGCGAAGGCATTGATCCGGACCAGAAACACCAGGAATAGAACCAGTGCCGCGTTCAAGGCAACCACCAGCATCATATGAAGGGGGATGACCATCAGCCTGTAGCCGAAGGTCCGCTTGAAGGCGACGATGAAGATGCAGCTCAGCACGAGCTGAGCCGCGATCACGAGCAAATATCGCACAATGGAACGCATAATGAGATTTCAGTCACGTTTTACGAGATCTCGGGGCGGAACCACGAGACCGCTTCAGACTTTTATCAGTCCTGTCTTATCATGTCAATCACCTGATATACCAGCGCACGGACTCCGCAGGCATTCTTCGTGCTTCTTCGTGGCCTTCGTGGTTCATCGAGAACCCACGGCAAGCACCTTGCGACGGCTGCAATTCAGATGGTAACTTATGCGTCGATCTGACCCGGTTCGTGAGTGCACAACTCGCTGGAAGAGAAACGTGAGCGCACAGGAATCCTTTGATCTTTTTGGCCCGGCACATCTCATCACGATGCTGTTACTGCTCATTGCGGGCATCGTGATCGTATGGGCCGCCCGCCGCTGGGCATCCACGGGTCAGGCAAGAAAAACGGCCATCGCGATAGGCACGTTCATGATCGTCCAGGAGGTTTTAGATCGGAGCTGCCATCACTTCCTGGGCGGCGAGCCGCTGCGCGAAGTGCTGCCATTCCACCTATGCGGCATGTCGGTCGTCCTGACGGCCATCATGCTGATAACGCAAAGCCGCTGGATTTACGAACTCGTGTATTTCTGGGGGTTGGTCGGGGCATCGATGGCGATACTCACGCCCGACATCAAATATGCGTTTCCAAGCATCGTCTACATCACCTACTTTACGAGCCATGCGTTGATCGTCATCGGTGTGTTCTACATGACGTTCATCTTCCAATACAGGCCGACGCTGTGGTCGCTGGCCAAAGCGCTCGTGCTGACAAATGTCTACATGTTGCTGGTCATCCCGATAAACCTCGTGCTTGACACCAACTACCTCTTCCTTCGGCACAAGCCGGAAGGGATTACGTTATTCGATGCCTTCGGCCCGTGGCCCTGGTACATTCCCGGCCTCGAGGTCGTGGGTACGCTGTTGTTTACCGCGGTGTACCTCCCGTGGTTCATCAAGGACTGCCTTGCCCGGCGAAGTCCGGCTGCCAGCGACGCTCCAGCTTGAGACAACATCATTCGATCACCGCGATTTCAGCCCAATCCTTCAGCCTGAGATCTACTTTCCATTTACCACCCTCCTGACTGAGAGTGGCTTGCGGCGCAACCGCACGCCCGGCCAAGTCAGATACTACGATCTCCGGTTTTCGGGCGTCAGGCCACTCGAAGGTCCGTGAGACGCAGGTTACGATTCTCTCCTTGCCTACAATCCACCCTTCGTGCAGTTCGACGGGTGTCAGGGGAAACATGTGATTGATGGCGCCGTATTCGCCCGCGCCCGGCCCGTTTTCGGGAATTTCACTGCCGTAGTGATAGTAGAGCATGCCGTGGCGCAGGTACGCGATGGCGCCTTTCATGATGACGTGCGCATATCCCTCCGAACCTTTGTCGCCATAGCGCTCCGGACGGAGTCCAAGCCCGATCGGCGTGCTGAAATGGCACTCGCACGGATATGCACGAAGCGGAGGCTTCTCGCCGTCGGACCACGAAAACACGTCGAACGTCCACTCAGATTCGTTGAAACGGTGCATGCGGACGGACTGCATGTCGGGTACGACCGGAAACGTATTCGCGAGCATGTACCGGCCCTTCTTCAGAACGTATTCGGCAAGGTCTCTTCGCGCGCCCGCGCCCACAAGTCCGCCATCCGTGTAGCGCCGGGCGATCTGGCCCGTCTTAAGATCGACGTCGACCGTGGTTCCGTCCCAAGAGTCATACGAGTAGCGTTGATCGTCGTTGAACGCGAGGCTGAACTGGTCGATGTAGAGCCCGTCGACCCCGACTTCCTCGACGAGGAATCGAGCCTCATCGAGCCAGTACCGGTGCTGACCATTCCCCGGAGCCGCATACACGGCAATCGCTACCATCGGAAAGCGAACGTCGCCGCCTCCGCGGTAGTACAACTCGTATCGATACTGACCCTCGCGGTTTTGCAGCAGGCAATCCTTCCACTGAATGTCATAGCGCTTAAGAAGGCTCATTTGGTCGGGGGAAAGCTGGTATTGGCCCGCGGGCCGGTCCGGGACGCTCTCATAGAGCGCACGTTGCGCGTCCGCAGGCAGCGAGACGAGGTTTCCCTCGATGCAGCCGATGCAGAAGATACTCGAATCGATGCTCTTCACCGCCGCCATGGCTTCCTGCATGAGCGGCTTGAGTTCGGCGCGCGTCGTGGGCCTGCCGGCCGCGTAGTTGTAGTTGTCGTAATCCACCCAGGGAGCGAAAGCGATCACCCCGAGCCTTTTTCGTGCGAGATACGCCTTGAGACGCTCGCGATCCCGGAACAGGTCCATCCGCCGCGTCACGTCGATGTAGTCAAACGGCCCGTATACCGTGAAGTTCACATCCCAATCGCGCCGCACCTGGTTGACAAAGGTCCAATAGTCGGCTTCCGCCGGCAACGGATAAAGGGCCCACTAGAACGTGTGCTGCTTGCCCGGCTTCAGGGCGAACCGCTCAGCCGACATGCGCACTTGGTTCTCCGCGGTGGCCAGCGAGAGTTGCAGACGAAGCACAGCATCCTCTGCAATCCATGCAAGATGACTGCGCGCTTGGCCGACAAAAACACTCGGGTTGGGCGCCGTCATACTCGTGCCAACCTGATCCGCGCCTCCCAGCAGTAACGGTCTGAACGGCTCTTGGGCCGTGAGCTGATGACGGCATATGATCGCCACGTCTTGGTCGCCCGTATTGATCAACGTGTCGGTGACAACGATACGATGTCTGTCGACGTGCAGCTTGCGCTCGAGCGCGTAGCGCGTCCCGGCGGCACGCACTTCGATGCTCCCGTCAGGCAGGCGCGCGAGGGCTGGTTTCCATGCGGTCTCACACGGCGTCTCAGGCTTTCCCAGGCTGTTCCACCCCACCGAGGCACCCGGATAGGAGAAGCGCGTTTCCAGATGATAGACATCAGGGCCGGCCTCAATCTGGACCGCTCCGTTATCAGCGACGCGCAGCGTGCTGCCTTGCACCTCAAGAGTTAAGGCGGCGGCATTGTCCTTTCCTGAAGCGTCGGCCACGACGTCCCGCATTTCAAACCCAACGCTCAGCGCCAGAATGGAAAGCAGCATGATACTCATCGAATAATGCCCTCCCGGATCTTGAATTTGAGATCTCAAATTTAAGATCTGAGATCCGCTATGCGTTCCGCACACCTACCACGCCCGTCGCGACGCCGCTGAACCCCCTGCCGCGCGCGGCGGATTCTCTTCCCATAGGCCGGGGATTAGCGCGCCGCAATCAGGACAATGCGCGCCGTGCATCCGGTTCTCGAGGATAAAGTAGCCCCTGCGCTGAATCAGCGGCGCGTTACATGACGGGCAATAGGTGTTCTCGAGGTTCCCGGTGCTGCCGGGCAGGTTCCCGGCATACATGAAACGAAGACCAGCCTCTTTCCCAAACGCGACCGCGCGCTCGATATCAAAGGGTCGCGTGGCTCGCGTATCCGTCATCTGGTAATCCGGATGGAACGCCGTTACGTGCCACGGAATATCGTGCGACAACCCCGCCAGGAAATTCGCGATGCCGCGCAGTTGATCGTCCGTGTCGTTGAAACCCGGAATGAGCAAGGTCACGATCTCGACCCAGAAGCCTTTCTCCTTTAGCAGCGCTATGGTGTCCAGGACGTTCTTGAGCGTCCCGCCGAGTTTGCGGTAACTGTCGTCGTCGAAACACTTCAGGTCCACTTTGTAGAGCCGCATGAAAGGCCTCAGGAACTCGATGACCTCGGGCGTGGCGTTTCCGTTGCTGACAAACCCGCAGACGATGCCGCACTCGCAGGCCCTCTCAAACACTTTAGCCGCCCAATCGGATGTGATCAATGGCTCGTTGTAAGTGCTGACGATAACCGGCGCATTCTGTTCGACGGCCTGGTCGGCCAATTGCTCGGGCCGGATGACACGCGGCGTGCCTGCGGATTCGGGGTCTTTGAGCACCTGACTCGATATCCAGTTCTGACAGAACGGGCAATGGAAGTTGCAGCCGAACATGCCGAACGACAGAGCGTCACGTCCCGGAAACACGTGAAAAAACGGCTTCTTCTCGATGGGATCGACATTGAGACCGGCCACGTACCCACCGGGAACCCGCAGTTCCCCGCCACGGTTGGTTCGCACGCAACATATGCCCGTCTTGTCCTCCGGAATCCGGCACCGGTTTGCGCACGCAAGACAACGAATGGCGCCATCCTCTAAACGACGGACAAGTTCCGGCGCCGCAGGTATCGTGTGCTCAGCCAGGACTTCTCGAAGAGTGCTGTGGTTTCTCATACCCATTCCTCGGATTTGAGATTTCAAATTTGAGATCTCAGATTTGAGACTTCAAACGAGACGCGCGGGTCCTGCTCCCGCTCGTAATCGTACTCGTAATCGTGCTCGTAATCGAACAGGACTCTCCACGTGGAATCACGGATCCGCGGCGCACAACGCGTCCGCAACCCGTTTCTCCACCGTCGTCACTGCGTCGTCTAACGCAATCGTTCCCGTCTCGCCGGTACCGCGGAGTTTGTACTCGACGACGCCTGCGGCAAGGTTCCGTTCGCTGACGATCAGCCGGATAGGAATACCGAAAAGATCCGCGTCGGCGAACTGCACGCCCGGCGTGGCGTCGCGATCATCGTACAGCACTTCCACGCCCGCCGAGTGAAGTTGCCCGTACAACCGCTCAGCGCATTCGAGCACCGCGGGCTTGCTCCGCTTGAGCGCGTTCAGATGCACCTGCCAAGGCGCCACGGACATGGGCCACTTGGGGCCGTAAGAGTCGCGATGCGTTTCCATCACGGCGCTCATCAGCCGCCCGATCCCGATGCCGTAACAGCCCATGTGCGGCAGACACGCCTTTCCGTTGGCATCGGTAAACGTCATGCCCATCGACTCGGAGTACTTTGTGCCGAGCTGAAAGATGTTGCCCACCTCGATGCCCCGGCGCAGGCGCAACTCACCCTCGCAGGCCGGACATCCTGCCCCTTCCGTGACTACCGCCACGTCGACGCAAACCATGCCAGGCAGGTCGCGTTCAAGATTGAAGTTTTTACAGTGATAGTCGGTTTCGTTCGCGCCGCACACGAGATTGTTCGACTCCGCGACGGTTTTATCCACGATTATCCGACACGACCGGTTATCCAGCCCCATCGCGGTCGCAAAACCCGCCACAGCGCCAACGGAAGCGATTCTCGCCTCGCTTGCGGGAACGGGCAGCGTCCCAATGATCTTGAGCACCTTGGCCTCGCTAACCTCCAGGTCGCCGCGGACCAGAAGAACGACCAGCTTCCCCTCGCTGTCGGATTCATAAAAAACCACTTTCGCGGTCTGTCGCGGTTCGACGCCGAGGAAACCAGCCACCTCTTCGATGGTCTTCATTCCGGGCGTGTGAACCTTTTCCAACGGAAGCGGCGCCGCCGGATACGTCTCGAACCGTCCTTGCGCCACTTCGAGGTTCGCGCGATGCGAGCACGAGTCACATACTGCGATCGTGTCTTCGCCCACGTCGCATAGGAGCTCGAACTCGTGCGCAACGTTTCCGCCCATCATCCCCGTGTCCGACTCGACGCTGACTACGTCGGGCAGCCCCACCCGCGCGAAGATGCGCGCGTATGCCTTATGGCACCGATAATAGAAGCGCTCGAGATCCTCGGCGGCAGCGTGGAACGAGTACGCGTCCTTCATCGTGAACTCGCGCGCGCGGATCAGCCCGCCTCGAGATCGCGGCTCATCGCGAAACTTCGTCTGGATCTGATACACCATGAACGGCAACTGCGCGTGGCTCTTGACCTCGTTTCGGCATAGCGAAACGACGGCTTCCTCATGCGTCATGGCGAGAATCATGCCGTGCCCAGTGCGATCGGTGAAGCGGAGTAATTCGGAACCCACCGATCCATACCGCCCGGTTTCCTCCCACAGTTCCTTGGGCAGAACCACCGGCATTAGGATCTCCTGCCCCCCGATCCGATCCATCTCCTCCCGCACTATCCCCTCAATCTTCCGTACCACCCGCAGACCCGGCGGCAGCAGCGTGTAGATGCCATTCGCGACCTGCCGCGCATATCCTCCGCGCAGCAGAAGCACGTGACTCTCGAGCATCGCCTCCGCGGGCCGCTCCTTGAATCGATTCCCGAGCAATTGGCTAAGACGCATTACCCAAACTCCCCAGAAAGCCAAAGCCAGTCTAAACAACCCCTGAAAGTGATGCAATTCCCCGCCACGTATCAAGAAAAATGCTAAGCGTAGGTCCGATTTCCAAATCGGACATTTTGAGCGCGGGACTCTTACCAAGGGATTCAGCGGAAATCATTCAGAACTGCACAACGAATGGGTCATTTGCGTAACACCGCCTGAACCACAAACGCGAAAAAAGGTGGTCTTCTTCAATCCCCGGCTTGCAGTTTACAGCTTTTTCCTCACCACCGCTCCCACAAGCCCAAGGCTGCCTGCCAGCAGCACGAGGCCCCAAACGCCCGCGACCGGTACCTCTGGATTCCCAATCCAGAACGGGCTGTTCTCCGATGCGGCGACCGCAAAGGCATCGATGTCGCCTCCCGACGCGATGACGTACTGATACTCCTCGATATTGGTGTTGCCGTCTCCGTCGCAATCGCCGCTTGCCGAGAACGGTTCATCTATTCCCTTGCCCGGCTCTCGGACCACCTGAAAATGACTTGGGTCCAAACCATAAATGGCGCAGATAGTCGCGCGCATATCGCTGCTCAATCCTATCGCAGCGGCCGTCCAGCTAAAGGCCACCTCAGGCTTGTCCGCCAACAGCGTGGCAAAGTTCGCTTCGTATACCGACATGACCAGCTCGTGCAATCGATGCTGATGGTTGCAGTAGGCGTCGGCAATCAGCCGCAACTGCCACAAGTCCGGCATCCCGTCTCCATAGGGCGTCGCCGGCCATCCTTCGATATCCCAGTCTTCATAGTCCGGCGACAGTCCCAACGAACCACCCAGCGCCGCCGCCACTGCTTCCCCCTCCGCTCGTATGAGGTCAAACATGGTGCACCCGCTCGTGGCTCCGCACTGGCCCTCATACACGACCGTTACCCACCGCGCTTGCAGTTCGGGAATCTCCCCGCACAACGCCTGTTGACTCAATGGATTCCCGTTCAGGAGCACCGGATCGTCAGGTCCCAAGCCACCGCATGTCACGAGCGGCATAATGTCGGTGATCTGATTGGTTGCCAGGTCAAGATACGAGAGATCAGCCAGACCGGTGAGAGGGCTGAGGTCAGCAATCAGGTTGTCTTTCAATATAAGAGCCGACAACGCTGGCAGGCCTGCGAGCACGCTGATGTCGCTGATCTCGTTGCCCCACAGGTAGAGACACCTCAGGTCGGTTAATGGTGCCAGCGAACTAATATCAACTATTTGGTTAATGTCTAGAAGAAGGGTTGACAGGTTCGTGAGGCCCGACAACGCACCGATGTCATGAATCTCGTTGTCATCAAGAATGAGGGTCTCCAAGGTGATCAGACCCGCCACAGCACTGATGTCGCTGATGCGGTTGCTACAGGCGCCAAACTCACGAAGGTTTGTCAGGCCCGCCACAGGACGAATGTCGCTGATCTGGTTAGCGTCCACACGAAGACTCCAGAGACTTGTTAGCCCTCCCAATACCGTTATGTCACTGATTCGGTTTCCGGCAACGATAAGAAATGTCAGATGGGGCAGCCCTCCCAGCGCGCTGAGGTCATCGACCTGATTAGCATTCAAGTTTAGATCTTGGAGCATGATCAGTCCAGCCAGCACACTGATATCACTGACCTGGTTGACGCTCAAATCAAGAGCCACGAGTCCGGTTAATCCGGTCAGCGCGTTGATGTCGTTGATCTGGTTCCGCTGCAGCCAGAGATACTGCAGATTGGTCAGGCCTGCCAGCGCGCTGATGTGGCTGATATGATTGTCCCCCAAGTTAAGAGAGGTAAGATCAGTGCAGTATTCGAGTCCCCTGAGATCCGTGATGCCACGGCCCTCAGCAACTAGATTCACAAAGCCGATACCGACGAGGTCTGTGTCGAAGATATCGCCCGTCGGCTTGCCTATAGCCTGTCTCACGGCCGCATCAAGGCCGGCGTCCGGGAATACGACGATCTCGGCGTACGCGCTCTCCACGTGGAACAAACACAGGATCAGGAGTGCCGACGGAACGAGAACTGATTGAATCTTCAACATCACATCACCCTCCCCGCTCAACGCGATTTTTCCCGAAATGCCGACAGCGCAATCGCACACCTTCCCTCTTGTTTGCATATCACTCTATCGCGCCGGTCATCACGTGTCAAGATCCCGCCGGGCCGCGACACAACACTTCGGGCTTCATCTGTCAGCATAAGCAGCACGCACAATCCAGGAACCAGAATCGTGCGTGCAACGCCACCGGCTGCAAATGTGGAAGTCGATCCGGAATTGGGCCAAACTGGAGTAGGCGCATGAAATGAAAGCCTCTTTGAAGCTAAATCTCACCGTCATTGACCGGCTGCTGGTGAAGCAGTATGGCGATCCCAAGCCTTGGCGCGAGAACCC
>Ga0315274_10004668_pt1 | contig 20094 bp, 20 predicted proteins | sample YL17G02_20_MG_FD_203700 | JGI IMG/M metagenome (GOLD analysis project Ga0315274, IMG submission 203700) | Sediment microbial communities from Yellowstone Lake, YNP, Wyoming, USA - YL17G02_20 | ecosystem: Environmental > Aquatic > Freshwater > Lake > Sediment | place: USA: Wyoming | collected... | reverse complement strand
ATGAAAGATCAAAGGATATGCAAAGTTGTTTTCAACCCTTTGTATCCATTGATAAACCGTATCATAACTGCATTTAGAGCACTTTTGAAACCTTATGGTATCATTGTTTCATTGGACGAAATTTTGGATTAAAAATAAATTATTACAATTAAGAATAGAACGCAGATTTTATATAAAAGGTAAAGGGTTCTCATCATAAGGGGAGAAATGAGAATTAATGAGCAAATATGAACGATTGGCAAGGATGTTAAAGATAATAACCCTTGTGAAAGCCAACCCAAGGCTGAGCCGTGCTGAATTGGCTCGTTTGTGCGAAGTGGATTCCGTGCGTACGATCCAGAGGGACGTAAACAGCCTGGCACTTGCGGATATTCCCATTTTCTGGTCTGGAGAAGGTTATGAGATCATGCCTAACTTTTTCCTTCCACCAATGGCTTTGAGTGTCGAAGAGGCATTTTCACTGGTGTTGAGTGCAAAGGCTTACAGTGAGGGGGAAGGACAATTCCACCAAAGCACGCTTGAGTCCGCTATATCCAAAATAATCACAACTTTACCAGAACGGGCTAAGGAATTACTTGAAACCGGCTCAAGCAAGATCAGCGTAGAAAGCAGAAAGGTATCTGATACGGGAGGGTTAGTTGGTAAGCTGTATCAGGCGATACTTGATACAAAACAGCTTCGCATTACCTACTACTCGTATAGCAGCAATAAAGTTTCGGAACGTGTGGTAAACCCTTACGCACTGACTTTTCGCAGGCGATCGTGGTATCTCATCGGATACTGCCATTCCAGACACAAGGTTCTGATGTTCCGAACAAGCCGAATAAAAGCGATAAAGTTTACCGGAGAGATGTTCCGACCGCCACAGAATTTTTCAGTGGATGACTACATGGGTAAAAGCTGGCAGGTGATGACTGGCACGGAAACCAAAGTCGTTATTTGGTTCAATGCTGAAATTGCCCCGCTTATCAAAGAAGTTGACTGGCATCCGACTCAGCAAATCATGGATCTACAAGATGGCTCGATACTCTTTACTGTTACTGTTGCTGGAACGATGGAGATCACGCTCTGGATTCTGGGCTACGGTGATAAGGCAGAAGTTTTATATCCAGAAAGCCTTAGAGACGAGATGAAGGAAGTGGCGGAAAGGCTTTATCAGCGTTACAAAACGAGCAAAGCAACTGACTCAGAAGTTTTGAATAAAGTCAGCGAGATAGTAGGATAATTGTGTTTATCCTTGAACTATCGAAACGGTTCTGTTAAAATTCGCTGAATCCATAAGGGTTTGAATTTTATGATGAAATTAAATACTAACAATCAGGATGGGTGATTATGAAAATATTATCGCAGGTGGAACTATCAGATGAGGAAATAGTACGTCTAAAATCAGCACTCCCAGGGCTAGAAGTTGTTGTCGCACCGGGTGAGGAGCAGGAACTGAAGGAAGTCGCTGACACAGGCATTTTCTTTGGCAGGATACCTCGATCTGTCTTTATAGCAGGAAAGAAGCTAAAATGGGTGCAGGTTTTTGGTGCAGGTGTCGAAACTCTGTTTTTTCCTGAAATGACGCAAAGCGACGTTATCTTGTGCAACACAAGCGGGGCATACAACCAAACGATGGCTGATCAGGCTTTTGCGCTGATACTCGGTATCAGCAGAGGCGTTGCTACGTCTGAAAGAAATCGTCCCAAGAGGATCTGGGGGCGCACAACAATGCTTCGTCAGTTGGGAGGACAGACTCTCGGCATCATCGGATTAGGAAACATCGGCGGGGAGATTGCAAGAAGAGGTAAGGCTTTTGGTATGAAGGTGATAGCCGCTGACATCAAAGATATGGTATGTCCTGACTTTGTTGATCAGCTTTGTAAACTTGATGATCTGGATGAAATTCTGAAAAATGCAGACTATCTGGTACTTATCGTTCCATTGACAGATAGAACAAAAGGGATGATCGGTGCTAAAGAGATAAGTAAGATGAAACCGACTGCCCATCTCATAAACGTTGGCAGAGGGTCACTCGTTGATGAATCTGCACTGATAAACGCTCTGAAAACAGGCATTATAGCAGGGGCTGGAATGGACGTTTTTGAAAAAGAGCCGCTTCCTCCCGACAGCGAACTATGGGACATGGAGAACGTTGTAATGACTCCGCACATAGGCGGACTGTCACCAGAGACGAGAGCAATATCGTTTGAGATATTCTTTGAAAATTTCAAGAGATTCGTCAAAGGTGAACCGCTCAGGAATGTTATTGACAAACAAAGACAGTTTTGAGGTGAAAAGATTTGGAATTAAAGGAATTAATCATAAACGAGATTGAAAGGATTCCTGAAGAATATCTTTCCGAGATATTGGATTTTATCCGCTCTTTAGAGGTAAAAGTATTAACAGAAGGGATAGAAACAGCAATCGCAAGCGAAACTTCTCTTAAAAAAGATTGGTTAAGAGTTGAGGAGGATGAAGCTTGGCAAGATTTACAGGAGTCGAGAAATGGCAAAAGTCTATAGAGTTGGGATCATCGGTTGCGGCGGTATCTCAAGAGCGCATACTGGAGGATACCTTGAAATACCTGATACTAAGATTGTTGCTGTCGCTGATGTAAACGAGGAACAATCAAAGAAATTCTGTCAGGATTATGGTGTTGAAAAATCATATACCGATTACGTTAAGATGCTGGAAAACGAAAACCTTGACATTGTGAGTATATGCACGTGGCCGCCTTTGCACTGTGAGATGACTGTTAAGTCTGCGGAATACGGCGTCAAAGGCATACTCTGTGAAAAGCCTATGGCACTAAACCTCAAAGAAGCCGATAAAATGATAGATGCGTGCGATAAGTCCAAAACCGTCTTGGTTATCGGGCATCAGAGAAGGTTCGAGGCACAGTACGTTAAAGCCAAAGAGCTTATTACGTCAGGTGCAATCGGCGACCTGATAATGATACGCAATATCTGTCGTGGTGATCTTCTGAGTGATGGAACTCATAACATTGATCTCATCAGATTCTATGCGGATGATTCCCCCATCGAATGGGTCATAGGTCAGGCAGATGCACGACAGAAAAAAACAAGGTATGGTCACGATGTAGAGGATTCCTCAATAGCGTATATGCTCTTTAAAAGCGGTGTCCGTGCCTTTATGGAAACTGGCTTGGTTACTCCAGCTACTTATCAACAGGCTTATATTGATGGTACAGAGGGAAGGATAGACGTTAATGTTGCTGATCAAGCCACTGTCAGAGTGAAGGGAAAGGGCGATGCTGAATGGCGTATCCCTGAACTGAAACGAGAGAATCCCTTTAAGCTGGAAATAGATGCAATGCTTGAAAGTATCGAAACGGGGAAAGAGCATATCCTTAATGGAAGGCAGGGACGTGCGAATCTGGAGGTGCTTATGGCTGTGTTTGAGTCGTCACGACGTCAGGCAGTGATCAACCTTCCGTTGATTTAATTAAGTCGAATGAGCGGCGGAATCATATATGGAGGTAATTACAATGAAATCTTTAAGACTTATTTTTCTGGTTTCCTGCGTTTCTTTTGTTATTGCGAGTGTTAGTTTTTCGGGAGAGGTTGACAATATGGTGCTGAATCCATCTTTCGAGGATGGGACAGTAAACTGGCAACTCCTTGTTACTGCACCTGCCGCCGCAAAATGGGAAACTGAAAAAGATGGTGTTGTAGGTGATCTCCTGCACGTAACTATCACTGCTGTCAGTGGAACAAGCTGGCACGTAGAAATTCATCAACCGGGGATGGCATTCAAAGCGGGACAGGAATATACTTTTAATTTTTGGGCTAAAACAGTAGATGGGGAGACCAGAGTTATCCAACCCGGTATGGAGGGACTTGGCGCATCCGATTGGTGGCAAGATACAAATATCAATGGCGAATGGGCAGAATTTACTAAGACGTGGGTTCAGTCATTGGCAGGTAGTGCAACCATCCATTTTGCTCTGGCACAGACTAAAGGAGGTATATTGCTTGATCAGGTGCGTCTATACGAAGGTAAATACCAGAAGGAAGATCTGGAAAATCTAGGAACGGTAAAAGCTGTTGAATTCAGTAATAAACTAGCAACTACATGGAGTAACATCAAAAAGTCAGATTGATTAAAATGTGACTGCTGTTAATTCTCATGGAAAACTCGCTCAAACTTGGGGTTCATTGAAAAAGTAACCATAAAGTATATGATAAGTATATAACATAAATAATAAGGGGTGGATGAAAAAAATTCACCCTTTATTGATTTTATATTGTAGTATAAACTGACTTGTGAAAGACTATATATGCCTCAAAAAGATAGACTAATCAATACTATCGGCAAGCAGTTCAGCTTGCTTATAAAGCCCACCTCTGCGGATTGCAATCTTGGCTGCGGATACTGCTTTTATCATCAGCGTTCTACCGATCCCTATAAATCTAATCCTATGCACAGAATGAGCGATGACGTTTTGGTTTCTCTAGTCTCGCAATATCTCAGCATTGCAGGCCAATATAGTGCATTTAGCTGGCAGGGCGGTGAGCCTTTGCTGATGGGGATCGAGTTCTTCAAAAAAGTAGTGGAGTTCCAGCAAATGTATGGATACTCCGGTCAATACGTGGGAAACAGCCTTCAGACAAACGCTATCCTTATAACTCCTGATCTGGCAAAACTATTTCATAATTATAACTTTCTTCTAGGCATCAGCCTTGATGGCCCCAAAGAATATCACGATCATTACCGTAAAAATTCTGGTGGAAATGGCACTTTTAACAAAGTCATAGAAAGTATAAATATACTCAGAGAGCATAAAGTTGAATTCAATATTCTCTCCGTAGTTAATAATCTAACAGCCAAAAAACCTGATGAAATATATCGCTTTTTTGTGGAAAATAAATTCAACTTCCTTCAATTCATCCCCGCCGTAGATTTCGATAAGGAGATAGGTCAACTCACAGATTACTCGGTTAAAGCAAAAGATTACGGTGATTTCCTGTGCAGATTATTTGATCTGTGGTATAACAACGGAAATCCCATCATCTCCATAAGGACATTCGACAATATTGCAACTATATACGCTGGCATAAAGTCTGAGGCATGTGTTTACATGAAAGAGTGTGGTAATTACGCTGTTATTGAATATAATGGAGACGTCTACCCTTGCGATTTTTTCGTTGAAGAACCACTTTTACTAGGGAATTTAATGGAAACATCTCTTAAAGATATAGTCACTGGAGAAAAAATGCAGGCTTTCAGCAGGCAAAAATGCAATGGTTCAACTCAGGCTTGTCAGGATTGCCGATGGGAGTATATATGCCACTGCGGTTGTCAGCACTATCGCTTTAATGGCGGGATGGATTATCTTTGTGAGGCTTACCAGCAGCTTTTTGCTTATACCGAAAGTCGCTTTAAGATTCTGGCTGAGATGCTTAAAAGACAAATAGCTCACCAAAATCAGCAGATGGCTTCAGCAAAACAAACCGAAGTTCCCCCAAGAGTAGTTGGGCGTAACGATCCCTGTCCCTGTGGAAGTGGAAAGAAGTATAAGAAGTGCTGCATGTTAAAGTAAAATCACATTGACTTACCTTTCATCTTACCAAATTTACGACTTGTGCTAGTTTGGTTTGTAGTAGTTCGATTTATCGAACTTTTATAAAAACGCTCAATGAATTGAGCTACTACAAACTGGATTTATTCCTTAATTTACAAGAATTACCACAAGTCGTCAAATTTAGCTTTTGCAATTGAAAAATTATTATTCTTGATCTTATTTAGGAAATATGACATAATAATACAAAATCACCATACAAGTAGGAATTTTTTTCATAAGAGTAATCGTTAAAAAATACATAAAACGTATTGAAAACAACCCCCTAACCCCCTTTGATAAGGGGGAATAAGTCAAGTCATCATCAAATTCCCCCTTAAAAAAGGGGGACACAGGGGGGTTGTGAAAAACGTTAAATCACTATGTCAAAATGGCATTTTTAAGCGATTACATAAGAGGAATGTGGCTTGATTATACAGTTTAATAATATATCAGTTTCTTATGGTGACGTGCTGGCACTTGACGACCTTTCCCTGCAAATAGAGGGCGGTGCTGTCGGGCTTCTTGGACCAAACGGTGCAGGAAAAACCACTCTAATCAAAACTATTCTTGGACTTCTATCCCCAAAGAGTGGTTCCGCCGAAGTAATGGGAATGGACGTCGCAACTCACAAACTAGATATACGCCAGCAGATCGGTTACGTTCCTGAAAGTGATTGTTACATCACCGGTATGAGTGGTGTCAACTTCGTAGCTTACATGGGTAAACTATGCGGCATGCCCCGAAAAGATGCGATACAACGAGCCCACGAAATACTGCAGTACGTCAGAATGGAAGAAGAAAGATACAGACCCATAGAAACCTACTCTTTAGGAATGAAGCAAAAAGTAAAGCTGGCACAAGCGCTGATGCACGATCCAAAACTACTTCTCCTTGACGAGCCAACCACTGGCATGGACCCCAAAGGCCGTCAGGAAATGCTTGACTTTGTCAAAGACATTTCATCAGAGAAAAATATTAATGTTATACTTTCCTCTCATCTCTTACCCGACATCGAATATACCTGTCAAAACGTGATCGTCCTGCGTGAAGGAAAACTCATAGTCAAGGGTAACATCGAGGAGCTTAAATCCACTCATGGCAAAATGTTTGAAGTCAGGATTAAGGGAGACAAGCAAGTCTTTGTTTCAGCACTGGAAGCCAATAATATTGACTGCCGTGAGTTTGAGAGGGGAATACTCAGGCTATCCCTGCTTGATAACACAGACCCACAAATCCTGTTTAAAATAGCCTTCGATAATGGAATTCAGATCAGACAGCTTGTGCCAACCCGATATTCACTTGAGGACGTTTTCACACAGGCTGTCGGAGGTTAAAAATGCCGATTCATGATCTAAGCTATCGTCACTGGGAAGGAAAATTAAAGTCACATTCATTCAGATGGTGGGCGATCACCTACGAAAATCTGAAGGTTGTGTTAAGGCGTAAGTTATTTATAATACTTATCCTCGTCCCTGCGGTCATACAGTTTTTTGTTTTTGGTGGACTGATATACGGCGTTAATACTTATGGATTCTTCAGCAATCTGTCTTTGATAACACCTGAGTTTTTCTTTCGGTTTTGCTTTCAGCAGACATTTTTCATTTTATTGATATGTGTATTTGGCGGATCAGGTCTAATATCGAATGATCTTAAAAGTAATGCCCTCCAGTTATATCTCTCTAAGCCATTAACACGTTTGGACTATGCCGTCGGAAAGATAGCAACAATATTCATCATGTTGGAGTGTATAACACTGGTTCCGGGCATTCTTTTATTCCTTGAACACTCAGTTCTTTCGCAGGATACGACCTTTATTCGTGAGCAATACTGGATAATTGGTTCGATATTTCTTTATTCGCTGATATTGAGCATACCGATCACGTTTTTGACGTTAGCTCTATCATCCATAACAAAGAACAATCGTTTTGCGGCTATCATACTCATAACTATTGTCTTTGGTACAACAGTTTTGAATGGAATGTTGTGGGTGATATTCAGGGCAAGGTGGACACATTTCATCTCATACTGGAACAATATAGAAATGCTCGGAAGAGAACTATTTGGTATATCCAAAAGTTCGACAGACTGGCAGTGGGCAACTCCAATAATACTGATCTTAACTTTAGTCTGTGTATGGATTATGTATAGAAAAATCAAGGGGATAGAGATAGTCACATGACACCAATAATTGAATCAACTAGCTTGTGTAAATGGTACAGTCAGGTGATGGCAGTCAACGATATATCTATCTCTGTTGGCTCCGGTGTGACAGGTTTACTCGGTCCAAACGGCGCAGGAAAATCTACTCTACTGAAACTGATGGTGGGGTTGCTCAAGCCAGATAAAGGTGAAATAAAGGTTTTCGGAGAACGTGTCTGGAATAATAATCAAATTAACCAAAGGATCGGTTTCTGTCCTGATCTTGATGCTTTCTATGAGACCATGACTGGTTTTCAGTTCGTCATCAGCCTTGCAATGCTCAGTGGTTATTCAAAAACAGAGGCAGATGAACGGACAATGGAAGTTTTGAGAACCGTTGACATGTTAGACAATAAAGATAAAAAAATCGGTGCATATAGCAAGGGAATGAAACAGCGTGTTAAACTCGCTCAATCGCTTATACATGACCCTGAATTGCTTCTTCTGGACGAACCATTGAATGGTATGGATCCCATTGGCAGACATAATACGATTAAGCTTGTTGAGCAGTTGAACCAGAGAGGAAAAACAATAATTGTCTCAAGCCACATCCTGCACGAGATCGAAGCAATGACAGACAACATACTCCTGATCAACAACGGCAGGATACTGGCAGAGGGAAACGTTCACGAGATAAGAGAGCTTATAGACAAGCATCCTCATAACGTCTACATTAACTGTGACAAGCCGCGCCTGTTAGCGTCAATTCTGGTTCAATATGACGATGTAGTTAGTACAAATCTGAGCAAAGAAGATGGTGGATTGATAGTTGAGACAGTGAAACCTGACGAGCTTTACTCACGTCTGCCCGGTATCATTCTGGAAAACGACATTAAGGTTGAGAATCTTCATTCCCCTGATGACAACTTGCAGGCAGTATTCAAGTATCTTGTAGGTTAGTCTACAAATGTAGAAAGGCTATAACATGGTGGAAACTGATCAAAACAGACAAAGCGATTTCAAAAGCACCGCTTTAAGATCCTTTAAAGTCATATTTAGTATAACGTTTAACCAGACAATAAAGAGTAAAAAGACCATATTTATGCTGATACTGGCATTTTTACCAGTTTTCCTTACGCTGTATTACAGGATTGCACAGCCAGAACATATCGTTCCACCGCATCTAGTCCTGTTCCACGTCATGATATTCTTCTTGCTTTTCGTATCAATTCTTATTGCCTTATTTTATGGTAACGCCATGATCGGTGACGAAGTAGATAACAAGACTATAATATACTACTTCATACGTCCTGTGCAAAAGTATATGATTATAATAGGGAAATTCGTTGCATACCTTGCTGGCGTATTTCTTATTATAATCCCACCTATGCTGATCAGTTTTCTGATTATCTCAAGTGACAGTCAGATGTCAACAGATTTTGCCAGCACAGTAGACACGTTTGCAAGACAGCTTGGAGTAGTTATGCTTGGTTTGACCGTTTACGGTTCGATCTTCATGTTCTTTGGGGCCCGTCTCAAGCATCCGATAATAATTGGGTTGCTATTAGCCTTTGGATGGGAAAAGATAATGTTGATAGTTCCGGGTTTAATCAGGAAGTTTTCAGTTGCTCACTATCTGGTATCAGCCTTTCCTATTGATCCATCAATGCAAACCGCTTTAGAAGATGTTTCCAAAGGCTCAACTTCTAGCCCGATAACCTCAATAATTATGATAGCCATTATCACTGTTGTCTTTCTGGGATTATCCATACATGCGATGTACAACAAAGAATATAAGTTTGAGTGAACTGGATGCTGGATCCAGAGGATTTACCATGAACCACAGAGAATCTTTTCGTGCAATGATGAATTTTGAAAAACCAGAGCATCTATGCCAATTCGAGTGGGGTTATTGGTGGGAGACGATTGACCGCTGGCGCAGTGAGGGTTTACCTCCAGACGCTCAACCATGGGATGATTGCGGAATAAGTCATTATTTCCGTCCCCCAATAGTTTGCGGCATCCTCCCACCTTTTGAATATAAGGTGTTTGAAGAAGATGAAACCAGTCGTGTGGTTCAAACAGGCGCAGGGATAATCTGCCGTGAGAGCAAGATCGGCTCAAGGCTTCCACAATTCATCAAGCATCCAGTATCAAACAGAGACGATTTTGAAGCCATAAAAGAACGCCTCGATCCCAAAACACCGGGACGTTATCCAGACAATTGGGACGAATGGGCTAAAGGGGCAGATGATTTTCCGCACATTCTTTGTCTCGGCAATGCAGAAAATGGGTTCTTCGGCTGGCTTCGTGAATTGATGGGTCTTGAAGGGCTTTTGATGGCTTACGTAGAGCAACCAGAATTTGTTCACGAAATCTGCCGCTATCATGTGACGTACCTCAAGGAACTATTTGAAAGGGCTTTACGTGACGTAAAATTCGACTTCGTTTTCATGTGGGAGGATATGTCATACAAGAACGGTCCATTGATCTCACCTGAGTTTATACGTACGTTTATGCTTCCATACTACAAAGAGATAATGGATTTCTATAAGCAGATGGGTGCGATGTGGGTGACAGTTGACAGCGACGGAGACGTATCAAAGCTGATCCCGTTATTCATAGAAGCTGGCATAGACGGCATGTTACCGTTTGAGGTAGCCGCAGGGATGGACATTCGAGAAATACGGAAAGCATACCCAAAATTCAGGATACTCGGTGGAATTGACAAGCGTGAGATCGCCAAAGGACCAGAAGCCATTGATCGAGAACTTGAATCCAAACTCCCCTTCATGTTCAGTCACGGTGGATACGTTCCGGGGATGGATCATCACGTTCCTCCGGAAGTATCTTATGACAATTTCAAATATTACCTGACCCGATGTCGTGAAATATATCAATCTCAGTTTTAGCAATACCAAATGAAAAGATTTAATACTGTGTTCTGATACCAGCCCAGGTTAATAGTAGTTTGTTAAAAGACTGCACATCAGCCAGACCTAACATATCTCTCTTGATCTCTTCTTCTGTTAATACCTTGCTGTATATTGCGACATCATCTATAAGACCATTAAAGAATCTGGGATCAGGTCCGGCTACCTGTCCTCCTATTGTTAGGCTTTTCTGCGACTTACGATTTATTCCCTTACCAGTCTGCGGGCCACTCGAATCTAATTTCCCGTTAATATATATCTGGTGCATATTATCAGCAGAATTCCAGGTAACAGCTATATGATTCCATTTATTTTCTTCAATTGGTTTACTTCCTGTGAAACCTTGTTCTCCTGTGGCACCGTCAGCTACAGCAACAAGAGCTTTATCCTCTGAAAGAAACAATCCGTAATGATCGTCTTGGGCAGAATATGCCCACTTTGCAACCGGTGCTTTTATACCAGCGAGTTCTTTGGGATATAACCATACTTCTATGGTAAGCCCAATAAACTGTTGATTCAGGCTTTCTCCGTTTCCACAATCCAGATAACCTTTTCCGCTAACCGATAATGCAGAACCGAATTTGCCTTCTTTTACAATTTTAGCGTCATCTTTCAAGGCCCCTGCATTACCATTTCCGCTTTTGTCGTCTACCACGTTTCCTGATACACCATCAAAAGACATATAAAATATCAAATTCTGATCTTTGGCGTTAGCTTTTTCAATAGCAGAAAAACACATAAACAAAGTCGAAAATATGAAAACAAACAAGATACACCTTGTTCGCATCTTCTAATCCTCCTTGAAAACCTAGCGTAAATACCAGTAAATATTTCTTTTACTGTATTCAGTAAGCTTTAGACATTGATTTATCTAAACCTATCCTCTTTATCGAGACATTTTATCATCTATCTTTGATAAATTCAAGCACAAGCCTTGCTGTTCTCTCAACGGCACCGGGTTCTCCCATCTGTTTAAGCACCTTTGCCAATTCATCTTTCTGACTTGTCAATTCATCAGGATTCTTTAATATTCTGATTGCTATTGCAGATATATTTTCGGCAGATGCCTTATCCTGAAGTAACTCAGGAACTATCATCTTCCCGGCGATGATATTCGGCAAGGCTGTGGATTTAACATCAGGATTAACCAACCTACTTATCACCATAAACGAAATGCCTGATACCTTGTATATAACAATCATAGGGGTAAGCATAAACGCCGCTTCAAGTGTCGCAGTTCCCGAAGCCATGATTATAAGGTTAGTTATATTCATCATGTTATAAACGTCAGTGCTGTCAATGATCGTAACAGGTGGGTCTGTCAGATCAGGGATTATATCACGAGGGATCGTTTGGGCTACTGGCAGGATAAACTGACAATCAGGTATTTCAACCCCGATCATTCGAGCGGAATCTATCATAACTTGCAGAAGTTTTTTTATCTCTTTCCTTCTACTACCGGGCATAAGACCAATGATGGGTTTATTAGAATCAAGTCCGAACTTTCCGTAAGCTTCTGCTTTACTCAGGGATGGTTTTGTAATATCCAGCAAAGGATGCCCAACGTAATGGACGTTAGCCCCAGCTTCTTTATAGACTTTTGCTTCAAATGGAAATATGGATGCTATTGCAGAGGTATATTTAGCAAGAATGTAAGCTCTTTTTTTGCGCCATGCCCAGGCTTTTGGTGGGATGTAATATATAACAGGAACTTTTCGGCTGTGTGCGAAGGGAAGCAAACGTATGTTGAAGTCAGGAAAGTCAACTAACACTATTACATCAGGTTTACGCTGATCAATAAGTGATTTAAGCCCTTTTAACCTGCTTAGGACAATCGGAAGTTTGCCCAGAACCTCTGTAATGCCCATGACTGACAGATCAGATATATCATAGTCAATCTGCACGCCAGCCTGAACCATCAGTTTCCCGCCCATACCGAACAGTGTGAGCGATGGGCAAAGCTCTTTGAGTTTCTCTGCAAGGTGTGCGCAGTGCAGATCGCCAGATGCCTCTCCTGCAACCATCATTACTTTTGGATCATTCATAGTAGATATTGGATGTAGGTAGCCGAAGGCTTTAGCCTGCGGAAACGCACCCTAAAGGGATGCGGCTACCAATGTCATATTTGAATCAAGAATTGGTATAACATCTAAATACTACACAACTACCAGAGAGAGTTTTGATTCATTTGCTTTTTGAATAGTAAGTTCTGGCTCTACAAGGAAAACTTTTCCATGTTCGATAGCTAGAACGGATGCACTGGATTCTATAAGAACGTCAATGGTGTTTGGGCCTACAGTAGGAACATCAAATCGAAAGTCCTGATCAAATTTTGAGGCTTTAGCGACTACTGCTCCGCCATCACACAGCTTTCCCCCACGTCGGATAGTTTCGTCAGTGCCTTCTATGGCTTCAACTGCCAGCACTATCTGACCTTTGATAACTACTATCTGACCGATACCCAGTTCAGAGACTTTCCTTGCCAGAGATATGCCATATTCCACGTCAAGCAACTGTGAGCTTGAAGGCTTGTGTTTAGTTAAGATACCCTTATCTGGAAGAAGATTACCAAGATATAAGCGCTGATCAATTATTCTGAGTTCCGATGATTCAAGCTCCTCTGCGACAGCCGCAAATATCGAGGCATCGCTTCTGTCTTTAAGCCTGCTTAGTATCTTTATAGCTTTTGTATCGAAATGCAAGGGATTAAAGAGTATATCCTTAGATATATTTCCGATTATAGAAATCTCCCTAATGCCAGATTCTATCATAGTATTGATTATCTTTTTAACCTGCCCAATACTGAATTGATAGAATTCTGATGCTAGGGTTTTCAAAGATTCGTCAACATCTTTAGTGATGCTGATGACAAGTACCTGTTTGCCTGCATCTCTTAATTGTTGAGTCAGGATCACTGGTAAATTGCCTGAGCCTGCTATCACGCCAATCTTCAAACGCCAATTCCTCTTTCGCTGGACTCAATAAAACTCAACAAATGCTTAATCTCATCGCACATTTCCACTTCTTCCTGCACTTTTTTTATCGCTTGGATTCTGTTGAGTTTTGATCGGAACAGTATTTTAAATGCTCTTTTGAGCAGAATACGCTTTTCTGGAGATATGCTATTTCTTACCAATCCAACAGTATTCAAACAGCGAACTCTTGCCGGGTATCCGTCAGCAATTGTATAAGGAGGAACGTCCTGAACTATCTTTGCGCATGCGCCTGCAAAACCTAGAGTTCCCACTCTAACGAACTGATGTATAGATGACTGCGCCCCTACAATAGCTTTATCCTCAATGATCACATGCCCGCCAAGAGTCGCAAAGCTGGCAAGGATCGTCCTGTTTCCTATTGTGCAGTCATGAGCAATATGCACATAAGCCATCAGAAGATTGTCATTTCCTATTTCGGTAGATGCTTCTGCTGCTGTCGCTCTTGCGATGGACGTAAATTCGTGGATAGCGTTTCTGTCACCTATAATGACGTAACTTCTGCTTCCCGGCTTATGTTTGAGATCCTTGGGTTCACTACCTATGACAACGCTTTCGTAAATATGGCAATCTTCCCCAATAGTAGACCACTTTTTAATATGCACGTAAGGCCCAATTTCAGTTCTGTTTCCGATCTTCACTTCATCATCAATTATGCTATATGGTCCAACCTCAACGTCCTCACCCAATATTGCTCCTGGATGAACTATAGCCGTTTCATGAATTTTCATGTTTTACCTCTTTTGCACGTACAAACGATTAATACAATAGATTTAAGGTGCCATTGATGAGCGTTTACTATTTAAGAGGCTATTGTAAACTCAGCCTCAGTTACTAACTGGGCATCAACGAAAATCTGTCCATTGAATTTTGACAGTCCACCTTTTTTTCGCTCAAGCTTAACTTCCAGTCTTAGTTGATCTCCCGGCACAACGGGACGACGGAACTTAACGTTCTCGATTGCTCTGAAAAAACCTAAGGAACTATCATCTTTCTTGCTGTGCAACAGCAAGATGCCCGCAAGTTGCCCAAGTGCTTCAATCTGAAGTACACCCGGCATTATAGGCTGTTGCGGAAAGTGTCCCTGAAAAAACTCCTCATTAGCTGTCACATTTTTTATTCCAACAGCCTTATCTTCCTCTAATTCAATGACCCGATCAAGCATGAGAAATGGATAGCGATGCGGCAGTATGCGCCTTATTTCATTTATATCCAATGGTAGTGTAGTTACAGTGTTGCTCATTCTAAGGTTCCTTTGATGCAATTCAGATACTTTACGCACGAGCTTTACGTTAAGCTCATGACCAGACCTGATTGCCGTGATATGCACGTTTGGAATATTACCAAGAAGATAAAGATCACCTATAAGATCAAGGATTTTATGCCTTGCCATCTCGTTTTCTAATCTCGATGGCTGGTCAGGCTTTCCATCATCTTTAATCACAACCACATTCTCATTACTTCCACCTTTGCCTAACCCTCTTGACTTCAAAAGCTCAATTTCACTCTGAAAACAAAACGTTCTGGCAGGTGCGATTTCTTTTACGAATGATTCTTCATCAAATTCCACTGAAGTCATTTGCATTGTTTCAACAGGATTGTCTTGTTTAAAGACGTAAGTGATTTTGCATTTATCAGCAGGAGTTATCAACAGTTCCTTGTCTTTATCACTAATTGAAACAGTTTCAGTAATCTGAATTTCCTGTCGGGGAACGTTCTGCTCTACAATACCTGCGCTTTGCAAAACTCTAACAAAGGGAAGTGCGCTCCCATCCATTGCTGGAGGTTCAGGAGTATCCGACTCTATAATTACATTATCAATACGAAGACCAGCCAGAGCCGCCATAACATGCTCAATCGTGTGCATATTAACCTCTTGACTGCCTATACTCGTCTGTCGAGCAAATCCAGTGATTGTATTATCTGAATATGCTTTGATTTGTGGTCTTTCAGCAAGATCAATGCGAATGAAAATTATTCCGGAGTCGGGAGCCGCTGGCATAAATTTCAGATGAGAATCCAGTCCCAAATGCAGGCTAACCCCTGAAATCGTAACTTCTTTTGCGATTGTCCTTTGAGAATTCATTGTTCCTCCAGATCACGTTCTCGTCTAAGTGCCTTGATACTTTCTTTTAGCACTTAGAAAGTCATTATAGTTTTGCGTGAAGTAATGAGTTCCGTCGTTCTTTGAAACAAAATATAAGTAATCATTATTTGAGGGATTGATCGCCGCAATGATTGATTTAATCCCCGGGTTACATATCGGTCCGGGGGGAAGTCCTTTATACACGTAAGTATTATAACGAAGGCTGGTATTTCTCAAGTCATCATAAGTCAACTCTCTATTCGGATAACCCAATCCATATAGCACTGTAGGACATGACTCTAGCTTCATATTTATTTTCAACCGATTATGAAAAACCGCTGACACTATGGGTCTTTCTTCCCCTACCTTCGCTTCTTTTTCAATGATAGAAGCCAGCGATATGATTTCATTAAGGGAAAGGTTGACGTTAGATGGCTTTTGCTTTACCACAGGTAATACTTCCTTCACAAATTGGTTCAGCATTATCTCTATGGCTTCATGCTCTGATATGCCACGTGGGAACATATAGGTATTAGGAAAAAGATAACCTTCAAGGTTACTTGAGCTTATTCCGTATTTTGTGCGCCAGGAAGAATCGTTTGCTGTTTCAAGGAATTTGGTTGACGTACCAAATCCTGCTTCACCCCACATTCTGGCGATCTCAGGTATTGTTAATCCCTCTGGTATGGTAAATTTATAAAGAATGCTTTCACCAGAAACAAGCTTTTTGATTATCTCTGGCACACTCATACCTGTATTTATGGCGTAATCACCGACTTTCAAGGATCGGCTTGTTCCACTCATTATGCCAGTTAACTGGAAGATAAACGGACTTTTGATAAATCTCTTCTCTGCTAGCAATGCGCCTACTTTTAATATATTCGTGCCCGGGCTTATACGGATTACTTCCTCTGTTATGGGATTTCCTCCGACCGGAGAAAGCAATTGAGAAATGCAGGAATAAAAAATCAATATGCCAAACGTATACAAAATAATCAGTGTTGTTATAGTCTTAGCCCGTGATAACTTAGACTTTAGGCAAAAGAGCATCGGGCGAAGACTGTTCTGTGAGCTTGCATCGTTAATATTAAAAAAAACCTTAAATAATTGGGCTATATTTTTCTTATGATGCCCAAAATCTATGTTACCCATGGCTATCCAGATACCCTTGAAGTATAAGTATTGCTGAAAGTTTATCCGCAACCTGTTTCCTTTTTTTTCGGCTTACGTCTGCTTTTATCAGGACTTTATTAGCAGAAACAGTTGTTAATCGTTCATCCCACGTAACGATAGGAACATCCACAGCCTTTTGAAGCGATTCGATGAAAGCTAGTACTTTCTGAGCCTGTATACCGATTTCCCCGCTTAAAGTTTTCGGTAGACCAGCCACAACCTTATCTGTTTCATATTCATTTATCAGGTTTTTAATCGTTTCCACGTCTTTTTTTAGGCTTACCCGTCTGATAGAATCCAATCCCTGAGCTATTATTCTCGAAGGATCGCTAACTGCTACACCTATCAAGACGTCCCCAATATCTAATCCCAGTATTCTCACAGCTAATCCTGTTCTCTGTTATCTGTCACTTTTGGTTCACTTTTTCTTCTAAACAATATATCTATTAAGCTTTTTCGCTTTGGTTCATAAGGCAATGGTTCATCTTTATCGAAGTCCTCACCCATAACAACTCGACGAGGAACTAAGTTAAACATATCTGAAGCCTTCTCTAATCCAACTAATGTTCCAACCACGGGGAATGCCTTAGACATTGGAGAAGACGTGATTGAGTGCATATCCGAGGCTACCAGATGCACTAAATTATGTTGTAAAAGTATTCTGGCTGTCTCCTGAATAGTTTTTCCATAATAGCCCAATACGCTACCAGTATTAAGTTGAGCGATACACCCTTTTAACAAATAATTCAAAAGAATATTCGGGTTTTTGGCAATAGCCATATTGCGCTCAGGATGTGCTATCACAGGAATTATACCACGATCCATCAAAGCAAGGATAACAGTTTCAGCATAAAACGGGATGTTGTGCATTGGCAATTCAGTCAGTATGTATCTTCCGTTTTTATTTATCGTAAGTTCAACAAGCCTATCATCCTGTTCATATATTTCAGGTAATAAATAACACTCATATCCAGGTTTAATTTGTATGTCAATGTTATTTTTCGTGGCTGCATTTTGCAGATCATTAACGAGTTGATCTCGCACAGTTACTTCAACATTAAATGGCCCCCAGAATCGGTGCGGGGTAGCGACTATAATCTCAACACCCGCTTTTGAAGCATTTCTGAGCATACCCAGAGAATCTTCGATCCTCTTGGGCCCATCATCAACGTCTGGAAGAACGTGGCAATGGATGTCTACCATCAGTTACTAACTCACTTTTATTCGGATTCATCATTTTTTGCGATGCGCTCCGGGGTTTCGTTAGAAAGCTTATTACCAAGCTCTATAAGATAAGATTTTAATTCTGGTCCTATCTTATCTCGGTTTAAGGCAAATTCAATAGTTGTCTTCAGATGTGACAATGGATCACCAACAGTATGCCATTTTCCTTCAATCTTGCGTGCATAAACAGCTTTTGTTTTTGCAAGTTCCTGAATTGCATCTGTAAGCTGTATCTCTCTTCCGTCCTTAGCTGGTTCTGTATGTTCAAGAATATCAAAGATAGCAGGATCAAGCACACATCGTCCAAGGAAAGCTAGATTCGATGGAGCATCCTTTGGATCGGGTTTTTCAACGAGTTTTTCAACCAGATGTACTTCACCGTTTACTTTTGTACCTTCCATGATACCATAACTGCTGACTTTTTCCATTGGTACTTCTTGCACCGCTAATATAGAGCAATTATACTTCTCGTAAAGGTCCATCAATTGCTTAATGCAAGGGATTTTAGATATAACCAGATCGTCTCCATAAAGTACAGCGAAAGGTTCATTCGCTATATGATATCTGGCTTTCAGTATTGCGTGACCGGTTCCCAATGCCTCTTTTTGTCTTAAATAGTGAATATCTGCCATTTCTTCGATCTCTTCCAGAGTTTTCAGACTTTCCTGATCCCCCTTTTCTTTAAGAACTTCATTTAATTCAAAGGATTTATCGAAATGGTCTTCAATAGCTCTCTTTCCTCGTCCCGTTATGATCAGGATGTCTCTAATGCCAGAGCCGACGATTTCTTCAACAATGTATTGAATTGCTGGCTTATCAACAATTGGTACCATCTCTTTAGGAAGGGATTTAGTTGCAGGCAAAAACCTTGTTCCTAAACCAGCCGCTGGGATAATTGCTTTATGGATTTTCATTTTTCTGTCCCTCGCTTATCTATTTCTAATAAGACTTTAATGCGCTAGCGATATATTTAGATTTTTACAGTGAGTAATTTTATAAATATGTACCATAATTATCCTGAACCAGTCTTTTATCATGCCAGATTTATAGTGGTAAAGCAGACTGATGTAATCATCAACTTCACGAGAATTCGAAAATTCCTCATCGTGGATATATTTTTTACAAAAGGAGAAAACAAACCTAGAATGGCAATTGGATAGTAAAACCTTTTCGCTCTGACAGAACTCTCTAATTGAAGAGTCAGGATTATTTGAATCTGTGAGTTTGGATTTGCAGGATGAAGAAAAAACGGAGAGAATGTTTTACCTCCCCAAAAAAGTCATTATACCGAAATTTCCTTCGGTATAATGACTTCAGCACTAACAGGAAAAGAAGAGATTATATGTTAATGTGAAATAGATATCTCAACTCTTCTATTCTCCCATTTATTCTTCTTATCATTAGGCGCCGTTGGCTGATAGTCAGCAAAACCTACGGTTTGCTTTATTCTATCTTCTGATATACCAAGCTTTTCAACAAGGTATTTCTTGACAGCGTCAGCTCTAGCTTGGGACAATAACCAGTTGTTGCGGTATTTGCTGTATACAACCGGGGTGTTATCTGCATGACCCTCGACTTTAATTATCGCATTGGGATTCTCTTTAATCATAGCGGCGGCTTTTTCCAGTTCAGCTTCACCCTCTGCTTTTATATTAATTTTGCCAGAGTCAAAATAGACAGCAAACACTGTTGGCTCGATAATCACAGGAAGTTCCTTTGCAAGTTCAGCCTGTTTTGCCGCATCCTGTGCTCTTTGATCAGCTTCCATAGCCGCATTCATAGCCTTATCGGCGGCTTCCTTTGCTATCTGCTTTACTTTTTCATCCTCTGCCATTGCATTAGAATTAGCATCGGCAAGTGCCTTGCTGGCGGCTTCCTGGGCAATACGCTGGAATTCTGCGTTATATTTATCCATATCACCCTTAGCAGAAACCATAGCAGAATCAATCTTACCGTCCACTGTTGTAAGAATGTCGG
>Ga0315274_10004666_pt1 | contig 20100 bp, 15 predicted proteins | sample YL17G02_20_MG_FD_203700 | JGI IMG/M metagenome (GOLD analysis project Ga0315274, IMG submission 203700) | Sediment microbial communities from Yellowstone Lake, YNP, Wyoming, USA - YL17G02_20 | ecosystem: Environmental > Aquatic > Freshwater > Lake > Sediment | place: USA: Wyoming | collected... | reverse complement strand
GATGGGAAACCGTTAAACGCTTGTGGTTGCGAGGCTGGTTTGAGTACTTCAAGCACAGTCATTGGACAACCTTTGGCTCCCTCGACCGATGGATTCGCATGGGCCTGCGCAGCCTCCTGCGCAAGCGCCATAAACGCAAAGGCCGAGGCTCCGACCATCAACGCCGGCCCAACGCCGATTTCACCGACCTTGGGCTGTTCTCGCTGACCGTAGCCCCTGCGTCGGTCCGCCAATCCGCTGGTCGGTAAAACCACCGACTGGAGAGCCGGATGCGGGAGACCCGCACGTCCGGTTCGGAGGGAGGGGGAATCGGCCAACCGATTCTCCCTACCCCTATCAAAAAAAGTGCTAAACACGTACGTCAATCTGTCCCACATCGTGATCCTTCTTCGGCGTGGCGCATTCCGCCGGGATGGCGTCTTTGCATGTCATTCGGACAGGTTGGCAATCACAAGCGTTCAATGGTTTTCGGGGGCGCAAATGCTTGAAATTGCTGGGGCTTCATGGTGGGACAGGGCTACTGAGTACGGTCGGTGCTCTTTGACATCTAGCCGGTTCCCATTCCCGTTGACACAGGAGGTTGCCATGAAGCCCCTGCACTTGTCGTTCATGCCCCAACTCCAGCCCCTGTTCCAGCGTTTTTTTCCCCCTCCGGCAGCGCAAGCAATTGTGGGGGGAGGTCGAGCCGCGCCGGTACGCGTACCAGATCACGCCTTGGGCCATGGTGCAAGCGGTCATGATTGCCTTTGCGGCGCGATTGTCGGGCTTGCGCGCGATTGTCGAGCGTTGCGGCCATCGGCTTCATACTCACAGTTTCAACGCACTGTCGCCGGCGTTGGATCGTTTCTCGTTTCGGGAATTTGTTCGGCGCAGGGTAGAGACGCTCGAGAGCGCCCATCGTCCGTGCCCCGGCGACATCGCGGCCATCGATGGGATGGCGGTGACGTTGCCTGCGACGCAGCGCCACCGGTGCGCGAAGTACAACCACAAGGCCGTCGGCGGCGGGGTCGTGTGGGCCTACCTGATCACGGCGGCCAAGAGCGTCTGTCCGGTCAAAGTCATCCGGATTGTCCAAGGCGCTTGGAACGATTCGGTGGTCATGCGGGGCGTGGCGCTGACGGCACGCGGCCCCGTTTACCTCATGGATCGCGGGTTTTACTGCTACGAATTGATCCAACAATGGTTGACCGACACGGTCCATTTCATCGTTCGCCTCAAGGAGCGGTCTCTGACCTACCGGGTGCTTCACACGGTCGGTCCACCTCGACCACAGGGCGAGAACCGGATTCTCTTGGACGCCAAGGCCCGTCTGGGCAAAGCCGACGGCGAGTTCCGCCCGCTGGTTCGGCTGGTCATCGCACTGCTCCCCGACGGCGAGAAACTGATTCTGGCTACCGACCGGTTCCACTGGTCGGCCGAGAAGATCGCCGACACGTACCACTTGCGCTGGCAAATCGAAGGGTTCCATCGGTTCCTCAAGGATTCGCTTGGCTTGGCTCATCTGTACAGCTTCAGCCAAACCGGAATCGAGTTCTTGATCTATACGGCCCTGTTGTCGGCCCTCCTGCTGTTCTTTGCCGACGACCATCCGTCGGGCCTCACCATCACGATTCTCCGCCGCATGCTCCGTTTGATCCGCCGAGCCCTGGGCTTGGGCATCCCCTGGAAACGCAACACTTACTCGTGCCGCAGAACAAAGAAAAAAACAGGCAATCGAAAGGAACAAAACGATTGAACGCTTGTGATTGGCAACCTATCCTACCTCGTTCTGGCTGCAGGAGGAAGTGAGGCGTCCAACCGAGTTGCCAACCTATCCTGCTCGGCCCTCGTGTTCGCTTTGTTCAGTTCGGTGCGTATCTTGTGTGGTTCGTGAAGGGCGTCCCAAATCACAGAAGCGCGGGTTCGTTCGTGTCGTTCTGGCCCCAGCTGGGGAGATGTCTTTTATAGCGCACCTTCATCTCCACCCAGTTGGCCGCGAGGTTCGGGTGGTTGCCACCTTCGTCGCCGACTTCGGGTCCGGCGATGGCGCAGGCCCAACCGAGCGGGTAGTCCTCGTCCCCAATCTCCTCGGCCTCCGTGAGCAGGAAGACGACCGCTTCGGGATCGGCCTCGGCGATGTGTCGGCGACACCAGACCTTGAAGTCTTCGCGCGGATAGTTGAAATCGGCGATGTGCATGGGGATGCCCTCATCGCACAGTTCGCACTTGGCATGATAGCAGTCGCACATTTGCACGGTTCCTCTCGGCGTCCGCGGCGGTCTCTGGGGTTCACTCTTCTCAAGACCATTCGTCTTGCTCGTGAAGCAGAAAAAGACCCCACTGAAGTGGGTACTACATACATATAGCCTCACTTGCTCTTCGGACGTTTGGCCCAATCCACCCAGCTCGGATAGGTGGTCTCCAGCGGCAGACGAATCGGTCCGGGTTGTCGCGGCGCAAATCCCTCGTTGATGAAAACGTAGAGGCCGCTTTTTCCAGTCACGACGATGTCGTTGTCACCGTCCTTGTCCAAATCAACGATGTTCATTTTCATGCCCACGCCAATCGCGCCGTTGGGCGGCGGATTCTGGTTCTTCCCGCCCGGATAGTACGGCAGGTGGTTGAACGACAGAATATGGCGCGCGAACTTGCCCCCCGCAATGTCATACCAGAACACGAACAGCGGGTCGTAGCAGCTGGTGTCGCGGCCATGATGGGCGAACAGCCGTTTGCCGGTCACAAGGTCGGGCTGCCCGTCGCCATTGAGGTCGCCCAGGGCCATCGTGTGAAACTGGCCGAAATCGGTTTCGATCCAGTGGGTGACGAACGTCCGCTTGCCGTCGGCGTCGCGCTTCTGCTCCAACCAGGCGAGGCCGTATTCGTGCGAGGCGCCGACGATGATGTCGTTCAGCCTGTCCTTGTTCACGTCACAGACCAGCATCGGATGGGAGGCCGGAATGCGCTGGCCGGGCTTGTCCACGCGGTGAACCACGTAGTCGGCGTGAAAGGTCCACGCGCCGGTTCGCGGCTGGGGCGGCGCTTCATACCAGCCGGTCGGCGTGACGATGTCGGTGCGGCCGTCGCCGTTCACGTCGCCAAGCCCGTTGCCGTGCAACTCGCCCTCGGTTCCAATCACATGCTCCACGAACCAAGGTTCCTTATCAATGTGCTCCAGCCACGTCATGCCCTGTCCGGCGACCGGCGCCCAGTGGTTGCAGAGAATGTCGTCGTCGCCGTCGCCATCTATGTCGCCGTGGATGATGCCTTCCATGTTTTCGGCCGAGTGGATTCGCGCGGCCTTCCACTTGAGGTCGGGCTTGCCGGGGTTTTCGTACCAGAAAGCGCCTCGCATGTACATCCAGCCGGAGCTCACGATGTCGGGACGGCCGTCGCGGTTGACGTCCATGGCAAACTCGCTGTTGTCGTCGGTTTCGGGCCCGTTGGTGGCGGCGCCGTCGCGGAAATCCGCGTGTTTCTTCCAATCGGGCGCTTCATACCAGTTGCGCCCGCAGGCGATGTCGAGATCGCCGTCACCGTCCACGTCCAACACCGACGCGCATTCGCAGAACGGGCCGAACCAGTAGGTGTGGTTGGCGGGGTCGTGCGCGGGGCCGTCAATCCTGATTGGAACGAAGATGGGTTCGGCGGCGTAGGCGGCTACGGACGAGGCCATGAACACGGCAACCACGAGGCGAAGAATTTGGTGGGGCGCTTGGCGAGACATTGGACTCCTCCTGGCGGATCGCGTCGGAACAGCGTTGCTCTCGATTCCACACCCTTGCATCCGCCAGCCAAGAGGAAGAAACGCTTGATGTTCAAGATGAATCTGTGATCGGCTGCTGGCGGGAGTCGTGCCCTGCGCGGTGCGCCACTCAGACTTTGATAGACTCAGTTGAACCGAAACGAGTGAAGAGCCGAGCGGGCGCAGGCGCCGAGGCATGTGCCGTTGATCTCTCTGTCTGCCCGGCCGGCTCGCCTTGTTCTCCCGAATTGCTTGACTGGTCGGAGGGATTTCGGGCAGCTGACTACTGGGGTTTGTGAGCCGACAGAGGGAGGCGGGGGTTGCTATGACCAGGCGACACAGAGATAGAGTGCCCGAGGTGGCGCGCCGGTATGCCCGCGAGGTGCATCGTCGGTTGGGCAGGCATGTGCGGGAACTCATTCTCTTCGGTTCTCATGCACGCGGGGACGCATCGGTGGCATCGGACTACGACTTCATTGTGGTTCTGGATCGCGCTGACCGCGCGTTGCGAGAAGCCATCCTGGATGCCGGCGTCAAGATGCTGGATGATGAGAACGCCCTATGCGCCGCGTTGGTCTATGGCCCGGATCAGTGGGAGCGCGTGAAGGAGTCCCCCCTGGGATGGAACGTGCAACAGGAGGGAATCGAGTTATGACTGAACGCCGGCTGTCGGTTGAAATGCTGCGGGCCGCGATGGCCAAAGCGCGCGAGAAGCTCGATGCCGCTCAACGGGATCTGGACGGCGGATTTGCCGGAGAGGCCTCGTCGCGCGCTTACTACGGCGTGTTTCACGCGCTCCGCGCGGTTCTTGCATCGCGGGGGCTGGCGTTTTCTTCGCACGCGCAGACCATCGGCGCGTTCAACCGCGAATTTGTAAAATCTTCCCTTTTCCCGGCCGACACAACCCGCAAGTTACAGCGTTTGTTCGAGGATCGTCAGATGGCGGATTACGATTGGGCGGCCTCGGTGGACGCCGCTACGGCATCGGACGACGTAAGCGATGCTCGGCTGATTATCGAGGCGTGTGAAAGGTATCTGGCGGAGAACGTCAAGGGATACAAGTGAGGACCGAACTCGGTCTTTTTGTCCAGGCGGCTGAATGACCGACCCGAATCCAAGCCAACCGGCGAGCCTTCCTTCCACGTCGCGGTTTCTTCCGTTGCTGCTGGTCTTGTTCTTCGGCAGCGGGTGCGCGGCGTTGATTTACGAGATCGTCTGGTTCCAGTTGCTGCAATTGGTGATCGGTTCATCGGCGGTCTCGCTGGGTGTGCTGCTGGGAACCTTCATGGGCGGGATGTGTCTGGGCAGTTTCGCGTTGGCTCGCGTCGTCTCCGCGCGGCGCCACCCCTTGTGGGTTTATGCCCTGCTGGAGCTGGGAATCGGGATCATCGGGATTGGCGTGTTGCTGGGGATGCCGTTTGTTGGCCGCGTTTACTCGGCACACTTCGGGTATGGGTTGCCGGGGATTTTGCTGCGCGGGGTGGTTTGCGCGGCATGCTTGCTGCCGCCCACGTTGCTGATGGGCGCGACGCTGCCGGCAATTTCGCGATGGGTCGAAACGACGCCGCAAGGGGTTTCGTGGTTGGGCTTTTTTTACGGCGGGAACATCGCCGGGGCCGTGTTCGGCTGTCTGCTGGCGGGATTCTATCTGTTGAGGATTCACGACGTGGCGACGGCGACTTATGTGGCGGCAACGATCAATGGGACAGTGGCGGCGGTCGGACTGGGTTTGGCGACCATGACGCCGCACGGCGCGCCGGGCGGTGATTCGGTTCAAAGTCGTACGCAGCGCGCGCCGGGTTCCTGGGCGGTGTACGTGGCCATCGCGTTGTCGGGGATGTCGGCGCTGGGCGCCGAAGTGGTTTGGACGCGGCTGTTGTCGCTGATGCTGGGCGCAACGGTTTACACGTTCTCCATCATTCTGGCTGTGTTCTTGGTAGGGCTGGGAATCGGCAGCGGCGTCGGGTCGGTTCTGGCGCGCAGTATTCCGCGGCCACGGATCGCGCTCGGCTGTTGCCAACTGCTTCTGACGGCGGCGGTCGCCTGGACCGCGTGGATGGTCGCCCGCTCGCTTCCCTATTGGCCGATCAACCCATCGCTTTCGACCAGTCCGTGGTTCATCTTCCAGTTGGACCTGATGCGCTGTATTTGGGCCATCCTCCCGGCGGCATGTTTGTGGGGAGCGAGTTTTCCGCTGGCATTGGCGGCGGTCGCGTCGCGCGGACAGGATCCGGGACGACTGGTCGGCGGAGTCTATGCCGCCAATACGGTCGGCGCCATTGTCGGGGCGGTCGCGTTCAGTGTGCTGCTGATCCCCTGGGTGGGCACACAGCAGTCCCAGCGGCTGCTGATCGGGCTGTCCGCCGTCGCCGCGCTCGCGGTGTTTGTTCCTCTCCTCTCGCCGCTGTGGAAAAACGGTTTGTCCGGCCGAGAGCCGGGCAAAGCCGCTTCAAGGATGACAGGCGCGGTGGCCTTGGCGGCCTCGATGGGACTCGCGGCCTGGTTGGTCTGCAGCGTGCCCCCCACCCCTTGGGCGTTGGTCGCCTACGGCCGCTATGTGCCATTCCGCGACCCCACGGCATATATGCTCTACATGGGCGAGGGCATGAACGCGTCGGTGGCTATTACCGAGCTGTTCACCGGGGACCGGAATTTCCACGTCAGCGGCAAAGTGGAAGCGTCAAGCGTCGCGCAGGATATGCGCCTGCAACGAATGCTCGGGCATCTGTCGGCGCTGTTCCACCCGGCGCCCCGGTCGGTGCTGGTCGTGGGATGCGGAGCGGGCGTCACCGCCGGCTCGGTGGCGTTGCACCCCGACGTCGAACGGATCGTTATTTGCGAAATCGAGCCGCTGATCCCGCAGGTGGTGGCCCAGTATTTCGTCGAGGAGAACTACGACGTCCTGAACGATTCGCGCGTCGAGGTCGTCTATGACGACGCGCGGCATTACGTTCTCACGACAAAGGAAAAGTTTCAGGTCATCACGTCCGACCCGATTCACCCGTGGGTCAAGGGCGCCGCCACGCTCTATACGAAGGAGTACTTCGAAATGTGCAAGCAGCACCTGAGTCCGGGCGGCGTGGTCACGCAATGGGTCCCCCTCTATGAGAGCAACTCGGACGTCGTGAAGAGCGAGATCGCGACGTTTTTCGATGTCTTCCCCAATGGGACGATCTGGAGCAACGACAGCGGCGGAGAGGGATATGATATCGTCTTGCTGGGCCAGGCCGAACCGACGACGATCAACGTGGATGAACTCCAGGAGCGGCTGGACCGCGAGGACTATACGTCCGTGGCCAGGTCGCTCCGTGAAGTGGGATTCGGGTCGGCGACGGCTTTGCTTGCGACCTACGCCGGGCAAAGACTCGATTTGGCGCCCTGGCTGGAGAACGCCCAGATCAACCGCGATCGAAACCTCCGGCTCCAGTACCTGGCGGGAATGGGGCTGAACTCCTATCAAAGCGAAATCATCTACAAGGAGATGCTGAACTATCGCAAGTTTCCCGAGCGGCTCTTTGTGGCCTCGGACGAAAGCAAACAGGCGCTGAAGAAAGCCATGAAGTTGCCGGAATCGAGCCCATGAGGCGACGCTGCGAACCTCGCGTTGCGGACTCAGCCAAGCCGTCGCTCATTCGCCTCGGCTTCCCCGTTCACGCCGGCTTTCCGGGAATCGGAATCACGCCCTCCTTGGGAATTTCGACCGAGCCCGTCTCGAAGTCTTCGGCCGTGGGCTTGAGCGTGAGGTTGTAGAACTCGGGCTTTTTCTGCGGGTCCACCATGATCTCGTCCCAGAAGACCTGCTGGCCTGTGTAGGCCGCCATGCGGCCGAGAACGGCGGCGGCGGTGGACTCGGCGACATCGCGCGCGTGGTCGAGCGGCGCGCCTTTGGACACGTAAAACAACGTATCCACCTGCTCCTGCACGGCGCTGCTCGGCGCTTGCGGCAGACCGGCGGGTATCAGCGAGGCGTTGGGCTTCGGACCGGTGTGGCCGTTTGAGCGACCTTTTTCATACACAAAGTCGTGGCCAACCCAGTTGAAGCAGCCGGCGATCTGGCGGCACATGCTGTGGACGTGGGCGCCGTCGCCGTAGTCGAAATCAATGCTGAAAAAATCATACATGTCGCCGGCCGGACGGCGCGCCCGCCCGCCGACGCCCACCGCGCTCGCCGGCGGACGGCCCGCAAACCAGCTGGCCGCGTCAATGTTATGGACGTGTTGTTCGACCAGGTGGTCGCCCGACAGCGCGATCCAGTTCTGCCACGTGCGCACCAGGTCGGCCGGTGTCTTGGGATTGATGGGCGTCCGGCTGAAAAAGTGGCCGGTGTTATAAGCGATTCGGCCGCCCAGGAAACGACCCCAGGCCTTTTCGACGACGAGCGCCTGACGGGCGTTGATCGCGTCCCAGTTGTGGCGATTGTCCACGCCGGAGACGATCACGAGACCCTTCTGTTTGGCCAGTTCTCCGGCGGCAATGACGCGGCGGCAACCGGGCGGGTCCACCGCCACGGGCTTCTCGACGAAGGCGTGTTTGCCGGCCTTGATGCAGGCCTCGATGTGGAGCGGGCGAAACAGCGGCGCCACGGCCATCAGAACGATCTCGACGTCGGTTTCGAGCAGTTTGCGATAGGCATCGGCGCCGCCAAAACAGTCCACGGAAGGCAGGCTATACTGGCTGCCCGTTTTCTCGGCCCGGTCCTTGAAGTAGTCGGCCGTCCCGACCACCTCGACGTTGAAGCCGAGAAGCTTGCCGGCCTCGACGCTCTGGCGCAACGCGCCGTTGCCGCGCCCGCCGCAACCGAGCAGGCCGACTTTGAACGTCTTGCCGGTGCCTTTCGCTGTCGCACCGAGAATCAGCGGCCCGCCCACGGCCGCTCCTGCGGTTTTCAGAAACGCCCGCCTCGAAACGCCTCGCTCTGCCTTTCGCATTTGCGCATCCCCCTTTCGGCGATCATTCGCCCGCTGTTCCTGACATTCCGACAACGCTTAACCCTGACGGACCGCGTTGGGCAAGAAGAATTCTGCATGATTCGATTCACCCCCCCCTGGATTTTTCACAATGAATCCCACGCAAAGACGCCAAGACGCGAAGCATTGACGGCGCCGTCGAGACGGGGCATCACTGCTCGGAACATGAGTGTGGCGACATCCATCATCTTCCTCTGTCATTGCGAGGAGCCGTCTTGTGGCGACCAAGCAATCCCGAACGTGGGCTGACCAACAACAAGATTGCTTCCTCGCCACAAGGTGGCTCCTCGCAATGACAGTGTTGGGCCATGGCGTGTTGTAGTTTTGCCTACGCTCCGCTGAGGAAAGTAACGAATCGAAGTCCCCCTGCGGACAACCATCTTCTTGTGGACAGCCGGCCTTCTCCATCACAGACTCCGGACCGGGAGCGCCGGGGCTGCCTCCGGAGGCGGACCGCTGTCTCGTGTCGGCCTTTTGTCGCCGGAAACTTCCGGTGGGACGGCCTTGTTGTCCATTTGCACGGGTAACCGTTTCGACAACTACTTCATGCACGGAGAGGCGACCATGCAGACGAAGCCGTACGTCGTTTTTTTGATCACCCTGCTCAGCGCGTGCGTTGTGGTCGGGGCGTCGGCGCAATCGGCGCAGCCGGAGACGACGCGAACGATGAAGCTCGCGGACGTTCGAATCCGCGATCCGTTCATTCTGGCCGACGCGCCGACGAAGACCTACTACCTGATCGTGTCCCACGGTGTGGTCAGCGGTCGGGGCCACAACGGTGTGGCGGCCCTGACCAGCAAAGACCTCGAAACGTGGCAGGGGCCGTACTCGATCTTCGAGGTCCCCGACGACTTTTGGGGGCGCCAGGGCGTGTGGGCGCCCGAAGTTCACCCCTACAAAGGCAAGTACTATCTCTTCACGACGTTCACCAGCAGCGAGCGGCTCGCCGAGCAGTGGCGCAATTGGCTCCCGCGGGTCAAGCGCGGCTCCCAGGTGCTGGTCGCCGACTCTCCGCTGGGGCCTTACAAGCCGTTTCAGAACCGCGCGCACACGCCGTCGGACATGATGACGCTCGACGGGACGCTGTGGGTCGAAGACGGCGTCCCCTACATGGTGTATTGCCACGAGTGGGTCCAGATCAAGAACGGCACGGTTGAGATGATCCGGCTGAAGGACGACCTGTCGGATGTCGAGGGAGAGCCGGCCGTTCTTTTCCACGGAAGCGAAGCGCCGTGGTCGCGGATGTCGAAGCAGTACGGCAGCAACGTCACCGACGGCCCGTTCCTGTATCGGACCCGGACGGGCCAGCTCCTCATGCTCTGGTCGAGCGGCGGTCCGAGCGGCTACGCGGAGGGGATCGCCGTGTCGCAGTCGGGCGCGCTCAAAGGGCCGTGGACGCAGATCGCCGAGCCGCTGTTCAAGGACGACGGCGGCCACGGGATGATCTTCCGGCGCTTTGACGGCGCTCCGATGCTCTTGCTCCATCAGCCCAATCGCGGCCCGAGGGAGCGGGCGCGCTTGTTTGAGCTCGAAGACACGGGAGACACGATCAGGATCAAGACGGAGCGGTGATGGCGCGCGCCCGTGGGACTCCCGCAGCAAAGACGATGCACCGTGGCCAGTTACATCGTGTTTTCGACGCTGTTGAGGAGCAGGTCGGTTTTGTTGCAGGACCCGCCTTGACACTGACGCGGCTTTCCGTGCAAATTGCGCCTGGGTGACTCGAGGGACCACATGGAATACCGGTTCGAATGGGATCCCAGGAAGGCGGGGCTGAACTGGAGTAAACACGGAGTCCGCTTCGAGCAGGCAGCAACCGTTTTCCGAGACCCGCGCGCGCTTTCGCTCTTTGATGAGGCGCACAGCGCCAAAGAAGATCGCTGGATAACGCTGGGCATCTCCGCAACCGGGACTCCGCTCGTGGTGCACCACACGTTCGACCAGACTGACAGCGAGACGTTCCAAATTCGCATCATCTCAAGCCGAAAGGCAACCCGACGTGAAATCCGTCAGCACAAGGGACTCGGACATGAAGAATGAATACGATTTTTCGCGCGCAGAGCGCGGCAAGTTCTATCGGCCAAACGTGCAACTGAAACTGCCGGTGTATTTGGATCAAGAGGCGCTAACGTTCGTCATGAGGATTGCCGCGCGCCGGAAGAAGGACCTGTCGGCCGTCGCCAGCGAACTGATCAAATCCGACAAGCGCCTGGCGCGGGTAATGCGATAGGCTGGGGAGAGGATACGCGATGTGTTGTCGAGAGGGATGCTCTGTCACGAGTTTGGAATTAAGGACGCTATCCCCCCATTCCCAAGGTGAAGCATGGCTGACGATTTCAAATACGACGTCTTCCTCAGCCACAGCTCCAAGGACAAGGCGGTCGTGCACCCCCTTGCCGAGCAGGTGCAATTGGGCAGCAGCGACAAGTTCTGGACCCTGATCTCGGAGCGCCGCGCGCAGAAGACCATCAGCCGCCGTGAATTGGAGAAGCGAATCAGCAAGAGGTCGCGACCTATGAGCAAGAAGACTATCTGTAGCATGTTGTTGTTCTGCGGTGTCGCGGCTGCGGCCATCGCACAAGACCCGAAGGAGCGCGAGTACAACACTCCCACACTCAGTCCGAAGCACAAAGCCGACAAGCCGAAGGTAACAGGGTGGGCGGCGGAACGCGTCGAAGAAAAACTCAATCGCGGCTTGATTGCCGTCCCCACCAAAGACGGCAAAGTCTATCTCAGCTGGCGGTTGCTCAAGAGCGATCCGCCCGGAACGGCGTTCAACATCTATCGGTCGGTGGAAGGCGAAGTGCCGATGCCGTTGAACAAGGAGCCGGTGGGTGCCACGACCGACTTCGTGGACGATCGCGTCCACCTCGTTACCTCGGCGGCTACGGCCTATTGGGTCAGACCGGTCGTCGAAGGCAGGGAACTTCAGCCGTCCGAGAAGGCGCTGCTCAAGGCCGACGCCAACAAGGACCAACTGCACTATGCGTCCATCAAGTTTCAGGGCGACTACACGGTTCAGCGGATGGCCGTGGCCGACCTCAACGGCGACGGCGCCTATGATTTCGTCATCAAGCAGCCGTCGCAGGGCATTGACCCGGCGGGCGGCCCCAATACAACGGGCCTCACCTACAAGCTCGAGGCCTATCTCAACGACGGCACGTTCTTGTGGCGCAAGGATCTCGGCCCCGGCATCGAGCCGGGCATCTGGTATTCGCCGTTCGTCGCCTATGATTTCGACGGCGACGGCAAGGCCGAGGTGGCCGTCAAAACCGGCCCCGAAGACGCGCGCGAATCCGACGGCCGCGTCCGCAAGGGGCCCGAGTGGGTTTCGATTCTCGACGGGATGACGGGCAACGAGATCACGCGCGCCGACTGGCCGCCGCGCGACCCTCGCCTCGGCGACTACAACCGCACCAACCGCAACCAGATGGGCATGGCCTATCTCGACGGCAAAACGCCCTGTCTGCTGGTCGCGCGCGGCACTTACAAGCTCATGATGGTGGACGCCTATCAGTATCACGACCGAAATCTCACGCGGCTCTGGCACTGGGAAGGCGACGACGAGACGCCGATCATCCGCAGTCAGGGCGCGCATGGCATGCACTCGGCCGACGTGGACGGCGACGGCCGCGACGAGGTCGTCCTCGGCTCCGCCGTGCTCGATGACAACGGCGTGTGCCTCTGGTCGGTCGGCCTGGGGCATCCCGACAAATGTTACGTGAGCGACATTGATCCGACGCGCCCGGGGATGGAGATCTTTTACGCCAATGAAGTATGGCACGATGATGGCACAGGCGTCTGTCTGGTGGATGCCAAAACCGGCAAGATGATCTGGAGCCTCGGCCGACCCACCCGCCACGTGGGCGACGGCATGGTCGCCGACATTGATCCCTCGATCCCCGGCCTCGAATGCTTTGCGACCGAAGACAGCAAGGGCGGTTCGCGCGACAAGTATCTGCTTTCGGCCGCCGGCAAGCCGCTGGGCACGCAGGACGATGTTCCCGGCTGCCGCAACTGGATCTTCTGGGACGCTGACCTGTTGCGCGAGACGATCGCGGGTGGGGGATTTGGAGGAGGATTTTTTCCCGGAGGCCGCGGGCGTGGTCAGCTTGGACGCAGCGGACCGACCATGTCCACTTCGTCCATCCCGTCCATGTCGTCCATTCCCTCCACTGGCCCCACCCTCGCTGGACGCGGCCGCGGCGGCTTCGTGCGCCCCCCCTCCTCCATCATCAAATACAAGGGCGAAACCCTCACCACCGGCGTCCAGGGCGCCGTCATCATGATGGCCGACATCCTCGGCGACTGGCGCGAGGAACTCATCACCGTTCTGCCGGGCGAGTTGCGCATCTACACCACGACCATCCCGGCGCGCGACCGCCGCGTTTGCCTGATGCAAGACCCCGTCTATCGCGCCGAAGTCTGCCACCGCTCGATGGGCTACGAACAATCGCCCGTCCCCGGCTACTATCTTGGCGTTAGCCCCGCCGACGCGATCAGAGCCGCACCCGTCATCTCCAAGAAAGAGAAAGCGATTGCAGGCCGAGACGCCCCACAAGAATAGGCCCCGACAATGCCGGCCTGGACGGCAGTCGAGTGAGCGTAAAAGCGTCGCCTACCGCCGAAGTTCGAGAACCGCCACATCCTCGCCGTCGAGAGTCAGCGCGGCCTTGCCGTCGGTCCAGCGAACCGTTTGGCCGCCGAGCAGTTCGCGGCTGCTCGGAGGAGCCGGGCCCTCGAGCGTGATCGTCGCGGTGCGCCGTTCGGCGCTGTCGTTGAAGATCGTCAGATAGCGCACGCCCCCATCGCCGAAGCGCTCGACGTGGACGCGTTCGTCGCTCGAACGGGCCTGCGTGACGGGCTCCCAGCCGGCCTCGGCCACGAGTTTGCACAGCGGCACGTACTTCTTGAACGACGGACGGTCGCGGTCGTAAAGGGCCGGCTGCGAGAAGTATTGCTTCTCCGCCGCGTTGTGGCTGAAGAAGCCGGGAAACATGCCATAGGCCAGCGACCGCTTCATGTACTTTTCCACCTTCTCGGCCGGGAGACTGTCGAAGTCCGTGTTCATGAGAAAGCAGTAGGGCTTCCCCTTGCACAAGGCGCGACGGTAGAGCAGATCGGCGTCGGCCATGGGCCGCCATTGTCCCTGCCGGTTCCAGTCGGTCTCGGTGCCCATAACGTCGAGCATCGGCGCGAGCCAACAGAGCTGCGTCGGCGCGCCGTTGGCCATCATCAGATTCCCCATGCCGTGGATGTCGCGTTCGATGCCGCGGGCGTATTCAAAGGTGATCAATCCGCGAAAGATGGCCGGCTGGCAGCCGTCGGCCGCGAACACCAGCGGCGTCTGGGTGGCGGCAAAGTGGTCGCGGCGGAAGTCGAGGACGTCGGTCACATAGCCTTCGCTCGAATCAATGTATTCGCCGTCGAGGTCGCCCTTGCGGTTAGGGCCGTAGAGCTGCTCGCGGAGTTTCGGATTCCATTTGTTCTGAAAATCGGTCACGTCGCCCCGAATGCCGGGCATCGAGTTCATGCTCCAGACCGCTCCCTTGTTCCAGGGCGTGTCGAGAAGCCGGGCGGGAAACTGGCCGTCGGCGTCGTGGTAGCCGCTGGTGAAAAGGGCCTGGGCCTGCGGTCGGCCCTGATCGGCCAGACGACGCGCCTCGGCCACGGCGGCCTCGCGGGTGCGCGGCAAGTCGCGCGCCATCGGCATCCACCACGTCATCGGTTCGGTATAGCGGAAGGTGAGGATGCCGTGCGCGTCGTCCCAGGCGGTTTCGTTGTTGCCTTCCTTGATCTTGAATCCGAAGTCCTCCCACCCCTTCACCTGGCTGATTTTGGCGAACGGCATCCAGAGTCCCTGCTCGGGGATGCGACACCGGAACGCCTCCGGGAAGAGGCGGTAGTACTGCGCCAGAGCGGCGCGAAATTCCCACGCCGGATCGAACGCATAGCGGCAGAAACGAAGTCGAGCCGTGGGCTTTTCGGGAGCAAGTCCCAGATCGTAGGCGAGAAAGAATTCCCGCGAGCCGGCGTGGTAGCCGATTCGGAAAAAGGCGGGCTGGGACATGTCAATCCCCAGAGCCAACCCGCGCTCCTTGTCCGTCGCCAGCGCGCCCAGCGGGTAGAGCGACAGCCGGCCTCCGCCGACGCCGCGGAACGGTGACGCGCGGACATACTCGCGGCCCGGCGCGACCACCGTGCTGCGCCGCGCGTCGTCGAGCCAGCGAACGCCCTCCGGCTCGACGGGAATCGCATAGACGAGAGTGACGGCGCGGTCACGGCCGGTGGTGTCGCGAAGCGTCACGTCGAAGAAAGTCGCGCCGGCCTGCTCGGTCTGCTCAACCTCAAGCTGGAGTCCGAGGGCTTGTTTCGTGATGCGAACAAAGTCGCTGCCCGCGGCCACGTCGCGCACCTGAAATCCTTCGGGAATGCTCCCGCGCCGGATCACCGGCACGCCGTCGAAGACCAGCCCTCCCTCGGGCGCCGAGACGACCCGCAGCTCGGCGTCGCGAAACATCGCCTTGCCGCCGTGCCCGCGAAACAGCAGGTGGAACGTCAGGCTCCGCACCGGGCGCTCCGGGACGACGACCACCTGCGCGCGCTGCCAGTCGTGCGTGCCCGTCTTGAACGCGGCCGACTGACCATACAACGGCCGGCCATCGTCATAGGTCAGATCGAGATAGACCGAATAGTCCGGGTCGCTGAAGCCGCTCACGCCTTCGGCCTGGCTCCACGCCGAGGCGACGATGGGTTCGGGCTGGGTTTGATTCAGCTCGACGGTCTGAGAGACGCCTCGCTTGGCGCTGCCCTCCGCCCCGTTGTCGCACACGAACACGCCGCCATTGAGACGATAGCCTTCGGAATACGGACGCCACGCGGAGAGTTTGAGAAGATTTCCGCCGACCGCTTTCGCATCGAGCGCCGCCTTGAGGACGGCGCCGTCGCCGGGCGTCTGGCTGGACGTGGCTATGGTCGTCGCGGCGCGAGCCGCCGGCGCGGAATCGGCTCTTGCCTGCGCCGGCGCGGTGGCCGCGAAAGGACACTCGGCGACAAGCCACACGGCGACGGCGAGATTCCGCAGTCCGGTCGCCGACTTCCGGCGCCGACCGTCCGCGCGGCTCGAAATCCACTCATTGCGCATGAGATTCCCTCCGCCCGCGGGCGGCCGTCCTGTTGCATCGCGCCGGATCAATCCTTCGAGTCGGGAACGCAATGTTTGAACTTCATCCCCTGCGTGTCGAACCAACCCGGCGTCGAGTAGTCGCACCGGGGCGTCACGCCAACCGTCAGCGTGTCGGGATAGCGTCCGCCCGCGCGACATCGGGGGGTCTTCTTCAGATAGAGCGTCTTGCCGACCATGTGAAACCAGTCCGTTGTCGCACCGTCCTTCTTGTCATACTCGATGGCCCACTGGTCCAGAGCGCCCTCGATCTTGATCAGGTTTTCCTGGCACGCCGTGGACCGCGAGACCTCCCGGGCCCGCATGAAGCCGGGGATGGCGATCCCGATGATGATGCCGATAATGGCCACCACGATCATGATCTCCACGAGGGTGAAACCTCTGAGGCGTTGTTTCCACATGGTTCTATTTACCTCCTTCGCAGAGTGGGGCAGGTTGGGAACCTGCCGGATTCTCGACTTTTCGCAGGTTGACAACTACAAGCGTTTAGCGGTTTCCCATCCTCTACTTGTTTGAAGAATCTCGATTGAAGCCTTTGACAGGATGACAGGATTCACGGGATTCTGAAATCCGGAAAATCCCTTGCCCGCCATCCCGTTCATCTTCTTGCCTGTTTCCGGCCCATCCCCAAAAAGCATACACATCCGCCGTCGCGTCAAGCCCTGTATTTCTTCCTGCCCCTGACCGGTTCGCGAAAACCCAGAGAAAGCGAAACGAGTCAATGCCCTTGGGGATTCTCCGCGCCTCTCCGTGCCGCTCAATCGCCGGGAGAAGCCCGGTGGGCCGGATTCACAGGATTCCTCATCGCGTTTCATCCGGTTCATCCTGTCATCCTGTCAAAATGCTTCTCGCCCCGCCAAAACCATTAAACGCCTGTGGTTGACAACCTGCGGCACTTCGGCTTTTTCAAAAGTCTCTGAAGACCTTCGCTTGCGACGCGACGAACCCGGCGAGCCAGCCCGGTTGTTCGGTCAGGATTCCTTCTCCGCCAGATATTGAACGAGGATGACGGTGATATTGTCATGGCCGCCGGCGGCGTTGGCCTGGGCCACGAGGTCCTTGGCGGCCTGTTCGAGATCGCCGGGCTGGGCGGTCAGCGTTTCGAGGATGACCTGGTCGGAAACGAGGCTCGACAAGCCGTCGGTGCAGATGACGAGGATGTCGCCGTTTTCCATGGTGGTCGTTTGCAGGTCCACCTCGATGTTGGTTTTGTTGCCGAGCGCACGCGTGATGACGTTTTTCCAGCGGTGGGTGCGCGCCTCTTCCTCGGTGATCATCTGTCGTTGCAGCTGTTCGTTGACCCACGAATGGTCGGTGGTCAGCTGGGCGATCTCGCCCGAGCGCACGCGATAGACGCGCGAGTCGCCCACGTTGAAGATGCTGGCGTTGCCGTCGTCAATCCGGACGCCGGCGATCGTGGTGCCCATGCCGCTCATCTCGGGCTTCTCGTTGGCCATGCGACAGATCATCTGGTTGGCCAATCGGATGGCCGAGAGCAGGGTGTTTTCGGTGGGGGAGAGGGAATCGCGGGGCCGGAAGGGCCAGGTCATTTCGTGGTCGTTTTCGATGCGCCGGACGAAGTCCTCGATGGTTCGCGCGGCGGTCTGGCTGGCCACCTCTCCGGCCAGATGTCCGCCCATGCCGTCGGCAACGAGATAGATCTGCAGTTCATCGTTGGCGATGTAACTGTCCTCGTTGTGAGAGCGGCGCAGCCCAACATCCGTCATGGCATAGCACTTCACCGGCATGAGGTGTCCTCATCTCAACCGTCGGAGAGGCGCACAACACACAAGACGGCGCGTTCTCCCTCCACTGGTCCCGAACGCTCTGCGCGCCGGGGATGTTGCCAACCGCCCGGCGGAGCGTTTTGGGCGATTTAGCGCAAGGCGCGTCACGTCGAGCTTCAACGCACTCCAAACGGGAGTTTTCTAGTAGGAATCCGCGGCCAGATCAATAGAAATGTTGCGGGCTTTCCGGTGAACCTGCAAATCGAAAACGGCGCAGGCTATCGGCCTGTGAGAGGCCCCGTCTGCACTGACAGTCTCACCGCCTGACAGGCTGCTCCCGTCCCCACAGGCCGGCAACCTGCGCGGCTTCGCTTTTCGCGCGTCTGCCGCATTGTCCAGCTTGACTTGCCGCGCACGAGGAGCGAAGAAGCCGAATTGGGCGAAGGCGTTGTGGCAGAGACCCGTGACGGACGGTGCAAACAAGCCGGGGATGACGCGATCACAGAGGATTGGCGGTCGTCTCGCCAAGCGGGTCGCCCCAGAGAAAAGGGAGAAACGATGACCAAACGATGGGTGTTGGCCGTGTTCGGGATTCTGGCGATTGCCTCGGCGGCGACGAGCGCGGATTGGAGACGCGAGCGCCAACCGCGATACGTGATCTTCATGATGGGCGACGGGATGGGCGCCGATGAGTTGGAGCTGGGACGGCAATATAGCCTGGCGGTGCTTGGCCACGATCTGTTTATGACCCAGACGCTGGCGCGCGAGGGCGTCTGCGCGCTCGTGGATACCTATAGCACGAACAACCTCGTGACCGACTCCGCGGCCGGGGCGAGCGCGTGGGCGACGGGCCGAAAGGGCAAGAACGGCCAGATCGCGGTGAACCCTTCGTCCGGCGCTCCGTTGCCGACGATTCTCGAGTTCTACAAAGAGAAGCACGGCTTTCGGACGGGGATTGTCTCGAACGACGCGATCACCGGCGCCTCGCCGGCGGCCTTTGCGTCGCATATCGCCCGGCGCTACGATTCGGAGGAGATTGCTCGTCAGTATTGCGATCAATCGAGGCCCGACGTGATCCTGGGAGGCGGGCGGGCAGACTTTCAGGGAAGCGAGCGTTGGGACGGGCGCGACCTGGTCGGCGATTTTGTCGCTCGGCACGGCTATCGCTACGTGGAGACCGCCGACGACCTCGCTCAGGTCCGTTCGGGCAAAGTGCTCGGGCTTTTTGCCGGCGGCCCGCTCACGTGGCACATAGACCGTCCGCCCGAAGGCAGCAAGCAGCCGATGACGTCGGAGATGACCGAAGCGGCGCTGCGCGTTCTGTCGGCCGACCGGCCCAAGGGCTTCTTCCTGTTCATCGAGGAGTGTCTGGCGGACAAGGCGGGCCACCGGAACGACGCGGCGGCGATGGTGCGAGGGATTCTCGAACTCGACCGCGCCGTGGCGGCGGCTTATCGGTTCTACCGCCGGCATCCGCGCGAGACGCTGCTGATTGTAACCTCCGACCACGAGACCGGCGGCTTGCAGTGGCTGATGGGTTACGACTGGGTGGCGAAGATTCGCGCGGCCGATCGGCGGGAAGGCGAGCGCAGCCCGGTCGCCCGGCTGGCCTCCGTCCAAGCTTCAATTACCAAAGCCGTGGCCGGTCTTCAGGAGCAACTGACGCCGGACGAGCGCGCCCGGTTGCGCTGGCGCTATCGCCAGTTTCAATTCGATCCTCCTTTCGCTCAGGCGGTCGAGGAGGGGCGGAAAACCCTGGGAAAACTCGGCGACAAATGGGACAATGTTCTGAGTTTCGTGGTGGCCCGCAACACAGGCGCCTACTATACGGTCACCGGCCACAGCCTGGCGCCGGTTCCGCTGTTGGCCATCGGCGTCGGAGCCGAACGCTTCGGCGGCCATCTCGACAACACCGACATCGGGCAGACGATGTTCCGGCTGGCGGGGCGACAGGATTTCGGGACTCGTGTGACGACGGCGACGGCGCCCGCTCTTGCCGAATCCTATTCGTCCAAGTCGTCCAATTCGTCCGTGACCGAAGACTCCGAAGAGAGCGGCCTTGGGACCTCCTCGACGGGCTACGGTCAGAGGTCTTCCTCGCCGACCGGCAAATCCGCCCCAAGCAGCGCCCGAAAGGGCCGCACAACCGTCCGATCGAAACGATCCACGGATGAGGATGAGTAGCGGCAATAGAGAAAGGCTCGCGGTTGCTTCCGGACCGGCCGACAAGCGCCGAAAATGGCGTTTGGCCGCGCGACTGCTGGCGCGTTCGCGCACCGTGCGTCGGTTGCTTCGGCGGTTGATCTGGTTTGACCGCGCGTTGGAGATGGCCGCCGAGAGCGCGCGCAGCGCGGCGGTCCACCAGTTGCGTTGGGCGCACGCGCTCGAGCACGGCTCGACGATGCCGTTGTTTGTCCTCACGCCGGCCGAGATGAGACCCGAGAAATTCGCCGACCACATGGAGAAATGCCGCTGTGTCTTCTGGCATTGGTTCCTGGCGCA